>JACCDH010406076.1_pt1 | contig 14450 bp, 11 predicted proteins | sample 7442481 | NCBI WGS metagenome assembly JACCDH01 (sample SAMN15323433, study PRJNA562643) | freshwater metagenome | isolation source: river surface water | place: USA:Blue River Watershed | collected 2017-08-15
AAATGCTTAACCTGTGCATCACCCCAGGTGCCCGAATAGGCCGCAATGGTGCCACCTCCCAAGTCTAAATCGGTGGGCAATGATTTGTTTTGAAATTGTTCGGCGGGCAATGCCTTTGGTGGCTCTTTATCGAGCACCAGATCGCTGATGAATTGTCTGCGTTGCATAATGATTGTATTTTTAGACCAGTCCTTTTAATTTAGGTTGCACTGTCAATCAAAAGTAAATGATAATTTTATATTAAAAATTGAATGCCACCTCAAATATTGTCGATAAATCGGATAAATAGTTACAAGTGATTTTGTAAGATTCAAGTAATCAGAAAATTAATTTTATCTACTTTATTGAACAGTCTCGTGTTTAACTTTCTTGATATTAAGGTGCTTGATTTTTCTCCTTAATGTTTATTTAAGTAAATGAATGGTGCCTTTTCGGTTGTAATATTTGCCGTCGGCACCTCTGGCGGTAAACTTGTAAAAATAGATACCTTGTGGGCATTTATCGCCGTTGTAGGTGCCGTCCCAGGCCTGCATACAATCTTCTGTCTCATATAGTTTTTCACCCCATTGGTTATACAATTCCAAATGGTAGTTGTATAAGTACTGGCCAACCGGTGCGAATGCTTCGTTCAGTTGATTACCGTTTGGTGTAAAGGCATTAGGGATGTATAAGGTGGACATTGGTTTTACCTTTATCACATTCGAATAACTGATGACATGATCACCTATAGCCAATACTCTGTAAATATATTGCTTCATACAGCTGTTCTGTGTGCCATCATCAGTAAAGGTGGTGTCTTTGGTTTGTAATATGGTTTCAAATTCTAACGCCTCATTCAGTCGCTGCACTTCGTAATGTCTAACGCCGGCTGACCAGTATCGGTAGGCATTCCAGATGAGTTTTGGTGCTGTCTCAGGACTTGGCTTTTGAGACTCTAATAATATATTGCCTGATGCAATACCGGCTTTACTACTGTCGCCACAATTATCACTCACCCTAATTTGATAGTGATATTGTTCTAAATCAACATGTACATTCTTGTCAAAATATCGAATGCTGTCGGCGCTGAAGGTGAAGAGTTGCTGATCTGTCGAGCTCGTCTTGTAAAGTACAATGTCTTTTAACTGACTTCTGGTATAGCTCAGTGGTTTTTGCCAGTGAATTTCTATAGCGGTATCTTTATCGACACTAACCAATTTTGCTGTTATTGTCGGAAGTTTGTTCTCCCAGTCTGCTTTTGCTTTACCTGTGTCAGAATAAGCAAATTCGCTGCTCATGGCTTTGATGCGGTAGGCATGCACTTGCTTGCACAAAATACCTGAGTCGATGAAGTTAGTGTCCTTAGTTTGCCCTATTTCTGTGAATACGCCCAAACTGTTTTCGCGCTCTATGCTGTAATAATCCGGCTGCCAGCCTGTATACGAATGCCATCTCAACTGATTCTGATTAATCCCTTTCTGCATATCAAGATGGATGTTGTTGTGCGCTTTGGCTAAAGGCGACTCAGCCTGGCAGTAATTTATCTGACGCATACTGTACACCTGCGAACTCTTCAAGGGATTTAAAAATATGCGAATAAAGTTGGTGTCGCGCTGCTTCTCTTGTCTGATTTCTTGCCAGTTGTTACCTACTAACTGATAAAATCTGTATTGCTCAAAATCTACATCTGTTGATGGCACAAACAAGAAGTCGAGTTCGTTGTTGCTTAAGTGACTGATATGACGGATGTTGATGGACGATGGTGCAGCAGTGTCTGCTGTATGTACATCTTTCCCGTGCTTAAATGTGTCTTTACAATTGAAGGTATCTGTGATAATCTGTGTAAATGCCTGATCGCCTTTGACGCTATATATTGGTCTTGTTAATGGTGCCGAATTCCCCAGATAATAACGAATGCTCGATATACCATGACCAGAACTACTCTTGTCTTTAATATCCAAAGTATCGCCTAAACACAGTTTGTCGACACTCAACTCAAAGTCTGCTTTTGGTTTAGCGATTACTATCGTTTTGGTGGTGGTGTCTTCGCAGGCAAATTGGTTCTTAATGGCCAGTCGTACGCCATATGTTCCCCTTTGTTGGAATTTCCAAGTAGCGTCTTTGGCGTTTATTATGGCTGTGTCAATTAACCAACTCGATTGGTAAAGGGGATTGGATTTGACATTAGACAGGGAAAGGTTTTTGAAATGTATGCTGTCGTCCAAACAATTCGAGGCAAGGCTATAAGCTGCTTTTGGTACTGGCAATATCAGTATAGAATCTTTCGGCACTATCACAGTGGTACAGCCGCCGGAATCTCTCAATAAGATCTTTGGAAAATAGATGCCTTGTTTATCGTATTGATAGGATGGCGCCTTGCTTTTGCTGGTGTGCCCGTTGCCGAAGTCCCATTCCACAAGGGTATTAGCGGTAGTTTGGGCACTAAAATTAACTTTCAGGTTTTGGCAGGCGCTGAGCGGTCCATATTTGTAAATAGCCATGGGACCGCCAAGGTGGATGTAGTTAGGGATTTTGGTGGTATTGCTGCAACCTGCGGCGTTTTTAACCGTTAGGCTGATGGTGTAATTACCCGGCAATGTATAAATCTTGGATGGATTGGTGAGGGTAGAGTAGGTGCCATCGCCAAAATCCCACTGATGTGAAACGATAGGATTGTTGGGATCGCTGATGGATAAACTCTTGAAATTGGATAACAGCGGTGGACATACGGCATTGGTTTGGTCGGTGCTAATCTTAGCTAAAATCTCCGGATCGCTTGTTGTAACGGTAAAGCCTTCTTCAAATTGACAACCCATGCCATCTGTTATAGCAAGTTTGACATTGTACTTGCCTCCTTTGCTGTAGATGTACTTAAACTTATCAGTGTTTTCTTGTTTGCCGTCGCCTAAGGTCCATTTAATGGCTACCGGGAAATAGGCAGAGGCCGAATCTAAACTGGCATTGAAACTGAATTCTTTGGCATCGCAACGGGTTTCGGATGTCACTTGAACGCCGGCACGCGGACCCGAAGGACGGAGTTTAAATACCCGCGTCGACTTACAGCCATTGCTGTCTTCTACATACAATTCGACGTGGAAGAAAGAATCGCCGCTGAGTGGCATGCTATTGATGGTGTAGTGGATGGTATCGCTTTTATTGGAGGCCTTTAACCATTGCGGATCGTCTTCAAATTTCCAGTACTTGCGTTTGATTTTACCATATGTGAACGAATCAATTAACTGAATCTTTAGGGGTAGACAACCACGTTCAGGCCATATTTTGCCGCCAGCGGTGGGACCGTCGACCAGGATGGTTTTCTGACTTACATATGGGCAGCTTCTGATATCCCAGCCTGTCAGTTTAATGGTGTACTTGCCGGGTAAATGGAAACTGTATCTCAGAGAATCTCTGGCTGCAGAGGTGTCGCCATTTCCAAAATCCCAATGCGAACGGTAGGAGTGGGTCTGGAAATTTTCGAACTTGTAAATCTGTGGGGTGCAACTGGTAATTTTAGTGGCTAAGATGTTAGATGTACTTACAGGTGGCGATATTTCCTGCATTAAAGTATCAAAACAGCCCGTCAATCGGTTGCTGGCGTAAATGTAAAATTTGTCTTTAACAAAGCTGGTGAATTTATGGTAAATAACCGTGTCTTTGCTGGTCTTTCCTCCAGGTAATACCCAGGTAAAATCTGTTGCCAATACACTGGTGTGTTTCAGTTTGCCCGTATTGCTGAAACAGGTATCAAATGAGTAAATGAAATCAGCCAAAACGGGTTTTACATTCACCGAATCTTCTTTGATACAAGTGTCGCGGCACTCATTGTTAATGGTGATCAGCAGAGGTGAGTATTTTTTCGGGTAATCTCTGATATGGGTAACGAATCGTTCTTCCTGACCGCTCTTGCTGTTGCCAAATTCCCAAATCCATTTGTGTACTTGCTTGCGCAAACTGTCCGGGGTGGTATTGGTCATCGTAATATCCTCGTTGTTGCAAATGCTGTATTTATTGATGCTGAAGGATGGTTTTACCTTGTGTCCGACAAAAACATAATTCCATGCCTCGTCTTCACACCCATATTTGTCTTTGATTTTTAACTTTAACTCGAAGGTGTCTTCTTTGTTGTAAATAACATTGGGCATTTGGGTGTTGTATGTGTTGCCATTGCCGTCGTCCCATAAATATTGAAATGGGGAGGGTATTTTAGAATTGCTGGTGTCAATAATGATGGGTTTGTAGGGTATACAGCCTCCTGGCTCGTTCATAAAGAAACCACCCAATATATGTTGTAAAACTACCTTTGGAAATTGATAGGTTTGCTGACAACCTGCCAAGTCTTTTAACAGAACTACTACTTTGTATTCGCCGGTTCTTTTAAATTCATATTGAAGGGTGTCTACCTTGGTGTCAATGTTCTTGCCGTCAATAAACCAGGTGTAATTGTCGATGGTGGAGGGCGATGTTACTTTGAAAACATTGATCATCTCGCCTTCGCATTTCAAAGTGTCTTTTAAACTTAAGGTAGCCTTAGGTTTGTCTGATACCAAAATGGTTTTCACGATACTGTCTGCACAACCTGCTCCGTCGCCCTTAATTCTGAACTTCACCTGATAGGTGCCGGTTTTGGAAATGATCTTTGTTGGGTTTTCAAGCGTCGATTTGGTGCCGTCACCAAAGTCCCATAAATAATCAAACTTGGCTCCCGTAGGTAAACTGGTGTTCTTAAATTTAGGATCAAATGGGATACATCCCGCGGGAGCAGATGTGCTAAAATCGGCTTTTATTTTACCGAAATTTACCACAATATTGGTGTTGCTGCTGGCCACACAGCCTTTGTCACTGGTAGCAGTCAACTTAACAGTATAAGTTTTGGGTGTGTTGTAAAAGATGATGGGCGCAGCAATGGTAGATGTATTCCCGTCCCCAAAGTCCCACACATACGAGACACTGTTCCCTGAATTGTTCGAAAAATTGACCTTCTGTGGTGCTACACAACTGTATTTGGCAATGTAACTAAATGCGGGTGTCGGTTTGGGATGGACTGTGATAAAGGCTGTCTTACTGATGGTGCTGGCACAATTGAAATTATCCCTCACCGTCATTTTAATGGTGTAATTGCCGGCATTGTTATAAGTTTTACTCACATTGCCATTGGAGTTGGTGACATTGCCGTCTCCAAAATCCCAAGCTGTTGTCTTAACCGTCGTGTCTCCAGGTGTTGTTGTGTTGGTCAACGATACTAATTCACCTGGACAATAACTGTTCTTGGATGAGGTGAAATTAGCTGCCGGATTTTTTCTGACCAGTATGTAGACGCTGTATTTGCTATAAACACTGCCATCATACACTGTCATCTCAACTTTGAATGTGCCGGGTTTGGTAAATGTATAACGAGGATTTTGTGCCGTGCTGCTACCACCATCTCCAAAATCGTAATCCCACGAGATTGGCGACCCGCCAGTGGTGGCATCTGTAAAATCTACCACCAAGGGCACACAACCAGATGTCACCGTCGCATTAAACGAGGCTGTTAATCCCATCACTTGGATGCTAAAAAACAGTTGAACGATGATCAGTAGTTGTTTCACAGTCTTTTACTAAGACACAAGTTCATAGGTATTGTTGCATCTTAATGATGTAAAAATACTAATTTTTTATTCAATTTTTTTAGAATAATTTGAACAATACTTAAGTTTCAGATAGTCAACGAATTAAATTATGTGATTTTTAGCTTCAATTTGCTCCACTAACCCAAATTTATTGCAACAATATTTCCATCAGTTTTTCGAAACTCCAATACTGCTGATTGGCCTGGTATTCTCAACGTATTTCAAACTGACAATAAGTGTCGTCGACAAGCAATTCAAAATAGATATTGCCAAAATGTTTTTTGTTGTCGGCCACCTCAATTCGACAGTCCAAATTGCAGGTGTAATAACATTTTTTTATCCCTCTGTCCAATACTTCGCAATGGTCTTTGCTGTTAACAAGATTGTATTGGTGCTGACTTAACAGGGCTTTAAAATACTCCATTAAAAACAGAATATGCTCGGCTTTCATTCTAAAATGATGCCATTTCATAGAGGTGTATAAATGGCCATATTCCAATTCGGTTTCCTGCTCGCCAAACCCGCAAAGTTCCTTAGCATAGCTGTCTCTTAATGCCTGCAGTGTGCCAGTTTTCAATTGCTCTTTCCAGTGTTGATAACGTTCAGTGAAACTTCCGTCGCGAATTAATAACTTTGTATGCATTATTTCTAAGTGTTCATCCAACGTTAAAACTATAATCCTTAGTATTTTTCAAACGGATTTTTTTATTAACAATGGCAACATGCAAGAAAACTTAAAGAAGGAAAATAGGGTAGAATGAAATTAACATTTTGGGGAGCAGCAAGGCAGGTAACAGGCAGTATGCATATGTTACAGTTGGACAATGGATACACGATATTAATTGATTGTGGGCTAGATTACGAAAGAAGGGATGATTTTGATGCGAATAACCGCAATTTCCCTTTCCTGCCTGAAGATATTGATCTTGTCATTCTCACCCATGCCCACATCGATCATTCTGGAAATTTGCCCAATTTGATCCGTCAGGGTTACCGGGGTCAGATCCTTTGTACAGATGCCAGTGTCGAGCTCACCAAAAATTTATTACTCGACTCGCTCAATGTGCAACGTATCGAGAGTAACAAAAAACACCGTCCTAAAAAGAGCAAAGGCAAACTCAAAGTTAAACGTCTCAATAAATCCGAACAGTTGGCTACGCTTTACAACCGCTCGCATGTCGAACAAACTTACGATGCGATGGTGGGGATAAACTTTTATCAGCCTTTTGCAGTCAATGAATCTTTAACAATCGAGTTTTTTGAAGCGGGTCACATCCTTGGTGCCGCCTCGGTAAAGATGAGCATCAAAGAAAATGGTCAGACCAAAACCATTGGTTTTACGGGCGATTTGGGTAATTACCACTCCAAACTGGTGGTGGATCCTCAGCCTATGACCGGTCTGGATTACCTGGTTAGTGAAAGCACTTATGGCGGGCGTATGCACCACGACTCAACAGACGCTGAGCAAATGTTGTTGGAATACATCAACAATACCTGCGTGAAATTTAATGGCAAACTGGTCATTCCGGCCTTCAGTGTTGGTCGCACGCAGTCCATTATCTTTACGCTCAATCAGCTCTATGTAAAAGGTCTTTTGCCTAATGTTAAAATCTTTACCGACAGTCCCTTAGCCATCAGAACCACACGTCTGTATGCCGAACATTTGTCTTTGTTAAACGATGAGGCTAAAGCCTTTTATAAAGCCAATGGCAATTTGTTTCAGTTTCCTAATCTTTATACCATGGAAGGTGAAATGGACAGTAAAATGATTAGTACCATGATAGAACCTGCGGTCATTATTTCTGCAGCCGGTATGGTAGAAGGTGGTCGTATTCAAGAACATGTCCGCAATAATATCGGCGATGCCTACAGTACCATTCTGATAGCTGGCTATTGCGCTGAAGGTACTCTGGGATATGAATTGTTAAAAGGTCGCCCCAGCCTAATGATCAACAAGCGCGAACGACAAGTATATGCCAAAGTGGCCAGAACGGATGCCTTTAGTGCGCACCCGGATCAGGCGGGACTGATGAAGTACTATGAAGGCTGTCAATACAAATCGCTGAAGAAACTCTTCCTGGTGCATGGTGACGAAACCAGTATGGAAAAATTAAAAGCCCATATTGGTTTGGATACTGTTGAGATTCCTTATCAGGAACAATCTTATACCCTATAAGTCTTGATTTAAAGTTTCTGGATCCCAGAACACCTGTTTAAAATTCTGAATCTGATTCTCTATTACTACAATGCCTTCGGCTTCTAAAAGCGATTGCATGGACTGTCCGTTGAAGTGCGCCTGACCAGTGAGAAGGCCCATGCGGTTGACCACACGATGCGCCGGAATTTTACTGTCGTAGCCATGCGAGGCATTCATGGCCCAGCCTACCATGCGACTTGAAGATTTGGCGCCGAGATATGCCGCAATTGCGCCATAAGAGGTAACCCTGCCATACGGAATCAACTTTACCACCTCGTAGACACTGTTGAAAAAATTATTTTCTGTCATATTTATGTCAGCAAACTATTTTGGCAAAATTATTGTCTATAAGTTACAATACAGAATAATAAATTTGCCTAATCTACCAATGAGCAAGAAAATCATACCAAAAACCGCACTCTTACTAGGCTTAAGTGCCTTTATCTCTTTCAGCGCAATGGCGCAGAAAGGTACCCAGTCTCCAAAGCCGGCTACCTCTAAGGGTAATGCTACCACAAAAAAACCTGACACGGCTCCCTCGGCACCTGCTACCCCTGCCACCGTGCAGATTGGAAAAAAAGACTATAAAAATGTGGGTAGAGAACCTGGTAACTATGCCATCAAGGTAAAGTTAAAGGGCTTTAAAAACACCAATATTTTCCTGGCTGATAACTTCGGCGACAAACAATACTTCAGGGATACCTGTATGCTGGATGCCAATGGGGTAGGAACCTTTACCGGTGCGCCTAAACTTCAAAGAGGTATGTACATGATTGTGTTCCCTGAACTGAATGGTTATTATGAAATTCCGATTACCGACGACCAAACTTTCTACTTCGAAGGGGATACGTCTATGGATGAAACCAAAATTGTAGTAAGTGGTAGCACCGAAAATGAAGCTTTCGCAACCTATCAAAAAACAAGAGCCATCAACGGTCGCGCTCGCTACAACCTCGATAATCAAATCAAATCTGCTACTGCAGCTGGTAACACTGAATTGAAAAATGCTTTAACAGTTGAAAAAGATTCACTGGATAAAAGAGATCTCAGATACAGAGAAAGCTACATGTCTCAAAATCCAAATCACTTGCTGACCAAGCTTTTCAAAGCCTTCCAAAATATCAAGATTCCTGAAAACCCTAATCCAAACGATTCAATGTTCGAATATAATTATTTCAGAAATCATTACTGGGATAATGTCGACTTCAACGAATCAGGCTTAATCAGAGCGCCTCAGGGTTTGCTCACCATGAAACTCAATGACTATATTGACAAAGTGACTTTCCAGGATTACGATAGCTTAACCAGAGCGGTAGACATCGCCATAGGTAAAACTGTTCCTTATACTGAAATTCAAAAGTACTTTATTCAGTATCTTACCAATAAGTTCCAGGACAGAAAAATCATGTGTCAGGATAATGTCACCATTCACCTCATCAATAAATATTATTGCTCTGGTGATGCCTGGTGGTATGATGACACTGCAGGAAAACGCAAAATGTGTGAGGAAGCCAAACGTGCCATTCCTACTATGTGTGGCAGAATTGCTCCAGATTTAAACCTGGCCGATACTGCAGGTAAATACCATAGACTGTATGAGAACCTTGGTAAATACACTATCATCTTCTTCTACGACCCAACCTGTGGTCACTGTAAGGAAGTGATTCCGGTAGTGAACCAGGTGTACAACAAACACAAAAACAATGGTATCAAAGTATATGCTGTGTCTTCTGAAGGCAAATACAACGAATGGATGAAAATGATGCGCGAGCGTCCTGAATTGCATGGCTGGGTAAATGTTTGTAAAACCAACCAATATTACCCATGGCCGTATAACCGCTACGATTATAATATCCAGGCCAATCCAACCATTTTAATCGTGGATGAGCAAGGTAAGATTTTAGGTAAGAAAATCGACGAACACCAACTCGAGTTCTTCTTAGAATCTCTGATGTACGAAAAAGGCATCATCAAAACCAAGCCAACACCACCAACAGAAAAACCAGAACCTAAAAAAGAAGGATAATGAAAAAGCCCGCTAAAACAGCGGGCTTTTTTTATAATGTCTGATCGCGGTACCAGGCTTTGGCCCTGTTGTACATTTCGCCAAACCTTAATGATAATCCCATGTAATAATAGGGTCCGTTAAAACGCGAAGAAGCCAGAGATAACCTGGTGCCTATCCCAGCACCTGCCCATATCCACCACTTGATTTTGTAGTTAATGGTGTAGCCCAATTCCAAAGGTATAACAGTATGTTTAACTGTGGATGGTTTTGTTTTTAATGAGGTGGTTTCTTCTACACCCTGCCCAATGCCCAAACCAACCGGAAACGACATGCGCCATCTTTTGGTATTCAAAAAGTAATACTCGCACCCAATATTCATATACGTCAGTCGGGGTGTTACATACACCGTGTTTGAATCGCGTTTGTTATACCCCGCCGTTGGATTGCTTAAAATCTGTGCTTGTGTGTTATAAGAGGTGTAATAGTTGACGTAAAGGTTGGTTCGTCTGTTATAGGTATACCCAAATTGCAAACCGAAAATCTTGGTCTGTAAATCTTTGATCACACTGTTTTTGCCATCCAGACAGATATACCATTCTTTGTCCTGATGCAAATCGTAACGAATACTATCAAGCATGTGCCTAACTTGAGCCGTGGCAGCACCGGATATCATTAAAGAAACTATTACAAGTACTTTTTTCACAAGTCTGGCAAAAATAATCTTAAAAATCAATTGATTTGATTGCATCTTTGCCACAGGTGTTGCTTTTACTGGAAATAGGCGCTGTGGTGATGATTTTGTTGTATGTATTTTATGCAGCCAAACAGCAGGCCTTTGCCTGGCTCTTTGGTATTGCCGCCTCTGTTTTAAGTGTGGTCTTGTTTTACTTTCAGCACTATTGGGGCAGTCTCTTTCTAAATCTGGTATATTGCGTTCAGGGGATACTGGGGTATCTTAATTGGAAATTTGTTCTTGCAGGGAAGCCTATCAGACAAAACCTGAGTCTGCCTCTGCAAATGCTTGCTATCGCTATACTGTCTTTCTTAGGCTATCAGGTGTATCAGTTTGTCATAAAAAATACCTCCATTGAACTCAATGTGTTTGATTGTATGCTGGCGGCCATTAGTATTTATGCAACCTGGCTGGAAGTAAAAAAGGAAATGGCCTGCTGGAACATCTGGATATTGGCCAATCTGTCGTACGCTGTTTTGTATTTTGTTAATGCCACATCGGGCAATATGTACCTTTATGCCGCGCTCATGCTTTTTCTGGCCGTATTCTCATTAAAAGCGAAAAGGGCATGGCAAGCCTCTTTGTCAGAGTCCAAAAACTAATTTTATTCCGACACCCAGAAACACCAGTCCCGACACCTGATTGATGCGCTTCAGGGATTTGGGACTGATCCAGCGCTTTAATCTAGAAGCAAAAAAAGCAATACCAAATTCGGCCAAAAAGATGCTGAGTAAGCTGGCACTGAAGAAAAGAATTTTATCATTAATGCCATACTGATACTTAATGGTGAGGAACGAACTGATGCCCAACCAACTGAAAAAGTTAACCGGATTGACAATGTTGAGCAGAAAGCCATTGCCTATGTAATACCAATAGCTCCCCTGACCAAAAACTTTGCCTTCTTGCATGACCGGTTCTGATTTAAAAAACATGAGCAAACCCATGCCCATTAAAACAATGCCACCGCCCACAGAGATTTGGTTTTTGTATTTGCCAAGAAATTCGGCAAAAGGCTGACTGGCGAGAGCCAGGGAAATGAACAGAATATCGCATAAAATAACACCCAGGGCAATGAAAATGCCTGTTTTGTAGCCGAAACTAATGCTGTTGCGAATCAGCGCAAAGAAAACAGTGCCCAGCATCATGCTGAGTACAAACCCTGTTGCAAGGCCCTGCCAGAGACAATTAATCGTGTGCATTCTATGTTTTTAAAACTTCTTTAAATTAATTTGAAAGATACAATAAAATAAGGATTGCAAATTATAACTTTGCACTTAATTATTATGAGTACCCGTACCGAAAAATTTAACAAAGAAATGCAGCGTGAACTGGGCGTCATTTTTCAGGCCCGTGCACACGATTGGTTTGAAGGTGCTTTTATCACCGTCACCGATGTTAGTGCAAGTCCCGATCTTGGCTATGTTAAAGCGTACCTCAGTATCTATAATACTAAGAACAATGCTGCCATCATGGAACTGGTCAATCTCTACAACAAACATATTAGAAAAGACCTGGCCGCTAAAATTCGCAAAACCGTGCGCGTCATTCCTGAACTTAGTTTCTTTGAAGATGATAGTATCGTCAATGCACTCAAATTTGAAAAGATATTTGATCAGTTGAAAGAAGAACGCGAATCTCGCGAGAAGAAAGAAGACTAGTCCATGCCTGCCCGTCTCAATAATGATATCATTACCGATGTGCTCGGGAAACACTCCTGGGTGAGGAAATTCTATATTTTTCTGACCCATTCTCTGTTGTTGAAAAACAATATCATTCGCCGCGAGATCAAATTGTGTGGTCGCCGTAAAAAGAAAGCTCAACACGTGCTTTACCCTGGTTTCGGAATGGGGCAGTTGCTCGGACTTTTCGCCAAACAGGGTTCAAAGTACAATGTGCTCGCTATCGATAAAGATCCTAAAATGGTCATTCAATCTTCGGGCTACTTTCAGGAAGAACATATTAATAATATCTATTGCAGAAGTGCCGATATCCTGAGTTTTAATGAACAGAATGTATTCGACCTGGCATTGTCTATTAACCTGCTCAATTACATAGAAGACGATACCAGGGCGCTGACCAATCTCTACCATGCCCTAAAAAAACCCGGTATACTCATTATCTTTAACTCCAGTAACTATGCCGATGATAAAGCCAGTAAACTCAATATTGGGGTGTATAAGGATCATAAATACCGTAATGGCTATGGCATACTCGAACTTAAACATAAATTAAAAGAAGTGGGGTTCTCTAAAGTAAAAGCCCGCTATGTCTATGGTACTTTCGGTATCTTAAGTTGGAAGCTCACCACTGCATGGCCATCTTCCATGGTGAAATCGTCTAAATTGTTTTTTGCCATCCTTCCTATCTATACCCTTGTCTGCATCCCTTTTGTGTTTGTCCTCAACCTTCTGGACATCAACTTCAAGCACAAAAAAGGAAAATGTGTGGTGGTAAAAGCCTTTAAATAAACATGAATACAACGCTTTTTATAGCCAGACGCTATCTGTTCGCTAAGAAAAAGCGCAATGCTATCAATATTATTTCCAGTATTGCTGTGCTGGCCTTTGCCGTTTGCACTGCTGCTCTGATCATCATATTGAGTACGATGAATGGGTTTGAACAACTCATTTTTTCAATGTACAACCGCTTTAATCCCGACCTAAAAATATCACCTAATGAAGGGAAGGTGTTTGATGCCGCTACTTATCAATCCCGCATTCAAGCGCTTAAAGGGGTAGCCTATGTCTGGCCGGTCATGGAAGACAATGCTGCCATCAGAAATGGCGATTACCAAACAGTCTGCACGGTAAAGGGGGTCGATTCTGGCTACTTTAAAGCCAATGGTCTCACTGCACTTATAACAGAAGGCGAGGGACTGCTGCAACATGGGGATTATAATTATTGCATCTTAGGTGCTGGCATCGATCAGAAAATCAATTGCAATATTGGCGGACCCTTCAGTGTGGTAAGTTTAATAACGCCAAAGCGCGGCGACTATAATGTCAACGATTTAGATGCCATTCAATCACAAGAGTTGGAACCTGCCGGTGTTGTGACGATGGATGATGTCATCAATAACCGATACGTGTTTGTGCCGCTGCGTTTTGCCCAGTCGCTGTTCGAACGCGGCACTCAGGTGTCATCGCTTGAAGTGCGCTATCAAGCTGGCGCCGACAGCGAACAGTTGGAACAGCAAATACAACAAATTTGCGGACAAAACTTTCAGATACAAAATAGAATGGAGCAACAGGCCTCACTTTACAAAATGTTTAAAAGCGAGAAATGGGCCAGTTTTGCCATCCTGACTTTCATCTTATTGATTGCTGCTTTTAATGCTTTGGGCAGTCTCACCATGTTGGTGATAGAAAAGAAAGACGATATCAAAACACTCTCCGCCATGGGAGCAGATAAAAGACAAATTCGCAATATCTTTTTCACCAATGGATTTTTAATCTCTGGCTTTGGTGCCTTGGTTGGATTAGTACTGGGCATCACATTGGTGTTGTTGCAGCAAGAATACGGATTGGTAAAAATGACCGGCGCTATCATCGACAGTTATCCGGTCAAATTAATATGGACCGATGTGCTGGTGGTAGCCGCTACCGCACTCGGACTGGGTTTCTTAACTGGTATCTATCCAGCGATTAAATCGGTAAAGGATATAGGAAATAGGAATTAGGATTTAGGGGGCTTGCACCAGATAATAAACCTCGATGCATATTCGACGCCGACACCAATCCCAGTAATCCCAGTAACCTCAGCAACCGAGGCTTCGCCGAGCTCAGTGAAACTAATCCCAGCCGGCGTCAGCCCCCTAAATCCTAGGTCCTGATTCCTAGCTCCTGTTAACCAATAACCTTTAACTAATAACCAATAACGAATTTCCAAAAAAACGTATATTTGTATAAAATGAAACTAAGGAAA
>JACCDH010131283.1_pt1 | contig 14443 bp, 13 predicted proteins | sample 7442481 | NCBI WGS metagenome assembly JACCDH01 (sample SAMN15323433, study PRJNA562643) | freshwater metagenome | isolation source: river surface water | place: USA:Blue River Watershed | collected 2017-08-15
AGCAGCGGCTAAACAAAAGGCCAATGGCAAAATGCTGGCTCGCGAACGCATTGATTATCTAAGAGATGATAACACGCCCTTTACAGAAGTTGGTGCTTTTGCCGGTGATGGTATGTATGCCGAATATGGTGGCTGTCCCGGTGGTGGTGTAGTTTGCGGTATCGGTTATGTCAGTGGTAAACAATGCATGATCGTGGCCAATGATGCTACCGTGAAAGCCGGTGCCTGGTTCCCAATCTCCGGTAAGAAAAATCTGAGAGCTCAGGAAATCGCCATGGAAAACCGTCTGCCTATCATTTACCTGGTTGACAGTGCAGGTGTTTTCTTGCCTTTGCAAGATGAAATCTTCCCTGATAAAGAACATTTCGGGCGCATTTTCCGCAATAACGCAATCATGAGCAGTATGGGAATTACCCAGATTGCTGCTGTGATGGGTTCTTGTGTGGCCGGTGGTGCTTACCTGCCTATCATGAGCGATGAAGCCCTGATTGTCGATAAAACAGGTTCTATCTTCCTGGCAGGCTCTTACCTGGTGAAAGCAGCCATAGGAGAGGATATCGATAATGAAACGCTGGGTGGTAGTATTTCTCAGTCTGAAATTTCTGGTGTTATCGACGACCGTTTTCCGAATGATGCTGCTTGCCTCGATCGCATCAAATACATCATGGACAAACTCGGCCGTTTTGAAGATGCCGGGTTCGACCGCAAACCGGCTGTTGAGCCACAAAAAAATCCGAAAGATATTTACGGCATCCTGCCAATGGACAGAGCCAAACCGTATGATACCAAGCTGCTCATAGAACACCTGGTAGACAACAGCGAATTTGAAGAATACAAGGAAGGATTTGGTAAAACCATCCTCTGTGGCTATGCCCGTATCGATGGCTGGGCCGTTGGTATTGTCGCCAATAACAGAATGATGACCAAGAGCAAGAAGGGTGAAATGCAATTTGGTGGGGTTATATACAACGATAGCGCCGACAAAGCAGCCAGATTCATCATGAACTGCAACCAGAAAAAAATTCCATTGGTTTTCCTTCAGGACGTTACCGGTTTTATGGTGGGCAGCAGAAGCGAACACGCCGGTATCATTAAAGATGGGGCCAAAATGGTGAATGCCATGAGCAATAGCACCGTGCCTAAATTTACCATCATCATTGGCAATAGCTATGGTGCGGGTAATTATGCTATGTGCGGAAAAGCCTATGATCCACGCCTGATATACGCATGGCCTAGCGCCCGTATCGCAGTGATGGGTGGCGAACAAGCCGCTAAAGTGTTGCTGCAAATCGAAAAAGCCAGTCTCGAATCTAAAGGGGAAAAAATTACGCCTGAAGCCGAGAAAGCTTTGTTGGATAAAATCATCGCTCGTTACGAAACACAATTGTCGCCATATTATGCCGCTTCACGTTTGTGGGTGGATGGTATCATCGATCCGCTGGAAACCCGCAAAGTGATCAGCGAAGGTATCGCCATGGCCAGTCACGCGCCGGTTAAGCCATTTAACGTGGGCGTGCTGCAAACCTAATCGCACAATATCTCTCTGGTTTTTGAGTTATAACAAGATGAACTTGAAACCTATAATTATGTCAACCTTTTGTCTGATGTTTTTAAATGTCAGTGCTCAGAAATTTTTTCACACTGTTGGTGCCCAGTATTTGCAATCAACAGGCTCCTACGGCAACTACGACCGTCTGTCGATTCAGGCTGCTCCACAATTACATTTCGAAAAGAAATCGTTGATCTACGGTTTAGCGATGCCGATAACCATGGGTGTTATTACTTCCTCATCTCGTTCAGAGGGACTCACAGTTATGGAAGTGCCTCTCATGCTTGAATTGGGCTATAATCCCAATGCGCCTTGTGTCAATTATCAATCCATGAGTTTCTTTGCTGGGGCAGGCATGTCTAAACAGGTATTGCCAGTATTAGCCGATCAGCAAGCTTTATATTACAATGCGGTTCTGGGCTGGCGTTTTAAAATTAGAAATGTGCCTTTTGAACTACGACTTACAGGCTCTAAACCATTTGTCAATACCTCGTCACAATATCGCATCGGCTATAGCATCGCAGCAGTCTTATGAGGCATCGCCAACAAATAGATTTTTTATTTTATCCGCAATTTTGCGCACTCTAAGGGCATTCAAGTTGATTAAAACGCCACCCAATACGACGGTCATGCCGAGTAATACACTTGGTGGATAGGTGTCGTCGAACAGAAATTTACCCATCAATACACCCCAGATAATGCCGATGTAGCTCACAGAACTGATTCTGGCAGCTGTATCCTGCTGGTAGGCTCTGGTGATAAAATATTGTCCCACTTGCGTGAACACGCCGGTGCCAATCAGAAAAATCCAATCAGTGCCATGCGGCATTACGAAATCTTGAGGAAATATTACCAAATACCCAATCACAATTGGTAATGAAATCAAAGGGTGATAAAACACAATAACATCTGCATCTTCTTTGTCTTTCATATTGCGGATGGCATTGTAGGCAAAGCCCGATAACATGGCACCGCAAACACCTATGAAGAAATCCATGGGTGCAATATTGGCAAAGCCTTTCACCATCAAAACACCTGTGAAAGAAACGGCAAAGGATAGCCATTGTATGATGCGCACCTTTTCATTCAGAAACATCATGGCTATTAAAGTGGTGAAAATTGGACTCAAATAATGGATCACAATAGCATTGGCCAATTGCATGTGCTGCAAAGTATAGAAATAACAAATCAATCCACCCGCGCCAAAGAGGCCTCGTGCAATTAAAAATTTATGATGCGTACCCCAGGGTCTGACTTGTCGCTTTTTTAAAACGGCATAACTAATGACCAACGTGATGATGGCTCTGAATAAGATAACTTCAAAAACGGGGATATGTTTAATGTATTTAACACTGGCGTTCATCCATGCAAAGCCTAAAGAGGCAATGAGCATGAGTTTAACACCGCGACTAAAAACTGAGTTGAGCTTTAAATCCACCCTTGGTTAGATGCGTAACGGTACATTTGTGTGTAGTGGTGTTTGCCGTGCCAGGCGTATAATCCCATGGCATAGCTCAGTGGAAATACCTTTTGGTATTCAGGATGCTGATAGGTTTTTTTAAGGTCATCAACAGTCAAACTTTTCAATAAGATCACCCATCTGGCGTGTAAGGCTTCGATGAGTGAAACAGATAGGCGAGGGTCGGCCATCACACTGTCTACACTATCTGCCCAGGCATTTTGGATATAGGGTTTGATGACTGGATTGTCTTCTGTCAAAGCCAGTTTGAAACGTCCGAAGGCGTTCATGTGGCTGTCGGCAATATGGTGGATCACCTGTCTGAAAGTCCAGCTCCCCTCACGATAGCATGCATTCAGCTGTTCATCGCTCAGTTTGTCGGCGAAGGCTCGCAAAACAGATGGAAATATGCTGATTTCTTCGATGCACTGTTGGATATAAGCTGGGTCGTTGACGTCGCCTTCTACAAAGGGTCCGTATGCTTTGGTGATGTCTTCCTGGGTATACATATGGTTTATGAGAAATTGATTTCGGCGCTATCGCCAAGGTTTAGACTATGAACTGTGCCATGCAATGAGGCATCATTGCCTATTAATGAATTGCTAAGAACGGCATGGTTGAGCTCTGCAAATGGTCCGATAATGGATTCTTTGATGATAGAAGATTCAATAACAGCGTTCTCGCCAATACTCACATTGGGACCGATAATGCTGTTACTGATTTTGCAGCCTTTATCAATGAATACAGGTGGAATAATGATGGAATTACTGGCTTGGTCGCAACTGACTTTATCAAATCCACCACGCTTCAATAAGAGTTGATTGGTTTGTAGGAGTATCTCTTTTTTGCCACAATCAAACCACGAATTGACATTGTAAGGATAAAAATTAACGCCGTTATTGACCATGCACATCATGGCATCTGTCAGGTGGAACTCATTCTGAGATTTAATATTATTTTCGATGATGCTGCTGAGGCAATTCATCAATTCTTCAGTTTCCTGGATTTTGTAAATACCCACCAAAGCTAAATTGGATTTTGGAATGGCTGGTTTTTCTATCAATCGGATGATCTTACCCTCTTTATCTACCTCTGCCACACCAAACTGACGGGGATCGTCTACTTTTTTAACGCCTAATAGTGATTTGTTGGATTCAATAATTTCTCTCCAATCGACTTCACATATGGTATCACCAAAGACAATCAAAATTGGTTCGTTGTCGATGGCCTCTTTGGCCAGCCAGATGGCGTGCCCGGTACCGCGACCAGTGGTTTGCATGACGTAAGAGGTGTTGATGTCAGGGTAGTTTTTGGATATATACTCCTGCACCTTGTCGCCTAGATAACCGATGATGAAGACGAAATCTTTGATGCCGCCTTCGATTAACTGATCAATAATATGTGCCAGAATTGGTTTTCCGGCAACTGGAATAAGTGACTTTGGTTGAGTATGTGTGTGCGGTCGGAGTCGTGTTCCGATACCCGCCACCGGTATAACTGCTTTCATTCTGGATGCGCTTGTTGTGTTGAATCCTAATTCAAAAATACAAGTATTCACTCAGTTTTCAAAGTTTGACTAGGATCAGCCGTCGACATCTCTTCGTAAATGAACATTTTTTTGTAGATTTGCCAACATATGAAAAAGGTGGTAAGTGGCATCAGACCTACAGGGAAATTGCATCTGGGTAATTATTTTGGTGCGGTTAAGAATTTTATTCGCATGCAAGATGAATTCGAATCTTATTTTTTTATAGCTGATTACCATTCGCTTACCACACACCCAACGCCTGGTGATTTGCACGAGTCTGTTAAAAGGGTATTTGCCGAATACATAGCGCTAGGACTGGATCCGGATAAATGTACCCTTTACCTGCAAAGCGATCTGCCTCAAACGGCCGAATTATACATGTTCTTTAACATGAATGCGTACCTGGGTGAACTGCAAAGACTCACATCTTTCAAAGATAAGATTCGCTCGCAACCTGATAATGTCAATGCAGGTTTATTGACCTATCCGACTTTAATGGCGGCAGATATCCTCTTGCACAAAGGTGAGTTGGTGCCGGTAGGTAAAGACCAGGAACAGCATTTGGAAATGACCAGAACTTTTGGAAACCGCTTTAACCGACTATACAATGTCGAGTATTTTCCGGAGCCTCAAGCATTCAATTACAACGAAGAACTGGTTAAAGTGCCCGGACTCACAGGAGGCGGTAAAATGAGTAAGAGCGCCGGCGAATTCGACAATATTTACATGAGCGATTCTGAAGAGATGCTTCGCAAGAAAATCATGAAAGCGGTAACCGTTACCGTTGAGGGTCCAACAGAGCCAGGCTCTGAAATTCCTGCGCCGATTCAGAATCTCCTCGAATTGATGCATTTGGTTTGTACACCCGATGTGGTGAGACATTATAGAGCGGCATATTACGATGGTAGCATCCGTTTTGGGGATATGAAAAAACAACTCGCTGAAGACATGTGTGTATTTATGAAACCATTCAGCGATCGCATCACTGAAGCCATGAGCAATGATGCCCTCATTAGCAAAGCCGCCCGTCAGGGTGCTGAGAAAGCTGCTGCCAGCGCCGATGTGGTGATCAAAGAAGTCAGAGAAATCATCGGTTTCAAAAAGTTCTACTAAGTCATGCTACAGCAATGGAAAAACGATGTGCTGGTATACCGTAAAAAGTATCCTGGTTTCTTCCTTTTTACATGCATCATTTTGTTCTTTTACGGACTTCAATTCGCCATAAAAACAGAAATTACCCCCTTGGGGTATTTTTCTCTATACAGCAACCGCGCTTTGCCTCAATCATCCTATTCGCAGATATTGCCTTACGATACCATTAAGCAGGCACCAATCAATATTTATGAGTTGAAGGGGACGCAGTTTTTAATGATGGAGATTCTGCCCACCCGATATGAATTACTGGCCAATTCCGACTATTGCAATCAGATGAACCACCGCCTCAGACGCATTGGTTTGGGCGATAATAATACGAGCGACTGTCAGAATTTACAAAGGTTTCGTGAGTGGCTGCCTATTTATGCTTCCCGAATTCAACTGGATTTAAGTCACGCGCCTATTAAAAACATAGCCTTCAGTCAAGGTAATATTGTCGATATCAAAGATGTTAAAGATTCTGCCATATATCGATAATCTCCGCGCCAATCTGGTGTTTTGGAAGCGGCTCGTATTCGGGTGTATTGCAGGAGCCCTCATGTATTATTGGTATTCAGGCATGATGCTGCATCATGTGTGGGATTCGCCGTTTAATTATAAGGGCGCCGACTTCACATACTGGCTTTATCATTTTACCGGATTGCCTTCATTAATTTTGCATTCAGAAACCAGTGCTTTAGTGTTTTCATTTGTCCTCATTAGCGTTTTTGTGCTCAATGTTATTTGGGTCAATCAACGCTTTCTGAGCATTATAGCAGGGTTATTGTTGTTGATTTATCAGATACAGTTCAATATGAAAATCGGCTATCACGCCCACCATTTGTTTGGTTTTCAGTTTGCGCTCTTGCCATTTTATTTCAGTAAGAAGAATTTTTATCCTTCGCTAGTACTGGCCCGTATACTGGCTTGTTTGGCATATTTCTTTGCCGGTTTTTTTAAACTTTACCATGGGGCATGGTTGTATGCAGACAGTTATGCCAATGTGCTCAAAAATCAGCATGCGGCATACGATTATTTTATTCAGGGCGATTTGCGATGGACCCTAAGTCATTATATACAGGCGCATCCAGTCATCGGATTGGCCTTATTTGTTTCGGCCATGTTGTTGCAATTGATTTTTGTATTGGGTTTGTTCACCCGACGTCTGGATGTATTATTGGCATTGAGCATATTATTATTCCATGTCATGGACTGGTTGCTGATGAATCTGGGAATATTTATGAGCATGACTGTGTTGATGTGGCTCTTACTCTATCGCGAGCAAAAAGCGGTTAAAGTTCAGTAAACATTTATAGGCGTCTATAAACGCTTATAGTTTGGTGCTTGACGCAAGAGCAACAATCTTTGAAGTACTTTTAATCAAAATTATTATATGAGTACATTAAGAAACCGGGTCATGCTTATTGGGCATCTCGGACAAGCACCGGAAACCAAGCATTTTGAAAATGGCAAATCACTCGCTAAATTTTCTATTGCCACCAATGAGTCTTACAAGAACGACAAAGGCGAGTATGTCACCGAAACCCAGTGGCACAATTTGGTGTTGTGGGGGAACTTGGCCAAGACTGCCGAGAAGTATTTGGACAAAGGCAAGGAAGTGATTGTGGAAGGGAAGCTGCAAACCCGCAATTACACAGACAAAGAGGGTGTAAAGCGCTATGTGACTGAAGTGCAGGTGACGGATTTGGTGTTGATGTCGCCGAAAGCGGCTGCCGAAAAAAATGAAGTGCCGTTCTAGTTGGGTTGATTGCCGGTGGTTGTTCAATCGCCGGCAATTCTTATTGTTTGCCCAGTATCAGTACGTCTTGAAAATCTACGCACTGATTTTTGTCGCCGCCCGCCCACCAGCCTGGATGGAAATGGCGAATGTGCATATTGGCCTCGCTCAAAATGCTGTTGATATACGGCAGTTTGTAGGCGATATTGGCATCTTTGACCTTCTGGTCATGTAACATATAATGACCATAATCGTGGGTAAAGAATGGTGCGGAAGAGGATTTTAGAAATGCTTCAGAGCGCTCGTCTATAAGGAAAAAAGTTGCGAAACAAGTGCCCTGTGGTTTGAGTACACGTGAAATTTCTTTCAGGTATTGCGCTACTTCTTTGTCTTGCATGTGGGTGAAGACTGACGTTAAAATAATGAAATCAAAATTCTGATCCGGGTAAGGAAAAGTATATTGCTCGGCTTTCTCAGTGCTCTCCAGATTATACAAATCGTTGCGCAAAGGGATATGCTTGAAGTTGAAGTTTGGGAATCTTGAATGTATGCGTTGCTGACACCACTCTATGCCTTCTTTTACGATATCAAATCCATCGTATGAACCTTCTTTGTTGAGGTAAGCCGTAAGTGGTATGGCAATTCTACCGATGCCACAGCCAATGTCCAAAACATGATGATGGGCTTGCAGACCGCCGTATTGGATGAAGTCGGCGCGCAATTTCTCGCCCAGCTGTTTGAAGTTACCCGGACCGATGAAGATCTTACCTTTAGGAGGCGTTATGTCATCTCTCTGTCCTGTGATGCCTTCCCATACATCTGTCGGCCAATAATACACCCTGCGCAAACTGCGTCTCAGCTTCGGACTCAGGGCATAATAAATCTTTCTCTTCCAATTCATTTTAAGCATTCAAACATACGGTTTTTTTGAGGATATAGGAAATAGGGACGAGGAAATAGGGGACTGGCGACAGTGAATAAACTTTGATGTGCCAGCGGCACTTGATATTCTTTGATGGAATATGATCTAAAATTAGGTAGCCCGGTGCCAGCGGTGCCGGGAAATACCAAATTTAACCACATTCAAATTATAGCCGTCGGAGCTGCGCTCCACAGCCTGCCCCGTTAAGAGCTTTGCTCTACGGGGGTAAGGTCGGTTCTGCGAACCACAGTCTGCCCCGTTAAGTGCTTTGCTCTATGGGGAGTAAAGGTTTTGTGGTGCAATTTACTCTTTGGGAGTTAAAAGAATCGGTATTTAAAATGTCGGAAACACTTAGTCCCTTAGGGACGACCCGAAGGGCTTTGTAGCCCAGTCTGATAATTTTCGAAGAAAATTTGAGGGCTGGGTTGACGAATGGACAAGATTCTGGGAGCCCCGTAGGTGGCGACCACAACACCATTTCCAATTCATCTGCAAATTCCCTAATTTTACACCGCTAAATGTTTGCGGTAATAGATATAGAAACTACTGGCGGTCGACCAGAGCATGACAGGATTACCGAGATAGCCATCCTCCTCCACGACGGCGAACAAGTGGTGAAGCGCTTCTCTACTTTGATCAATCCGGAAATTCGCATTCCGCTCGAAATATCGCGACTGACGGGTATCACCGATGATATGGTGCGAAATGCTCCGAAGTTTTATGAGGTCGCCAAAGATGTGGTAGAACTCACCAAAGATGCGGTCTTCGTTGCTCACAATGTTCGCTTCGATTATGGCTTTATCAAGAACGCCTTCCGCGATCTGGGTTATGTCTATTCCAGAAAAACCCTGTGCACCGTCAGGTTAAGTCGGAAAACTTTCAAAGGCTTACCTTCCTATAGTTTAGGGAACTTATGTGAATCGCTGGATATACGCATCAAAGACCGACACCGTGCACTGGGGGATGCCGAAGCCACTGCCATTTTGCTGAGTAGAATTATAGAAAGACAGGGCATCGATGAGAAAGACTGGCTGGCGGCTGAAATGGTCAAGACCGTTATTCCACCACTTTTACCAGAACCTGTTTTGCACAGTATTCCCGATAATATTACAGGGGTTTATTATTTCTATAATCAGCATGGTTATGTCATCTATGTCGGAAAAGCTGTTGATATTAAAAAACGCTTAATGCAGCACTTTGCCTTTACCGGAAAAGATTCGCCGAAAGCCATAAGGATGAAAGCTGAAATTGCCGATATCCGCTATCAGGAAACCGGTAATGAACTGCTGGCATTATTGCTGGAGTCAGACGAAATCAAGCGCATCAAACCTATTTACAATGTGATGCAGAAGAAAGCGCGACCGGTGCCATTCTTCGGCATTTTTACACAGTATGATGCGCTTGGGTATATCAATTTCAGTATTCGAAAACTGAAGGATGGCGATGAGCCCATGAGTACTGCCGATAATGTGCACTCTGCACGTGAACTTCTGCAGATGATGGTGGAACGCTACCAATTGTGTCTGTCCAAATGCGACTTGCACAATATGCCCGGTCCATGTTTTAACTTCCATCTTCACAAATGCCTGGGTGCATGTACGCAATCAGAGGAGGCCGACACCTATAATGCCAGAGCGCGTGAAGCCATTAGCAAACACAGTTTTCAAACTGAAAGTTTTTTTATTTTAGGCAAAGGAAGGCATCCCGCCGAACAATCTGTGGTATGCATTGAACGCGGGCAGTATAAAGGATTTGGTTATATCGAAAAATCGGAGCAAACGCCTGAACACGAAGTGCTGAGAAAGGCCATACAACCATATCCACATAACAGAGATATTCAACAAATTTTACAAACTTATCTCAGAGGGAAACATACGCGCATAGATGTTAGGATGGTTCAAGAAAAAACCGCCTGAGCAGTAACTCAGACGGTTTTAGAAAAATGAACTAATTAATCGTTTCAGGCGCTATAGCCTGCCTCTTTAAAACTGAATACGGTATGTACATGTCTCTTATCGGACATTTGTTTTTCTATTTCAGAAGCCAAACAAGCAATGCTGGAACATTGGTATAACATGACCAAATCGATTTTGTACTGGTATTGCTTGTTGATTGTTTGGATCATTTGATCTGCCAGGATATGATTGCCGCCCATTTCAAAGAATCCTGTATCGATATCGGTATGTGGTAAATTCAATAATTGGCACCATACCGCAGCCAGTTCTTTTTGTAACTGTGTTTGCGGCATGCGTTTATTGCCTTGTTTGTGTTTGCTGCAATGCGGAACCGGTAAGGCGTGCTTATTGAGTTTGCCATGCAAAGTGTAAGGCCATTCGCTGATCATCATAAATTTCTGAGGCATCCAGTTAGGCGGAATTAACTTCGATAAGCTCATTGGTAAAGCATCGACGTCCAGTCCCTCTCCATCTGGCAATACATAAGCCAGTAAACGGGTTTTATCTTGAATGGTTTTTACCACCACTTCGCAATGTTTGACACCTTTGATGCAAGAGATGGCCCATTCTATGGTGTTAAAATCAATACGCTGCCCGTCTGTTTCAATATGGTTCTCGGCCCTGTCTAAGTATACGGCCGTCCCTAGTTCGTTGATGGTAGCATAATCGCCGGTCCTGAACAGTTTTTCGCCTACTTTGAAAGGATGTGGAATAAACATGCTGGCATTAAGTTCGGGGCGCATCATGTAGCCGGCGCAAAGTTGTTGACCGCCAATGTATATTTCACCAATTTCACCACTGCCCACAGGCTGCATCTGCTCATTTAAAATCAAAATCTCATTACCGGGCATCGCTGTACCGATTGGAATGCCGGAGGGCGAATCTTGTGTCGGATCGTTCAGCGACATCTTGTAGTTCATGCATCCTACTGTGGCTTCGGTAGGACCGTATTCGTTGATGATTTCGGTTTCCAGGCCACGGTTTCTTAAAAAGGCAAAATGTCTGGCATGCAAATTTTCCCCGCCAGCAACAATGTAGCGGGAGAGTGGGAGCGTTCGACCATTGAGGGCTTTCTCCAACCAACTAAATTGAAGCGGTGTTAATTTGATGACATCATAAGGCATGTGTTGCACAAAATTGGGGTCGTTGAAGCATGCAGCCTGACAGGTCTCGGCCATTACCACCTGCTTACCACATAGCAAAGGGGCTAATAATGTTGTCAGCGAAGCATCGAAACTCAGGGGTAATTGCAGATAAGCGCCCGTGTAACGCGACTCTTTACTGAAATACGTCTCGGCTGCATTGATGAGATAATGTACCAGCGAATTGTGATTAACACGAACACCCTTAGCTTTACAAGTAGAGCCAGATGTATACATTAAATAGGCCATTTTGCCTAATCGCTTATCTGTGATGGTAGGGTATTGTCTGTCGCTGTCAGATTCAATGACTTTCAACTGAAGGTTGGAGAAGTATGGGTGTTCGGAAGCTTTACAGAGGCAAAAGTTCACACTGGCATCTGCGATGATTTGCTCGTTTTTAGCATTTGCCGCCAAAAGATTGATGGGCAAGAAAGCCTTACCAGATTTAAGGATGGCCAATACTGCCACCAACATTTCTGGTCCAGGTGTTGCACTCACCCCAATCACATCATCGTAATAGGCCCAATTGAGAATGGCCTGGCAGAGTGTGTCGGCTTTCTCGTTAAGCGTTTTATAGCTTAGGGATTCTTGTTTAAAAATGAGGGCTGTGCGTTCTGGAAATTGTTTGGCGCTTAATTCAAACAAGGTGTGAAACTTCTCTGAAACGAGTGTCTGACCCTGCCTGAGGTGGGCAGTTGTGAATTGCATATTTGTGTGTTTTGTAGTTTTGGGTATTTCACGGTAGTAATGAAATAGTGTGTTTTCTCCTGCACGTCTGTCCTGCGAAAATACAGCATGTAGGTGTATAGAATCAAAGAAAACTCTTCAGGTGTCGATTGTTTAATCTTTAAAAGATTGATTGTTAGTTAAATAAAATATATATATTTTTGTTCAAAATTGTTAAAACAATTGTGAAACATAGTATTTTTTACCTAAAGCGCTTATTCTTTCGCCTCAATTGTTGAGCCATTTGACTATCTTTTCTTCTATTTCGCCGTACCTCGACTGATCGGGGATGTGCTTTGAATTTCTCAAGACATAAGTGTCTTTTAGGTAGGAGAACAATTCTGCGCATCTTTTGAGTGTTTTATCTCCCGGAAAAAAGATATCATCGTCGGCTACCATCACATAAACCGGTGAGTTGACTCTGTCAACATCTTTGTGTTTGACCAGCGTTGGACGGCGGTAATCCATTTTAAATCCCAGTAACAGGGTTTTCTGCATTTCTACAGAATGTGGGTCTTTGGTGATGAAAAAGGCATTCATAAATCTCAAAAGATCACTTTCTTTTTTGCTGCGCAGGAACTTCATAAGCGGGAAGCTCAATTCACGCATAGAGCGCCAGAAATTGCCAGATACAAAACCTGAAGGTACAACAAAGATGGATTTGAGTAAGCGCTCTGGCTGGTAACGCATTAACTTATGTAGCAAAAATGCGCCGTAAGAAATTGCTAATACATTGGTTTTTTGCAAATGCAAGGCATCCAATGTGGCACAAATCCATTCGCCATAGGCATTGCCTTCCATCGGCAAGCGTGTTTCTGCCGAACGTGTGGCCTGGCCTACTGTGTCTATAGCATACAATCGGTACATCTGATTTAAATGTGGAATGGCTTCTAATGCCAAAGGCGCTCCGGCATTGATGCCATGAAATACCACTAATGGGGGTAAGTGTGCGGCTCCTGAGATGATTACGTGGGTTTTGCCCGCTGGTGTATCAACGTATACCGATTCATAGTCGATATTGCAGGCGGCTAACTTCTCGTCGTATAAACGCATCAGCGTAGCTTTGGCTTCTGGTGTTTTGTATAAACTCATAATATTGGCTTTTAGTCCGCAAAGTTAAATGGAAAAATTAATATTAGGTCATTTGGACTAAATATTTTATTTTTGCCTTGTGAAAACGAAAGATTTGATCAAGCATCGCGGACTGAAAATGTTCAACCGTTTGGGGGTTCAGAATGTGACTTTAAGGGATATTGCAGCTGCTATTAAAAAGAGTTATGGCAATGTTACCTATCATTTTCCTAACAAAGAAGCATTGGTGTCTCAGTTGTACGATGATATGCTGATTGAATTAAACGAGATCTCTGAGCAGATGACCGAACAGAAAGATGTGTTCAGTGCCATTTTAAAAGCGCCAGAGTTTACGTTCGAACTCACACTAAAATACATTTTCTTATTCAAAGATTATACTGAAATCAGACGTACTTTTACAGCTCTGGCGCAGCGCATCGATCAATCTAATGCCACTCGTAAAGAAGCGCTCATCGGCGTGTTGAGATTCTTGCAGGCACAAGAGATTTTGCGTCAGGATCTGGATGATCAGGATTTGGATTATATCATGGAACTGAGCGGTGCCATGCGTACCATGTTTTTTATCCAATACGATGTGTCGCTTAAGCCGGGTCCAGCCGTTAAGGCGCGTTACGTCTACTATGTCAACCGTTTGCTCAAGCCATATCTGGCCGAAGGCTATAGCATCAATTGATGGTAGTGCCCAGCATCTCGCTGATCAGATTGCGAACGCCAATCAACTGTATGTGGTAATGCATACAGAATTCCTTGTCTTCATCCGTCTCAGCTTTGGCAAACTCATCCAGATTGCTTTTGATCAATTGCTCAATCTTATGTTTTTTAAGAAATAAGAACAATGATTGTAAGTCGTGCACATAATTCTCGCGAATCGTTTTAATCATGATGCCATTGTCAAACCAGGTCGGACTCAATTCGTGTTTCTCTGTGAGGAAACTGGCGGCCAGGGTTCTTATTTCAGCATCGGTATGGTTAACGAAGAAGTGTTCGTCGAAGCTGAGATTCTGATCTATGAGTTGGGTGATTTCATCAATCACCTTCTGATAAACCGGATTGACAATCTTAAATGCTTCATCAGCTCTTAGTTCCCTGAAAACGAAATCGGCCACTGTGGCATCTTCCATGAACTTCTTATGCCCGCTTTGGATCAGTAAACGCACCAGGTTCATTTCCTGCTCATCGCCTCCTGAGTATACTTCCT
>JACCDH011081465.1_pt1 | contig 14443 bp, 10 predicted proteins | sample 7442481 | NCBI WGS metagenome assembly JACCDH01 (sample SAMN15323433, study PRJNA562643) | freshwater metagenome | isolation source: river surface water | place: USA:Blue River Watershed | collected 2017-08-15
CAAAAGGCCGGTGATCACTTCGGGGATATGGCCCAAGGTCTGGCCAAACATCACGCAGGACAGGCTAAAGATCGACCAAAACGCGCCGTGTTCCAGATAGCGGAACTGCGCCAGCGTGTTGCGTTCGACCAGCATGATGGTCATGGACCGCACATACATCGCACCAATCCCCAGACCGATGGCGATGAGGAACAGGTTCTGCGTCAGCGCAAAGGCCCCGATCACCCCGTCAAAGCTGAACGAGGCATCTAGCACCTCAAGATAGAGAAACGCGCCAAGGCCGCCCTTGACGGCAATGTCCATGCCCTCTTGCGACCGGTCCAAGAGATGGCCCAGCACATCGACCGCCATGAAGGTGACCAACCCGGCAACCGCAGAATAGAGGAAGGTCGCAAGCACCGCCTCGGGCATGATCGAGGCGAAGATCAGGATGATCGACAGCACGATGGCCAGTTCCAACCCCTGGATCGAGGAAAACCGGGCCATGCCGCGTTCGATGGCGGCGATCCAGTGCACGTCCTTGCCTTCGTCGAAAAAGTATTTCAGCGCCACCATCATCAGGAAGGCCCCGCCAAAGGCGGCAATCGACAGATGCGCCTCGCCGATGATGCGCGAGTATTCCTCGGGCTGGGTGGCGGCCAGTTCGATGGCCTGCCAGGGGCCAATCTTGGCGGCAAAGACCACGATCAAGAGCGGGAAGATGATCCGCATCCCAAAGACCGCAATCAGGATGCCCCAGGTCAGAAATCGCTGCTGCCAGACCGGGGTCATCTCTTGCAGCTTGTTGGCGTTCACGATGGCATTGTCGAAGGAGAGGCTGATTTCCAGCACCGAAAGCACAACGCCGACGAACAGGAAGGCCATGATGCCGGTGACGCTGTGGGTGTAGATCCAGCCCAGCCAGGCCGCCAGCACAAGGCCGACAAAGGTCACGATGAAGGCCCAGCGGAAATAGTGCAGTGCAGTGGTCATGGCGCTCTCCTGTTGCCGGTGCGGATTAGCCCGCTTGGACCTGCATTGCAAGAAGATGAGGTGCCTTAACCAGTCATTCACCCTTTTGCGGCAGGCTTTCGGAATGACCAGAACCCACGGCTTCCATGATGGCTCGCTGCCGCTTTTCGCGCCCTCGGGCGACGCGGATGAGGCGGCTTTGCCCGAAGGGCTGCCACAGGGTCGGCTGCCCAGCTACATCGCCGATCACCGCGCCCGGCTGCGCGCGCGCTTCCGCGAGGGTGGGGCCAGTGCCCTGCCCGATTACGAAATGCTGGAGCTGGTCCTGTTCCGGGCCATTCCCCGGCAAGACGTCAAGCCGCTGGCGCGGCTGCTTCTCGACACCTTTGGGGACTTCAACCGGGTCATCACCGCCGCCCCGGCCCGGCTGGCGCTGGTCAAAGGGGTGGGTGAGGCGGTGATGACCGAGTTGAAGATCGTCGAAGCGGCGGCGCAACGCATGATGCGGGCACGGGTGATGCACCGGCCGGTGCTGTCATCCTGGGATGCGCTTCTGGACTATTGCCACACCACCATGGCGCACCGTGAAACCGAACAGTTCCGCATCCTGTTTCTGGACCGCAAGAATGTGCTGATCGCTGATGAGGAACAGGCCAAGGGCACGGTTGACCATGTGCCGGTTTATCCGCGTGAGGTGGTCAAGCGGGCGCTGGAATTGAACGCCAGCGCCTTGATCCTTGTCCATAACCACCCTTCGGGTGACCCCACGCCATCGGATGCCGACATTTCGATGACCCATCAGGTGCAAGAGGCCGCACAGGTGCTGGGCCTTGTGCTGCATGACCATCTGATCATCGGCAAATCGCGCGAGGTCAGCTTTCGAGCGGCGGGTTATCTGTAGCCCGCATGGCGCGTCTGGCCTCGCGTTTGGCCGCCCGTTGCGCCGCCTTGCGCGCGGCGACTGCGGCGCGCTCCTCTTGTCCCAGCCTTTGCAAAAGCAGGTCGGGCTGGGGGATGGGTGCCGCCGGATCGGTGGGCTTCACGATGAACCATGAGGCATAGTTGTTATAGGTGCCCTCAAGGATGTTCTCGGTCACCCGCAAAGGCACGCCAAGCTGCGCCACCAGATGATGCACGCCCCAGACCACCAAGGGCCAGCGCACCGGGTCATAATCATCCCCCGCAAGGATCCCGCCGGGTTTCACCTTGGCATACCAGTCCAGAATGGTGCGGCCACCTTCCTCGCCGGAATGGGCATAGCCATCGACATAGACGAAATCGAAAAAGGCGTCGGGAAACAGCAGATGCGCCTCGGCAAAGGTCATGCGCAAAAGGTGATAGTTGCGGTCCAGCCCCACGGTCTGCAGCGCCTGGCGGTATTGATGGACATCATGGTGATCGCCATAGGCATCCACACCCCAGAACCGGCGAAACTTGCCCGAATCCAGCATCCGGCGCGAAAAGCCGCCCCCCGCCACACCCAGTTCGATCCCCAGATTGTCCGCCCCCTGCAGCCCATCGACCACATTCCAGCGCCAGGTTCCCGGAACGATCTCGGGTTCGATGTCGGGCATGTGCTGAAGGGCAATCTCGAAAAGCTGATCGGCGGTGCGCGGCTCGGTCATGGGGGGGTGTCCTTTGCAAAGGACGGCTTGATCCAGACCTCGACCCGCCGGTTCAACCGCCGCCCAGCGGAGGTTTCGTCGCAGGCCATCGGTAGGGCCTCGCCAAAGGCGGCCACCTGTGGCAGGGACGCGGGATCCATGGTCGGGGCGGCCTTTTGCAGCGCCGCCAGCACCTGATTTGCCCGCTCAAGCGACAGCGCGCGATTGGCCTCTGCCGGGCCGGACCCATCTGAAAAACCTGCAAGAACAAGGGTCTGTCGCGAAAACGCCCCGGCTTCGATCAGGCGGGCCAGATCAAGCAGGCTGTCGCGGCTATGGGGTTCCATCTCGGCACCGCCGTCCTGAAAGCGAAAGGTGAACGACACCCGCTCGGCCCCATGCATGGCCGCAACCAAGGCTTGCAGATCATCCAGCGTCGTCTCGGCACCCGCGTTGCGGATGGCATTCAACAGCCGCATCCCATCGGCGGCCAAAGGCTGGCGATCCAGGCTCCGGCCGACATAGCCCGCCGCCTCGACCGCCTGTTGCGCCGCGGGCGTGGAAAGGAATTCCAGAAACTCGCGCGCAACCAGGGGCAGGCGGCGGCGCGGTGTCAGCATTTGGACCGGCAGCGTCAGGGGATAGTCCTCGGCCTTCACGGCCAGCGGGGTGGGTGGCAACGGAAAGCCGCAGCTGTCGGTGAGGCCCAGGGGCTGCGCCGGACCCACAAGCGATCGGCCCGTCACCGCCAGCGCCCAGGGGTCGCGCGCCACGGCGCGGGCCAGATCGGCGGGGCTGTTATGGATCACGGTTGCCGCAATCTTGCGCCCCAGACGCGCCTCAAGCGCGCGGTTCAGATCGGCCCCGTCGGCCAGCCCATGCAGCACCAGCGGCATGTCCGGCCCGCCAAGATCGGCCCAGTTGGTGACATCACCGGTCAGGGCCCGCGCCAGATCGGATGTGGCAAGCGTGGCAAGCGGGTTATCCGTGGCCCCGATCGCAACCAGGGGGTCAAGCCCGACAGTGCGACTGCCAAAGGCCGGATCACTGGCCGAGGCCAGCACCAGTTCGGCCCGGCCGGCGGCCAGCGCCTCATGCGCGTCGGTGGGGGCCAGCGGTTCAAAACTGAATTCGGCCAGCACCTTGCCCGTGGCCGGATCTGAAAGCAGGGTCGGGGCGTCCGGGCCTGCCGCCGGTGTCAGATCAAGCCCCTGATGCCGCGCAAACCCCGCGACCAGCCCCGGCATTAGCGCCGCCCCCAGATCAGCCGCGCCGACGATGCGGATCACCGCCTTGGGCGCGGTCAGGTCGGGGCAGGCCGGGCCGTCGCAAATGACCCCCTGGGCATCAATGGTCAACAGGCCATAGGCGCTGTCGATGCGGTAAAACTCGCCGTCATAGCCCTGCAACAGGCCCGAAATCGCCAGCGCCCCATCGCGTGAGGTCAAGGTCACATCCTGGGCAAACGCACGCTGGCAAGAACCCGAAAAGACAAGCGCGGCGAAAACCGCCGCGCGCATCAGGGTTGTCATAAAAAGACCTGATCCGTTAATTCAATGCGGCCATATTCAGGTCAAGGAACAGATTTTTCAACACCAGATAATCGCCCACCGCATCACATTCCGGCATGGCCAGCGTCAGGTCGGTGACAAAGACACTGCCGCCGCTGCTGGTCAGGGTTTCGGCCAAAAGCTCGCGTCCGCAGGTCTTGTCGGTCACGGCGGCTTCGACGATCACTTCGGGCTTCGCCGCCGGGTCGGCGGGGAAGGTATAGACCTCGGCCAAAAGCGGGTTGTCGGTTGAAGCATCGCCCAGAAGGGTCAGGAAACCACCCGTGGCCTGCATCCCCACCGGCGGGCGCTGCGGATCGGCGGCCGAGACGTGGCCCGGCGTGCCATAGCTGGCCCCGCCCTCAAAGGCATGAACCTGGAAGGCATCATCGGCCTGCCACTGCACGCCAAAGCGCCGCAAGCTGGCAAGGTCTGGAACCGAAATGCTGCTTTCGGCTGTGGTGCCATCGGCAAAGGCCACCTCGACCGCGGCTTCGGTTTCAAAGGCGGGAAGCGCAGTGAACAGCGCACCGGTCGCGGTTGTCTGCCCGGTCACGGCCAACCCGCCCTGACGCAACACGACGCGCTGATCGGGGTGGCAAGGGGCCAAGAGCGTGATGCCGATCATCGCGTTGGGCTCGGTCATCAGGTCAAGCGTCACATCACAGGCTGCGGCAACATCCTCTGGCTTGACCGCCTGGGGTTCGGAGGCCGGGGTTTCGGCCAGCGTGTCAGTGGTCGCCGGGTTACCTTGGTCAGGTTGCGCAGCGGCGGTGCCAGTGTTCGGGGCAGGGTCAGTTGTTGCCGGGGCCTCTACAACAGCGGGCTGGTCGGCGGGTTTTACAATGGCCGGCACCGACGGCACCGCATCGGCCGCCAAGGGGGCGGCGGGCAACGGGGGAATGGTCTCAGCCACCGGCTGCACGCTGGGCGGTGCCTGCTCGGGACCGGCGGCCACGGTTTCCACCATCACCGGCTTCTTTTCCAGCGCGGCCGAGGCCACAGGCTTTGGCGCGGGCGTATCGCCCATGGTTTGCACCAGATGACCGGCCGCCAAGGCCACCGCCAGAACAGCAACCCCACGGGCTGCGCGACGCTTGATATCCATTATCGCCCCCATAAAGGCATTTCCCGAGCGAAAGGTCGCAGTGAAAGAGGGCGAAGCCATGGCAAGATCGGGGAATGTTTCTGCCGAACGCGGCAAAAAGAAGAACAAGCTTTGCGGACCGAATCCGCAACGTGGCGCACGGACACATAGAGCGCAGTTTCGACCAACAGGACCTGAAAACTCAAATCAGCGAAGACCGTTTCGATTTCAAAGCCAGCATGAAAAATCAATAGTTGGCGGCAAGCATATCATATGGTCGGAATGTGGCTTTTCAATTGACATCGCTTGTGGGTTGAGCAGCTTGACGTTACGTCAATACGCAGGACAGGATGTTCCGAAAACGGATTGGAATCGACCTCGGGACGGCGAACACCGTCTTTGTTGCCGAAGGCAACAGCGTCGTTCTTGATCAGCCATCGGTTGTCGCGATTCAAAGGCTCAATGGCAAAACAAAGGTCGTCGCCGTTGGCGAACCGGCGCGTTTGATGCTGGGCAAGACGCCAAAGTCGATCGAGGCCTCGACGCCCCTGCGTGATGGTGTGATTGCCAATTTCGAAGTCGCCGAACGGATGATCGATGCCTTTTTCCGCGCTGCGGTTCCCGCCAGCCGGTTCCTGAAACCTGTGGTCATTGTCTGCGTTCCCTATGGTGCGACGGCAGTAGAGAAGCGCGCGATCCAGCAGACAATCCTATCTGCCGGCGCCAAGCGCGTTGGACTTGTTGAAGAGCCGATGGCAGCGGCGATGGGAGCAAACCTGCCCGTGTTTGCCCCCAAAGGTTCAATGATCGTCGATATTGGCGGTGGCACGACCGAAATCGCCGTCATTTCATTGGGCGGAATTGTCTGTGCAAGTTCAATTCGCCTGGCGGGAAATCACTTTGATCGAACAATTGTAGATACTGTCCGAAAGAAACTCGATCTGATCATAGGTCTGCCAATGGCCGAGCGCATAAAGCTTGAAGTTGTCACGGCAAGAGAAGATATCGAAAAAGGTGCTGAGGCGATCCGATCCATGGAAGTTCGGGGAATCGATAGCAAGACCGGGATTCCCAAAGCCATCACCGTGAATTCCACGCACTTCACAACCGCCGTTACAGCTTTGGTCAACGCAATCGAGGGCGAAATCCGAAGCGTACTGGACCGGGCGCCTCCCGACCTTGCCTCTGACATTCACTCTGCCGGCATCATGCTGACAGGTGGAGGGGCTCTTTTGCGCGACTTGCCATTGGCGCTTGCGAAGCGGGTTGAAATACCGGTGACGCTTGCGGAGCAGCCGAAACTGTCGGTGGCCTTCGGGACAGGACTAGCGGTGCAGTTTGAAAAGCAATTCATCAACGCGATCCAATTCAACCCTTGACCTTCCTAGCCCTTGCAAGCCGTGCCGATATGACCAACACGCTGCCAGATCGGCACAACCAATTCACAGCTTCCCGTGGCAGTGCTTGAACTTTTCACCCGAGCCGCAGGGGCAGGGGTCATTGCGGCCCGGATTGCCCCAGGTGCTGGGATCAGCCTCGACAAAGCCGGTCGCGGCGGCCCCCGCCACGGCACCCGCCGTTGCCTGTGCCGCAGCCAGCTGGGCCTGCGCCTGGGCTGCCTGATGCGCGGCCAGCTGGGCCTGATACTGCTCCATCAGCGCCTTTTGCTCTTCGGCTGAGATCGGGCGGATCTGCGACAGTTTCTGCGTCACATCTTGGCGCAAGGAATCCAGCATCGATTCAAACAGCGTAAAGCTTTCGGTCTTGTATTCGTTCAGCGGGTCACGCTGGGCATAGCCGCGGAAGCCTACGACTGACCGCAGGTGTTCCAGCTTCAACAGATGCTCGCGCCATTTGGCATCAATCGTCTGCAGCAACAGCTGCTTTTCGATCGACCGCATGGCCTCGGCGCCAAAGGCGGCCAGCTTTTCATCCATCATGGCATCGGACTGCGCCACCAGACGTTCCAGCATGGCAGCCTGATCCACGCCCTCTTCGGCCGCCCAAGCGGCGATGGGCAGGTCCATGCTCAGCTTTTCGCGCACAGCCTCGGTCAGGCCCGCCACATCCCACTGATCGGGATAGGATTTCGGCGGCATATGGTCGTCCACCAGATCCTCGCAGACCTGATGGCGCATGTCGCGCGCGATATCGCCCAGATCCTCGGCTTCCATGATTTCCAGGCGCTGGCTGAAGATTGCCTTGCGCTGGTCGTTCATCACGTCGTCGAACTTCAAAAGCTGCTTGCGGATGTCGAAGTTGCGACCTTCAACCTTGGCCTGGGCGCGTTCCAGCGATTTGTTGACCCAGGGGTGAACGATGGCCTCGCCTTCCTTCATCCCCAGTTTCGACAAAACCGAATCCAGCCGTTCCGAGCCGAAGATGCGCATCAGGTCATCTTCCAGCGACAGGAAAAAGGCCGACCGGCCCGGGTCACCCTGACGGCCCGAGCGGCCGCGCAGCTGGTTGTCGATGCGGCGGGATTCATGGCGTTCGGTGCCCAGCACGAACAACCCGCCTGCAGCCTTTACCGCCTCTTCAGCGGCCTTGTGCTCTTCCTCGATGCGGGCGCGGATTGCGGCATGGTCGCCATTGGGATCGGCGGCAATCGCCTGCATGATCTTGAACTCGACATTGCCGCCCAGTTTGATGTCGGTGCCGCGACCGGCCATGTTGGTGGCGATGGTCACCGCCCCCAGCTTGCCCGCATCGGCGACGATCTGCGCCTCTTGCTCATGCTGGCGCGCGTTCAAGACGCTGTGCGGGATGCCCGCCTCTTTCAGAAGGCCCGACAGGAATTCGGATTTCTCGATCGAGGTGGTGCCGACCAGGGTCGGCTGACCCTTTTCATGTGCCTCGCGGATCGATTTGACCACGCCCTCGTATTTCTCGCGCGCGGTGCGATAGACGGCATCGTGATCGTCAATCCGGGCCACGGGGCGGTTGGTGGGAACCTCGACAACGCCCAGTCCATAGATCTCCATGAATTCCTCGGCCTCGGTCGCTGCGGTGCCGGTCATGCCGCCCAGCTTTTCATAAAGGCGGAAGTAATTCTGGAAGGTCACCGAAGCCAGCGTGATGTTTTCGGGCTGGATCGCCACGCCTTCCTTGGCCTCTATCGCCTGATGCAGGCCTTCGGACAGGCGACGGCCTTTCATCATGCGGCCGGTGAATTCGTCGATCAGCATCACCTCGCCATCGCGGACGATATACTGCTGGTCGCGGTGAAAAAGCTTGTGCGCCTTCAGCGCCTGATTGACGTGATGCACCAGCGTGGTGCTTTCAGGATCATAAAGGCTTTGCCCCTCGGGCAAGAGGCCCGACTGATGCAGGACCTGTTCGATGAACTCGTTGCCGTCCTCGGTATAGGTGACGTTGCGGGTTTTCTCGTCGATCTTGAAATGCGTCTCGTTCAGCTGGGGGATCAGCGCGTTGACCTTCTGGTAAAGGTCGCTGCGGTCCTGGCTGGGGCCGGAAATGATCAGCGGCGTGCGCGCCTCATCTACAAGGATACTGTCGACCTCGTCCACGATGGCAAAGAAATGCCCCCGCTGGGCCATTTCCTCGATACTGCCCTTCATGTTGTCGCGCAGATAATCGAACCCCAACTCGTTGTTGGTGGCATAGGTGATGTCGGCGCGGTAGGCCGCGCGTTTCTCGGCATCGGGCTGATAGGGATAGACCACACCGGTCGTCAGACCGAGCTGGCCATAGACCTTGCCCATCCAGTCCGCGTCACGTTTGGCCAGATAGTCGTTCACCGTGACGACATGCACGCCCTTGCCGGTCAGCGCGTTCAGATAGGCGGGAAAGGTCGCAACCAGCGTCTTGCCTTCACCGGTGCGCATTTCGGCGATGTTGCCCTGATGCAGGAAGATCCCGCCCTTCAGCTGCACATCAAAGGCGCGCAGGCCAAGGGCGCGCTTGGCGGCCTCGCGGCAATTGGCGAAAGCCTCGGGCAGGATCGCGTCCAGCGCCTCGCCGCCCTCTTGCACGCGGCGCTGAAATTCGCGCGTCTTTTCGATGATGCCTTCATCCGACAGCGCGGCGAATTCCGCCTCAAGCGCATTGATCTTCGCCACCAAAGGGCGCACCGATTTCACCTTGCGATCATTCGGCGTGCCGAAAATCTTGCGCGTGAGAGCCCCAAAACCGAGCATGTTATCTCCGACTGGTCATTGTTTCCGCGGATCGTGTGAGGCTCTGGCCTTGCCCGCCCCTGCGGCCTTCCCTAGAAGGACAGTCAAGACCGGGCGGCCCTGTCGCACGCGACCCGTGCGATGTAAGGGGAAGGACCGGGATAGTCAACGTCGCGCGGGTGCGCGGCTCGATCAGGAGTAAGTGAGATGGCAAAAGCGATGCGGTTTCTGGCAGGAGCGGCCCTTGCCGCCACGCTGGCCCTGCCGGTCTGGGCCGAGGAGGCCCCGACCGCCGATACGGTTGTCGCCACGGTGAACGGTACGGCCATCACGCTGGGCCACATGATCGTGGCCCGCGATGCGCTGCCCGAACAGTACAAGGCGCTGCCGGCGGATGTGCTTTTCAAGGGCATCCTTGACCAGCTTGTCCAGCAGACCGCGCTTGAGCAGTCGATGGAGGGCAAGCTGACCCGCAGCGACACGCTGCGACTGGAAAATGACAAGCGCGGCTATGTCTCGGCCCGCGCGCTTGAGGCGGTGGTGCTAAGCGCGGTGACAGATGAGGCGCTGCAGGCCGCCTATGAGGCGCGCTTCAAGGATGCCGCTCCGCAGACCGAGTATAATGCCGCCCATATCCTCGTGGCCGATGAGGCCAAGGCCAAAGAGCTTTTGGCCGAACTCGAAGCCGGGGCCGATTTTGCCGAGCTGGCCAAGACCCATTCCACCGACACCGGATCGGGGGCTGCGGGCGGCGATCTGGGCTGGTTCGGTCTGGGCATGATGGTCAAGCCCTTTGAAGAGGCCGTGGTGGCCGCCGAGGTGGGCAAGGTCGCGGGTCCGGTGCAGTCCGATTTCGGCTTTCACCTGATCCTTGTGAAGGAAACCCGCATCGCCGCACAGCCCACGCTGGACGATATCCGCGACGAATTGGCGGCCGAGATTGAACAGCAGGCCATCGAGGCCCATGTCACCGAGGTGACCGATGCGGCCAAGGTGGAAAAGCCCGGCGAAGGGATTGACCCTGCGCTGCTGGGCGATCTTTCCTTGCTGGACAAGTAAGCACAGGATTGGGGGATAGATCATGGGAAAGAAAGCCTGGAAAGCCAAGGCAAAGGCGCTGAAGAAGGAACTGAAAGCGCTGAGAGGGGCGGCCGATCCGGCTGCAACACCGGTCAAGGCAACCAAACCGGCCAAGCCCGTCTCGCCGCTTGCACCGGCCAGCTTTCCCGCCCTTCCCGTAATCAAGGGGGCCGAGTTTGCCGCCATCGGCGCAGGCATCAAGTATCAAAACCGCAAGGATGTGATGCTGGTCCGGCTTGCCCCCGGCACCGCCATTGCCGGGGTCTTCACCCGCTCCACCACCCGTTCAGGCTGCGTCCGCGATTGCCAGACCAAACTGGCCACGAAGGTTCCCGAAGGCGCGGGCGCCGCGATCATCGTGAATTCGGGCAATTCCAACGCCTTTACCGGGGCCATCGGCGATCAGGCCGTGGCCGCAGTCACCGGCGGAGTGGCCCACAAGCTGGGCATTCCAGCCTCGCGCGTGTTCTCCTCCTCGACTGGCGTCATTGGCGAACCCCTGCCCTTTGAGAAAATCACCGCGGTGATTGACGCGTTGGCAGGCGAGCTTTCGGAAGAGGCCATTCAGGGCGCGGCCGAGGCGATCATGACCACCGACACCTTCCCCAAAGGGGCGGCGGCTGTGGTGCAGGGCGATGGCGGCCCGATCCACATCTCGGGCATCGCCAAGGGCTCGGGCATGATTGCGCCGGATATGGCGACGATGCTGGTCTATATCTTCACCGACGCCAAGATCTCGGCGGCGAACCTGCAGAAGATGATCTGGCGCAACGTGGATGACACTTTCAACTCCATCACCGTTGACAGCGATACCTCCACCTCCGACACGCTGCTGATTGCCGCCACCGGCAAGTCTGACGCCGCCGAAGTGAAAGGCCCCGTCGCCAAAGCCTTCGAGGCCGCGCTGCGCGGCGTGATGATGAACCTGGCCCATCAGGTGGTGCGCGATGGCGAGGGCGCGACAAAGTTTGTCGAGGTCCAGGTGACCGGTGCGGCAACCGATGCCGACGCCCACAAGGCCGCGCTGGCGATTGCAAATTCGCCCTTGGTCAAGACTGCCATCGCCGGGCAAGACCCGAACTGGGGCCGCATCGTCGCCGCCATCGGCAAATCAGGCGCCGAGGCCGACCGCGACCGTCTGACCATTAAGTTTGGCGATATTCTGGTGGCCGAAAAGGGCTGGCGGAACCCCGATTACAAGGAAGAGGACGGCGCAGCCTATATGCTGAACCCCGAGCTTCTGATCCATGTCGACATGGGGCTGGGCAAGGCCAGCCGCTCGGTCTGGACCTGCGACCTGACCAACCGCTACATCGAAATCAACGCCGACTACCGCTCGTGAAGATCGTCCTCGTTTCTGCCGTCGCCCTGATCGACGCCGATGGCCGGGTGCTTCTGGCCCAGCGCCCTGAAGGCAAGTCTTTGGCGGGCCTGTGGGAATTTCCCGGCGGCAAGGTAGACCCGGGTGAGACGCCCGAGGCGGCGCTGATCCGGGAACTGCGCGAAGAGCTGGGGATCGAGACCAAGGCCAGCTGCCTTGCGCCCCTGACCTTTGCCAGCCACAGCTATGAGGATTTCCACCTTCTGATGCCGCTTTTCGCCTGTCGCCGCTGGGACGGGATCGCCACCGGACGCGAGGGTCAGACGCTGGCCTGGGTGCGGCCCGAACGGCTGCGCGACTATCCGATGCCGCCCGCCGACATCCCGCTGATCCCGATCCTGCGCGATTGGCTTTGATCGCGACAAAAGCGGCAATTGGTCCCGGTCATGGCGTGAATTTGTGATGCTTTTTTAACGAATCGGCTTTAGATTGACCGCTACATGCTGATTGGGGGATTGGCACATGCTGCGCACGATTACGGTTGGAAGCTGCGTTTCGGTTCAGGGCCTTGTGGTCGGTCAAACGCCGGACGGAAAGATCATGGTCAAGGTCGATGACAAGACGTTTGTCGGCGTTCCTGTTCCGGTCGTTCGCGCTGCCTGAACCTTCGCGACATTGAAAAAGGCCGGGATCTCTCCCGGCCCTTTTTCGTTTTCACACAGCCTTTGGTGCGGCAAGCATGCGTCAGTCCAGCGTGCGCTGGACCTCCTCGCGCTCAAAGATTTCAATCACATCGCCCTGACGGATGTCCTCATAGCGTTCGAACGCCATGCCACATTCCTGACCCGAGATGACTTCCTTCACCTCGTCCTTGAAGCGCTTGAGCGTTTTCAGCGTGCCTTCGTGGATCACCACGTTGTCGCGCAACAGGCGCACCCCGGCCGAGCGGCGGGCAACCCCTTCGGTGACCAGACAGCCCGCAACCATGCCAACGCCGGTGACCTTGAACACCTCCTTGATCTGCGCGTAACCGATGAAGGTTTCGCGGATCTCGGCCTTGAGAAGGCCGGATGCGGCTTTCTTGATGTCGTCCACCAGATCATAGATGATCGAATAATAGCGGATCTCGACGCCCTTCTGATGCGCCGAATTCCGCGCGCTGGCATTGGCGCGCACGTTGAAACCGATGATCGGGCATTTGCTTGCTTCGGCCAAGGACACATCGGTGTCGGTGATCGCGCCCACGCCCGAGGACAGGACACGCACGCGCACCTCTTCGTTGCCAACCTTTTCAAGCGCTTGCACGATGGCCTCGGCAGAACCCTGCACGTCGGCCTTCACCAGAACCGGCAGTTCGGCCACGTCCTGATCGGCCTTGGCCTTGGCCATCAGCTGTTCCAGCGTGGTGGCCGCACCGGCGGCGGCGCGCTTGTCCTTGGCGGCCTTGATCCGGTAATCGGCGATTTCGCGGGCCTGGGCTTCGGTTTCCACCACGTTCAGCGTATCGCCCGCCGAAGGCGTGCCGGAAAGGCCCAGCACTTCGACCGGAACCGAGGGGCCCGCCTCAAGGATCGTCTCACCCTTGGAGTTGATCAGCGCCCGCACCTTGCCCCACTGCTCGCCGACAACAAAGATATCGCCTTTGCGCAGCGTGCCGTTCTGCACCAGAACAGTGGCGACCGGGCCGCGGCCCACATCCAGTTTCGCTTCGATCACGGCACCAGCGGCGCTGCGGTTCGGGTTGGCCTTGAGTTCCAGAATTTCCGCCTGAAGCGCAATGGCTTCCAGCAGGTTGTCCAGACCCATGCCGGTCTTGGCCGACACCTCGACATCCTGCACATCGCCGGACATGGCTTCGACCACCACTTCGTGCTGCAAGAGATCGGTGCGCACCTTGGTCGCATCGGCACCGTGCTTGTCCATCTTGTTGATGGCCACGATCATCGGCACCTTGGCGGCCTTGGCATGGGCAATCGCCTCAACCGTCTGCGGCATGACCGCATCATCGGCGGCCACCACCAGAACGACAATATCGGTGACATTCGCCCCACGGGCGCGCATCGACGTGAACGCCGCGTGGCCGGGCGTATCGAGGAAGGTCAGGACCTGGCCCTTTTCGGTTTTCACCTGATAGGCGCCGATATGCTGGGTGATGCCCCCGGCTTCGCCCGAGACCACATTGGCCTTGCGGATCGCGTCCAGAAGCGAGGTCTTGCCGTGGTCGACATGGCCCATGATCGTGACGATCGGCGGACGGCTGACCAGATCGGACTCGGCATCCTTGACCGTTTCGATGGCCTGTTCCACGTCGGCATCTGACACGCGCACAGCCTTGTGGCCGAATTCCTCGATGACCAGTTCGGCGGTATCGGCGTCGATAGCCTGGTTCATCGTGACCATCATGCCCATCTTCATGAGCGTCTTGACCACATCGGCGGCGCGTTCGGCCATCCGGTTGGCCAGTTCGCTGACCACAATGGTTTCGGGCAGCTGCACGTCGCGCACCTGCTTTTCAGCCTTCTGGCCAAAGCCCAACGCCTTGTTGCGGGCCTTTTCCTGCTTGCGCTTCATGGCGGCAAGGCTGCGGGTGCGTCCGCCTTCGCCATCCAGCGCCGACGAAAGCGTCAGCTTGCCCGAACGACGGCCCTCGTCGCCCTTGGCCTTGGCATTGCGTTCACGCTCTTCGCGTTCGCGGTCGGTCTTGCGCGGGG
>JACCDH010128109.1_pt1 | contig 14442 bp, 8 predicted proteins | sample 7442481 | NCBI WGS metagenome assembly JACCDH01 (sample SAMN15323433, study PRJNA562643) | freshwater metagenome | isolation source: river surface water | place: USA:Blue River Watershed | collected 2017-08-15
AAATAATCTACCCCAAACAACACGTCTCGGGCATTAATTTCACCATCCAATTTAATTTTACTGGTTGGGCCCACGATGTTCACCACCCCATCCAAATAGCCCTCGTTCACCGTTACGGCTCCGTCTAAAAATGGCTTCAGAATTTTAGCAGGGGTCTTCAACGGTACATCCAAATACATGTCTACCCATTTTTCGCTATTCAACAAATCCACACTTCCCAACAAGGCCAGCCCTTTGATTGCTCCCTTTCTGCCTCTGGCCGCAATTCCTAACAATCCCTGCTTGCCCGCATCCCGCAAGTCCACATCAATGGAACCGTAATTGTACCCGTAATAGGTGAGATTATTAACCATGCAGGTCCCTAAAAATACCTGATCCCCCAATACGCCAGCCACTTTAAAATCGGCCGATGCATGAAAATCCAATGTATCAAACGTGTTCTCTGGGAAAAAAGGCGCCAATACCTGCGGCGTTAAATTGTGAAATTCAACATGCAACGTGTCCTTCAAACTCTTTGAAATTGCACCGCTCACCTCCAAATAATGGTCGGCATCGGCCATAACAAACCGATTTACATCCCAGCGCTTGCCCTTTACATAGTTTAATCGCGCATCCGGATCCACATACCAAGGATTGTTGTATAATCGCAACTGGGTAGAGGCAAACTGAGTATTCAACGAGTCCTTTTCGTTGGTACTTTCGGTTTGTAACGACAATTGGTATCTATCTTTTTCGTCATGCAAACCCAAAGCCAACGACAATTGACCCTGCTTTAACACCGCTCCAATGGCCAATTCATCGTATTTCGTTTTTCCTATGGCAGCAGAACCTGTAGATACTTGCAATCTCCCCGATTGAAATTCGTCTGTATGCAGTGAAACTTGCAGTTTTTGCAATTCGATATCGTTGTACGATACCTCCAACGGACCAACTTCCACATCCATTTTGTTCTTTGCGGTTGAAACACTACCAATGGCATTCACCAATCCCAAGGATAAATTTTTAACAACGAACTGGGAAATCCAATCCGTCTGTATCATCCGTATATTGAACTGAAAATCTTGATTTTGCGCAAAAACGGGCTTTTCAAAATCATCCGGAAATTGGCTATGCAACAGCAGTTGAACCAATTCTTCGGTTTGGTCGATATTAAATCCTGCCGTTATATTTCCTTGCAACCAAGACCCATCAAACTCCCATCCTTTCTCAGGGTCTTTGTTTATTTGCTGCTCTTTGCAATAGTATCGATTTTGTCCGATGTTGAACTGTGCATTATCGGCCGTTATCCAAAATTTGGACTTCGCCAAGGTAGAACCTGCAAAATCATAATCCACACTACCACTCATAGAAAGCGGAACAGAATCCAAACCCATTCCATTTAATACCAAGCGTTGCACCGTGGCCCCTCCTTGGAAATGGGGATTGCTCGAAAGATTTTCAATGCTACCAATGCTGCTTAATCTAAATCCGGTGTCCTTACTGTCAACCAAATATTCAACGTTATCCTCCAACAAAGAAGCTGTGACAGAAATTCCTTTTAAGGTTCGATCCTCATACTGAAGATTGCCGATTTTCACTAGCGAATTGAGCTGCACATCGGGAAAGTAAAACCCCGTTCCATTTACATCTACTTTGGTATCATAAACTGCCACATTCGGAAAAAATTCCGGCAATTGATTCAATTCCAATCGCTGTAATTCGCCCAATAACTGGTACTTCGTTAATTCTACCGAAGTGGTATAATCAAACAACGTATATCCCGAGTACGATGCGATTTTATTGTTCAACCAACCATCAAAATCAACCCAATTCAATGTGCCATTTAACTTTCCTTGTACCTCCAACGGACCGAATGAACGAACTACAGGGACCGAATCCAACTCGTACACTACCCTACTCAAATCGCCCATATCCACACTGGAATTTTCCAGTTGATAATGGTACTCAAACTGACTCAATTCCACCAAATGCTTCAATTGCAGGGCTCCCCGTAAGTTGGTATTGGACTCATCCCCACGGATCCAAACATCGTTGGACTGAAGGTTAGCAAACGTTCCGGTTGCCTTCCCACTCAACAGCAGCAATAATTTTCGTTGCTCAAACCACGGATGAAAAGCCACCAGCTCCTCCAAACAAATTTCCGAATCCTTGATATCAAATAACCAATTTACATCGGTTTCAACTTCATCAAAATCCGTCCAGCTGTCAAACATTATTTTTACCCGATCCCGGATTCGAGAACACGGAGTTTTTAACTCCATTTTTCGTAGGTCGATGTAATTGTTGGTAATATCCAAAACCGCCGTTCCTTCCATCACTTCCAGACCGGAACGTTCGCGCGTAGCAAATCGATAAATCTGACCGCGTATCAAGGATTTTTCGTCGATTTTCACATCCCGAATACCAATATTGATTCGATCGAACACCAAATAATCCGGGTCCATTTCTGGGTAAGCAGCTTGGGTTTGTCTGCGGAAATACACAAATTTACCATCAACCAACTCCAAGTTACCCATGGAGATTTCAAGGGCTTTTCCAGTGCTGGCGGTGGTATCGGAGGATGCAAAATAATCAATTAAAAAACCGTGGTTTAGATCTTCCCCTTTCTTGTGTTGCCCGTTTTTAAACAACAGATTTTTGATGCTCAAATTCTCTAAAAACAGATGCTTGCGGGTCCAACTGAATTCATCAATCCGCGCATCCAAGGCCCCCCACTGAATGAGGGTATCCTGATGTTTATCGTAGATTCTTAAATTCTCGATGTGGAAAGTTCTCAGAAAATCGATGGATACATAGCCAATCTCCACCTTGGTTTTCCATTCCTTGGACAAATAGTTGGCGGCTCTTTTGGCTAAATAATTCTGAACGATTTGATTGCGCGTCAAAACAGCGGCCATTCCCGAAAACATCAGAAATGCCAACAACGTCAGAAGTAAAAACTTCCGTAATTTTGTACGCCGTTTAGTCAATCCTTCAAAGTTAACATCCATACTTGCCTACCAATACACAACCCATACCGCATTCCATTATTTTGGGCATCGAAAGCAGTTGCGACGATACCGCGGCTGCGGTGTTTGAAAACGGCAAAATTCTTGCCAACATTACCGCAACCCAAAAAGTTCATGAACAATACGGCGGTGTAGTGCCGGAATTGGCTTCCAGAGCCCATCAAAGCAATATTATTCCGGTGGTTTCTGAAGCGCTAAACAAAGCAGGAAAAACCATCCAAGAGGTGGATGCCATTGCCGTTACCCAGGGTCCTGGACTCTTGGGTTCCTTGCAGGTAGGTTTTCAATTTGCCAAAGGGTTGGCTTTGGGTGCAGGAATCCCGTTTGTGGGGGTAAATCATTTGCAAGCACATATTTCGGCCTTGTTTATAGAAAACCCCAACCTCCAATTGCCCATGATTGCTTTGTTGGTAAGCGGAGGACATACGCAGCTGGTTTGGGTGGAATCGGTAGATTCAATGGAAATTATTGGAACTACTATTGACGACGCTGCTGGGGAAGCCTTCGATAAAGCCGCTAAATTACTGGGATTGGGATATCCCGGTGGACCCTTGATTGATAAATATGCAGCGCAAGGCAATGCAAAAGCCTATGATTTCCCCGATAGCCAAACCGCACCCTTGGATTTTAGTTTTTCTGGAATTAAAACTTCGTTACTCTACTTCTTGCGAAAAGAAATCGATAAGAACCCCAATTTTGTGGCCGATGAAATTGCCAACATTTGCGCTTCCTACCAACATCAGGTGGTATCGATTTTGATGAAACGACTTAAAAAGGCCATCGAAAAATACAAACCGGCCTCCATTGGTTTGGTAGGAGGTGTATCGGCCAATTCGGAACTCCGCCAAGCATTTAACCTTATGGGAGAGAAATTCAAACTGAGCAGCCACATTCCTTCCTTTGAATTTTGCACCGATAATGCAGCGATGATCGCCATGGCAGGCCATTTTTTGCTACAGGCCGGAATTCAATCTACCATGGATGCCGCGCCTTTTTCTAAAAACAATTCCCACAAGTTTCAAACCCAAATACCATAAAACCTTCGGCTTCCCTATTTTCGCCCATACCAAATGGAATTTCAACCTACCCCAGCATCGATAGCCAGTGGCAACGAAAAAGCCATCGCCCGTGCAATTTCGTGGGTTGAAAATCAACATCCACAGGCCCAAGACTTACTCACACAATTGTCGGGCAATTCGGTGGTGGTGGGCGTAACCGGCCCTCCTGGTGCGGGAAAAAGTTCTTTGGTGAACGCATTGGTGTTGCATTGGAGTGCTTTAGGTAAAAAGACCGCCATCGTGGCCGTTGATCCCAGTTCTCCGTTCAATTTCGGATCCCTGTTGGGAGATAGACTCCGCATGCCCGGCCTTTTTCTGCACGAAAATGTCTATATCCGCAGTGTTTCGGCCCGTGGTTCTTTAGGCGGATTAAGTACGGCAATTATTGAAATAATGGATGTGCTTAAGCATGCGCCCTTTGATTTTATCGTAGTTGAAACGGTAGGCGTTGGCCAGAGCGAAATCGAAATCGCAGGTATCGCCGATACTACGGTGGTAGTGAGTGTTCCTGAAAGTGGTGATGATGTACAAACACTGAAGAGCGGAATTATGGAAATTGCCGATGTTTTTGTGGTAAATAAAAGCGACCGAGATGGCGCGGAAACCTTTGCCAACCACCTTCGACAATTAGCGCATTCTACCGCCACCAACGCATGGGAAAAGCCCGTAATCGCAACGGTAGCCACTACAGGTCAAGGCATCCAAGAATTGAGTGATTCCATCTTCAAACACAGCCAAATTGCCAGCAAACAAGACCGGTACGTGCAGTTGCAGACGGAGAAAGTAATCAAACTCATTCAACGGGAACAGCTAAAAAAAATACCCGCCGAAGCGATTGCCGATTTAATACGAAAGGAATTATTGGAGAAGGGCACTTGCAATATTCATCGCATCGCCCAACACTATCAACGCAATACCTGAAACTTCTGCGCCACACCGTTCACGGTAAAGGAATAAATCCCACTGGAGAATTTACCGGTGTTTAGCGTTATCACATCGGAATTCATGGTCCCTGATGCTATTTGCTGACCCGAAGCATTGTAGATAATCCACGGTTTTCCCATCAGTTTGGCGGATCCTGAAACTTTCAATTCGACCGATACTGGATTGGGTGAAAGCACAACATCCAAGCCCTTATTGATGGATTTTACCGATAACAAATCGGTTAATACCACACCGCAATTTTGAGAATACCCTATCCACTTGCTATCGTAATCCACAAATGCACGGTTATTTATCACAGTGCCGTTGGATAACGGATTTAATAATTCCAACTGATATTCAACGAAACCAACCGCTTTAGAAGGATTAGCTTCAAAAATCGCCAAATTAGCATCCGGGAAATCTACCACTAAGACTCTTCCCTGTTGGATACTCAATTTGGTATTCAACGGATAAAATCCGGTGACATTTACACGCATCAAGGGCAATTTCGCATCCAAGGTATCAAAGAGTACCGCGCGCTGAACCATTTGGTTTCCTACATTGGCAAAATCAACGCGATACTTCCACTTGGTGTTTCGGAAATCCACCTTGCTACCTTCCAAACTGTTCTTGGTAACGGCCGCTTTCCCTACCCTTCTGCTTAAGCCCAAAGACACGGAATCTTTATTGTCCAATTTATCTGCATCACCTGTAGACAACAAAGTCCCGGTGTACGCATGAATAAAATAATCGTCGGTTAAGCCTGCATTGGTAGGCAAATCAAATGTCACCTCCCAGATGGTTTCGGCGAAAGGCTTCAACCCAGTAAGTGTGTAGGTGGCTTCGTTTGCGGAATAGTTATCTGCCGGCGGATTGCTTTGAAAATTAACCAATTCTAACGCATGCTTTAGTTGCAAAGTTCCCGAAGTGAGCGCCATTCCCCCGTGATTTTTCACCGATATTAACGCCGTTACCTGCTCACCAGGTTTGGTCTCCGATGGAACGATTCCCAAAGTCTTCACTTCTACATCCACGATGCTCGGAAGTTGGTAATACCCTAAAGTAAGCGAACTGTAAATGCCTTCTCTGATTCTCGCCGATGAGTTTCCTATGCAATTGCTAATCAAGTGTTTTCCAGGGTTCAATTGCACCGTGTAATCCCCTGCGGGTAATGCTACAGAAAATCTTCCAGAACTATCGGTGAGGGCGAAATAAGAAATCCCAGTTACTTTGTTCATTAATCGAACCATAACCCTTCTTAATCCGATTTCATTATCGTCTTTGATGCAATTGGTATTCACATCGTAGTACACATCGCCAAACAGATTTCCAGCCTGAGATTCTATTTTGGAAAAATTGCGAATTCCTGTGTTGGATTCCATGAAATCACCCCAAATAAACGCTTCCGTACCTCGCTGTCCCAAAGTGAATGTACCGGAAATCTTATTACCCGTAAGCTGCAACTTGGTGCCGTTGTACGTTAACAAGGCGGTACCCGATCCATTTTTTACAAAACTACCGCCAATCAGCAACTGCTTGCCCGATCCGGCGATGGTGGTAGGACTAAAGATACTGAACGAGTCATCCTCGATTGGACTTCCCCAAGTGCCCTGAAATACATTTACTTCTCGTTTTCCAAGACTGTTATATCCGATCGCGGCTAACTTGCCGTCATAGGCAGCCAATTCCGTAACTTCTCCATCAAATGGACTACCAATACCACCCCAACCTCCGTTGGCTGCGGTGTAATACGCGATGTTACCCGTCTGAGTACCGCAAAACTTGGTGAAATCACCTGCGATGTAGAGTCTATTCCCCGAAACAGCTAAAGAACGAATCACCCCGTCTGTACCTTGCTGGGTGCCACTATTTCCTAAATACGACCATTTATTACCGTCAAATGCAGCGATATTTTGCACCAAGGTACCGTCTAAGGTATTGGAGAAAAGTCCTGCTACGATCAATTTATCATCAAATACCGTCATGGAAATGATACCGTTGTTTCGGGTATCTACCACACCGGTCTCAGGCACCCAATATTGTCCGGTCCATTTGTATAAATGACTGATGGCTACATCGGCATCACGCACCGCATTGGCAATGTAAGCCGCTGCATAAATGGTATCGCGATACAAGGCGATCGAATGGAAATTATACGTACCGCTGGTGGTGGTTACCGGTGGTGGCGTGGTTAATCCTGGATAATATTTCCAATAGACACCGTTCCAACGGGCTAAAGTAAAATCATTGTTGTCTGGGGTTGAAATCTCGTCGAACAAGGCCAAGTAATCGTTTCCGGAGGCAAACGATGCTACAACCTTACCCGGCAACGCCGGACCCATAGGTTGCAGCACCTGAGCCTTCGTTAAACTGCTCAGAAGAAACATTCCTACGATGACCGTTAAGAACCTCATTCTTTGCAAGTTATTCCATATGAAACGATTTTTTCTCACTTTTTCTAATTTTAATCGATTTTAAACGAATAATACAACGTAACCCCAGAACTCCAACCTCTGGTCTGCACTGGGCTGTTGGCTGTATTCATTGAATTTAAAACACCTTGCGCATTCAGTTTAGCACCAATTGCGTGCTTGTAACTGAGTCGCTTTTGAATCCCTGCAGCCACCCGTGCACTCATTACCCAAGCACGGTAATTCACCGCATCCATGGGCTTTAGCAACAACGTTTGGTAATCCAAGGTTTGTGCACCGGTACTTAGCTGAATCCAATTGGGTTGCAGCACAGCTTCGGGCGTGAAGAATAAACTTTTCGATTGGCCGATAGGGAGATAACCCGTCCAACCCATGGGAACCGATAAAAAGCTATAATTAACTACTCCGTTATATTTCACTTCGGGGCCTAAACCCAAATAACCAAAGATGGGATAATTGCCATACGCATCCGGTGTTTGACCCGCAGATACCACCGCCGGCATGCTGTCGCGGAAATTGAAATTCTGTCCAACTTTGTTTTGCGCATAAGCAATCCCCACTTTCACACTGCTGTTTTTGGAGATAAACATATTCACCGCCAACTGAAATCTCGCAGCACTTAAGGCCGTTTCGCCGTTGCGCATCTGTTCTGTGTAATTTTTGTGAACGTACTGAGACAAATCATTGGCCGTGCGATACGTTAACCCCGTTTGGTTTTGGTCGGCCGATACCTCTATCCACCATTTGTCCAAATCCAGGGCATGGGATAAGTGCGACAGGGAACCCGCGCTCAACGGACTATTTTCAAATTCTTTATTGAGTTTTGCTAAATCCAATTGCGCTAAAGCAAAATCAGTTGGTAATTCCACTGCCTGTAATTCAAATCCGGCCGCATCCAACATCCAAGCCATTCCGGAATTGTTAGAATTATGCACATCCGCTACTGAAACCGGAACCATTTCTACCACCATAGGAGGTAGTTGAATGTCCGATTTATTAACAGTTTTAGAGGCAGACGCTATTACTTCGGACGCTGCCGTTATTTCATTTTCAATACCCGGTTTAACCGCTGAAACCGATTTTGGATTGTTGGAAGCAGCGTTTTGTATCTTGGGTGTAGTTATTGCCGATGTTTCTATTTGCGGAGCATTCGTATTGGATTGGGTAGCAGCGGATGACTGTTCCGCTTCATTTATCTGCTCATCATTTATCTGCTCATCAGAAACCGCTGGTTTTGATACCTCAACTTCTTTGGCAACTACCGGTTCTGTATTCTTTACTGATTTATCCGCAACACCAAACCAAGCGATTACCGCTGAAAAAACAAGAAGAACGCCGGCAGCGATACTATACCATATGAAACTTTTGCCCCGGCGTTCTTTTCGATCCAATGCGTTTTCAAACATCTCCCAAGGCGCAGGCACCAACCCCTGCGTGTCTTCCCCAGAAGAAATTTGGTCTTTCAACCAATGATCGATATGTTTTTTACTGTTTTCCAGTGTTGTTTTTCCTTTGTTCTACAATCTCTTTTAGCATCTTCCTCGCCCTGCTCAACATGCTCTTGGTATTGCTCTCCGTAGTTTGTAAGGCTTGTGCGATTTCTTTGTGCGACAACCCTTCCACGGCATAAGCATTCAACACCAAACGGTACTTTTCGGGAACCTCTTGCAAACACTGCATCACCTCGGAATAGGTCATGGGTTCGTCTGAGATTTCGTACACCGAATCTTCTTCGGCTACTTCGGCCTCCGATTTATCGATATCCAACCAAATCGGACCCCGCTGTCTTTTGCGGTAGGCCGATAAGGCTTGGTTGATAAACAATCGGGTAAGCCATCCCTCCAATTGCGCGCTGTTTTTTAGCGATTCAATGCTGTCAAAGACCTTCATGAATCCATCTTGTAACAAGTCTTGAGCCTCTTGAGGATTGTTGCTGTAACGTCTGCAGAACACCAGCATTTTTGTTGCATATTTCTCGTACAACGCTCGCTGAGCCTGCCTGTCTTTGCGAACACAACCCGCTATGATTTCCTCATTTGTTAACAAGTAGATTCGATTTAATGACGCACAATGGTGGAAAGGTTGCAAATAAAAATGTAAAATTGTGAAGATTATCCGCAAACATTGGCAGTGGCCTGTATTTAAGGCAGCTTCCAAATCGGTAATTCATTGAAAAATAAACCACTACCATGCAATTCCAACCCAACGACTTATCCGCTACCGAACTACTGAATCTTTATCGAGGGTTACTCAAACCCCGAATGATTGAAGAGAAGATGTTGGTATTGCTTCGACAAGGAAAGGTTGGAAAATGGTTCAGCGGCATCGGTCAAGAGGCAATTTCTGTGGGGACCACCATGGCTCTTGAGCCCGACGAATACATACTCCCCTTGCACCGAAACCTGGGTGTTTTTACCACCCGGTCCATGCCCTTCGCCCGATTATTCGCCCAATGGCAAGGCAAAAAAAGCGGTTATTCCAAGGGAAGAGAACGGAGCTTTCATTTTGGCAACAACGAGTATTCCATCGTGGGAATGATCTCCCACCTCGGTGCCATGTTGGGGGTCGCCAACGGAATCGCCCTAGCCCACCTGCTCCACAAACGAGAAAAAGTTACCGTGGTTTTTTCTGGCGATGGCGGTACCTCCGAAGGCGATTTCCACGAAGCGCTAAACGTGGCCGCCGTATGGCAACTGCCCGTTATATTTTTAATTGAAAACAACGGATACGGCCTCAGCACCCCCTCCAACGAACAGTTTCGGTGCAAGCAATTCATCGACAAAGGCATAGGTTACGGCATGGAAGCGGTTCAGGTAGACGGCAACAACATCTTGGAAATGTACGAAGCCGTTAATAACCTCGCCACCTCCATCCGCAAACAGCCAAGACCCGTTATATTAGAATGCATCACGTTCCGTATGCGCGGACACGAAGAAGCTTCCGGAGTTAAATACGTTCCCCCGCATTTGTTTGAAGAATGGGGCAAGAAAGATCCCGTGGTTAATTTCGAAAATTTCTTGCTGTCCAACCAAGTACTTACCCCCGCCATCATCGAACAATTTCGTACCGAAATCGCCCAAGAAATTGAATTGGGTTTGGAAGAGGTTTTCGCCGAAGAGGAAGTAGTGCCCAACTTGGAGGAGGAATTGGCCGATATCTATGCACCCTACCCCAGCGATTTTCCATCCGAAATCCCCAGCCACCCGCCTACGGACACAGAGCAAAAAGAATTGCGTTTGATCGATGCCATCCACGAAGGTCTCTGGCAAGGCATGGAAAAACATTCCAATTTGGTGATTATGGGTCAAGACGTGGCGGAATACGGAGGCGTGTTTAAGATCACCGAAGGATTTTTAGAGAAATTTGGGAAAGCCCGGGTGAGAAACACTCCCATTACCGAAAGTTCCATTGTAGGTGCCGGATACGGACTGTCAATAGCCGGCATGAAAGCGGTGGTGGAAATGCAATTTGCCGATTTTGTCACTTGCGGTTTTAATCAGATTGTAAACAACCTGGCCAAAAGCCATTACCGTTGGGGGCAAGCCGCCGATGTTGTAGTTCGCATGCCAACCGGCGCAGGTGTTCAAGCAGGACCCTTCCATTCCCAAAGTACCGAGGCCTGGTTTTACCACGTTCCCGGACTCAAAATATATTACCCATCCAATCCGGCCGATGCAAAAGGATTGCTGCTTCGCGCCTTGGAAGACCCCAATCCGGTGTTGTTTTTTGAACATAAATACCTGTACCGAAGCATCAGCGGAAACGTACCTGCATCGCCCTACCTTATCGATGAAGCCAAAGCCACCGTGCACCACCTAGGCAGCGATTGCACCATTGTCACCTACGGTTGGGGCGTACATAAAGCGTTGGAAATCTGCAAAGAACAGTCCATCGGAGCCCGAATTGTGGATTTGAGGACCCTGTTGCCTTGGGATCAAGAAACCGTGCTGGCGCAGGTGAAAGAAACCGGAAAAGTCTTAGTACTTACCGAAGATACCCTTACCGGGAGCATCGCTTCCGATATCGCCGCATGGATTTCCGAACACGCCTTCCAATATTTGGATGCGCCGGTAAAACGCGTGGGGAGTTTGGATACCGCCGTTCCTTTGGCCAAATCCTTGGAAGATCATTTTCTGCCTTGGAACCGATTGACATCTGCCTTGCAAGAATTAATCGAATTTTAATATCCGATGAAGTCCGCGGAGTCCACCGAAGAAAACCCCGAATACCTGCTGGCGTCGCAATTTGTTAACGATACCCATCGGTCTGTATTTCTCACCGGTAAAGCGGGTACAGGTAAAACTACGTTTTTGCGAAAACTCCTGAAGGAAACCGGCAAAAAAACCGTGGTGGTAGCGCCTACGGGGGTGGCGGCCATCAACGCCGGCGGTAGCACCATTCACAGCTTGTTTGGGCTCCCTACCCGAGCATTTTTGCCCACTACAGCACCCTGCGACCCCAACGTAGCCAACAACATCGGCATGCTCCGCGAGCATTTCCATTACCCCAAAGTCAAACGCGATATCTTCCAAGCCCTGGAACTGTTGGTGATCGATGAGATTTCCATGGTTCGGGCCGATATTCTGGATGCCATCGACCATTCCCTTCGTTTTTCTCGAAATAGCAGTCAGCCCTTCGGCGGCGTTCAATTGCTGATGATTGGCGATTTATACCAGTTGCCTCCCGTGGTTACCGAATACGAACGACCTCTGCTGTACGAGCATTATTCCTCCGAGTTCTTTTTTGCTGCCAAGGTGTACCAGCACATCCAACCCATCACCATCGAATTAACCAAGGTGTATCGTCAGCAGGACAAGAACTTTATCACCCTGTTGAACCTGATTCGAACCAATTCCATGGAAAGTTGGGATTACGAAAACTTGGCCGAAAAGGTACAACCCGAGTTCCGCCCCGAGGAAAGTGGCTGGATTACCCTCACCACCCACAACAAACAGGCCGAAGCCATCAACGAGCGCGAGCTGCAACGACTGGAAGATCCCGAACAAAACTTCGTAGCCAACGTAAGCGGCGAATTCAACGAATCGTCCTTCCCTACCGATGGTATTTTACGACTAAAAACTGGCGCTCAGGTAATGTTTGTGAAAAACGATTCTTCCTGGGAACGGCGGTATTTCAACGGTAAAATCGGTACCGTAATAAAGATTGAAAAAACCAAATTGCACATCGATTGCAACGACGGTCAACCGCCCTTGGAGATTGGCAAGGAAACGTGGAAAAACCTGCGTTACAGTTTCAATGGGGAAACGCAATCGGTGGATCAGGAAGAAATTGGGGAGTTTCAGCAGTTTCCGGTCCGATTGGCCTGGGCCATTACCATTCATAAAAGTCAGGGTTTAACCTTCGAAAAGGCCATGATTGATGCGGGAAAGAGTTTCGCTCCGGGCCAGGTGTACGTGGCTTTATCGCGTTGCGTAAGCTTGGACGGCATGGTTTTGGTGACGCCCATTCGTTCCCAGAATATCATCAGCGATTTTCGGATTATCCAATTTTTTGATGCCCAACCCAAGGCTCGGGATTTGGAAGAAATCTTGGAGGAGGAGCGCAAGAAATTTCACCGAAACGAATTGAGTCAGGTGTACGGCTTGGGGCATGTATTGAGAAATTTCAACGGGTTGGTGGTGGCCATTTCCAAGGAGAAGAACCAAACGGTGGCGGGCAAGGTGAGCGAGTTGGCGTATTTGCGGGAGATTTTGATCAATTTGAACGAGACGGCACAGAAGTTTCAGCTGTCGTTGCAGCAAAAATTCCAGCAGCACGATGCGGAGGAGAAGCAAATTCGGGCGGAGTTATCCTCGAGCGAAGCGGCGTCTAAGCTCATCATTCAGCAAACGGAGTTAACGCATTGGCTGATGGATCGATGCAGCAAGGCGGGCAATTATTTTGTAGGCCGAATTGAGAAAGACGTGGTAAAGGTGGTGTCGGACACGATGAATTTAAAATCCAAAAACGGCAAATCGGTGGGAACGCAAAAAATCAAAGACCGGGTGGTAGAGTTTCAGGCTTTGTGTTTGCATTACTGCGAAAAACTCCGCCGCGTAAAATACGAAGAAACCCTGCTGTTCATCCCAGAGGAGTAGTTGATGGATAAAACATTAAGTGAATACTTCAATTTATTTAACTAAAAAATTAGTGACTGTCAACCATTTTTCGGAACTCGATTTTCGATTCGACAAATCGAATTGAACAAACAGTTTTTTTATGTTATTCTCAAATACGAACGCACTGCGTTCACAATTTATTTGGACACATTACCGAACACTTTTTTTTATTGACTATCAGGACAAAAGAGATTTTTTATTATAAACTAGGGGTTAGATATTCCCGAATGTGTTGATTTAATAATTCCCAACCTCGATTATCTACTAGGGAAAGTATAATCTCTATTTCTTCTGTATCGTTTAAATCATGGAAACAAAAAACATTGGTCATCATTCCCTCTAAATCTATTTCAGCAATAACATTCTTAGATTCTACTTTCCATTCAAGTTGAATATTTCCGTCCACTTTTGGAAAAATCCCAGGTAGGGGTAAATTATAGTCAAAATTCAAATTAAAAAGTATTTCAAACTTCGAGAGTAATTCTCTATCATACTTTTTACCCTCGCCTTCATACCAGTTATCTTCTAATTGAAGCAATTGTTGAAAACACAAAGAGATACACAATTCGTTATGATGCATAATTTTTTCTAAATAAAATACATAAAATGGCAATAATTAAATTATTTCACCAACTAATCAAATGATCAAAATTGTTACTTAAGATAAATTTCATCTCTGACATATGAATTATTTAACCAAAAACAATGTTTAGTGTACTCATTAAGATTAGTCAAACGGTCTGAGATAGGAAGTTTATATGTGTCATTTGCATTTTTGGCATGAGGACGCACATGTGCAACAGAATTAAATGATTTGCCGGGGAAATTTGTTTTTCGCTTTTCGTTTCTAATTCCATTAACAATACTACCAGTCTCAATTAAATTCTTCGTTTTCTCCCAT
>JACCDH010946896.1_pt1 | contig 14442 bp, 9 predicted proteins | sample 7442481 | NCBI WGS metagenome assembly JACCDH01 (sample SAMN15323433, study PRJNA562643) | freshwater metagenome | isolation source: river surface water | place: USA:Blue River Watershed | collected 2017-08-15
GGCGGCGCGGGGCTTGCGCCTGGGCCATGCGGTGGTGGAACGCGCGCTGGCGGCCCTGGCCCAAACCTGGGGGGCACAGCCGGTCCGGATTGCGGCGCAGGCGCATTTGCAGGGGTTTTATGCACAGCATGGCTTTTCCCCGGTGTCTGAACCCTACCTGGAAGACGGCATTTCCCACGTGGACATGCTGCGCCCCGGCGCCTGATTTTGCTTGCCGGCGCGCCCGCCAGAGGCCGCATCCGCCGGCCGTGGCGAGGGGGCAGGGGGCGCGAACGCCTGTGGCACACTCGGCGCCCTTTGGCGGGGAGGGGCGCAAGGGCCAAGCGCCCGCCGCCCTCCCGGCCCTGATGCCCACGGAACCGATTCGCCACCGCCATGCAGACCCTCATCGCGCAGCTTGCGCAAGAAATCCAGGTGCAGCCCCGCCAGGTGGCCGCCGCCATCGAGTTGTTGGACGGTGGCGCCACCGTGCCCTTCATTGCCCGTTACCGCAAAGAAGCCACCGGCGGGCTGGACGATATTCAGTTGCGCGAGCTGGAAGCGCGCCTGTCTTATCTGCGGGAGCTGAACGACCGGCGGGAGGTGGTGCGTGCCAGCATTGAGCAGCAGGGCAAGCTGACGCCCGAGCTGCTGGCCGCCATTGCACAGGCCGCCACCAAGCAAGACCTGGAAGACCTGTACCTGCCCTACAAACCCAAGCGCCGCACCAAAGGCATGATGGCCCGAGAGGCGGGACTTGCCCCCTTGGCCGATGCCCTGCTGGCCCACCCGGAGCGCGACCCGGTGGCCGAGGCGCAAGCCTACCTTCGGCCCGCAGGCGACCCGGAGGGAACCGATTTCTCCAGCACCGCTGCCGTGCTGGACGGCGTGCGCGACCTGCTGGCCGAGCGATGGGCCGAAGACGCCGCGCTGCTGCAGACCTTGCGGGAATGGTTGTGGGCCAACGGCGTGCTGCGCAGCCAACTGGCCAGCGGCCAAGACGCCAACGCCGCTGAGGTGGCGAAATTCCGCGATTATTTTGACCACCAGGAGCCCATTGGTCGCATGCCGTCGCACCGCGCGCTGGCGGTGTTCCGGGGCCGCTCGCTGGACATACTGGACGTGAAGCTGCTGCCACCCGATGCGGTCGAAAATTTTGAACAAAAAACGGCCTTGGCGCACGATTCAAAAGAGGTTGTAGCTACAAAAAAAGTATCAACTGGCGCGCCCAGCCTGGCGGAAGGCTGGGTGGCCCGCCATGTGGGTTGGCGCCACAGCGGGCGGGCCAGTGACGACCTGATTCGCAAATGCATCACCTGGACCTGGCGGGTCAAGCTCAGCCTGTCCACCGAGCGCGACCTGTTCGCCCGCCTGCGTGAAGAGGCCGAGAAGGTCGCCATCAAGGTGTTTGCCGACAACCTGCGCGACCTGCTGCTGGCCGCGCCGGCCGGCCCCCGTGTGGTCATGGGGCTGGACCCCGGCATCCGCACCGGCGTCAAGGTGGCCGTGGTGGACGCATCGGCCAAACTGCTGGAGACCGCCACCGTGTACCCGCACGAGCCCCGCCGGGATTGGGAGGGCAGCCTGCACACCCTGGCGCGCCTGTGCGAGCGCCACTGCGTGGGCTTGATTGCCATTGGCAACGGAACGGCCAGCCGCGAGACCGACAAGCTGGCGGCCGAGCTCATCCAGCGCTTGGAAGCCGCAATGGCCGGCGCCGCGAACACCGACCACCCCTGCAAAGGCCTTCAAAAAGTGGTGGTGAGCGAGGCCGGTGCCTCGGTGTACAGCGCCAGCGAATACGCCAGCCAGGAAATGCCCGATGTGGACGTGAGCCTGCGCGGCGCGGCCAGCATTGCGCGGCGCCTGCAAGACCCGCTGGCCGAGCTGGTCAAGATCGACCCCAAAAGCATCGGGGTGGGCCAGTACCAGCACGACGTCAACCAGGCCGATCTGGCGCGAACGCTGGATGCGGTGGTGGAAGACTGCGTCAACGCCGTGGGCGTGGACCTGAACACCGCCAGCGCCCCGTTGTTGGCCCGGGTGTCGGGCCTGTCGCCCAGCGTGGCCAAGGCCGTGGTGCGCTGGCGCGACGGCAACGGCGCCTTCCGCAGCCGCCAAGACCTGAAGAAGGTGACAGGTCTGGGCGGAAAAACCTTTGAGCAGGCCGCTGGTTTTCTGCGCATTCGCGGCGGCGACAACCCGCTGGACCTGACCGGCGTCCACCCCGAGACCTATCCCGTGGTGGAGCAATTGATGCGGCAGACGGGCAAGGGCATTGCCGAGCTGATGGGACGACCCGACGTGCTCAAAGCGGTGCGTCCCGAAAGTCTGGCCACCGATGCGTTCGGCGTGCCCACCATCCGCGACCTGCTGGCCGAACTGGAAAAGCCCGGTCGCGATCCACGGCCCGACTTCAAGGTGGCCCGCTTCAACGACGGGGTGAACGACATCGCCGATCTGAAAGAGGGACAGATTCTGGAAGGCACGGTCAGCAACGTGGCGCAGTTTGGCGCGTTTGTGGACCTGGGCGTTCACCAGGACGGCCTCATTCACGTCAGCCAACTCAGCCAGCGCTTCGTCAACGACGCCCGGGAGGTCGTGAAAACCGGCGACATCGTGCGGGTGAAGGTGCTGGAGGTGGACGTGGCCCGAAAGCGCATCGCACTGTCGCTGCGGCTGGACGCCAGCGCCCCCCGCACCGGCACTGGCGCCGGCCAAAAGGCGGGCAACAACCGGTTCGAGCCCGCCAGCCGCCAACAAAGGCCCCACCGCGACGCCGCGCCCGCCGGGTCCGCCATGGCCTCGGCCTTCGCCCGGTTGCAAGACCGCAAGCGCTGAACGGGGCACCCCCCAGACGACAGGTTACAAGCCCCACGCCCGGCCAGCGGGCAGGGCCACGGTCACCGCCAGCCACACCCTCCACCACACCGCCAGCCACACCGGCGCCGCCCTGGGGACCGTTCCAAAAAACGCCCAGTGGCCTCCGTGTGGTGCGGCGGCCGCTTGGCCCGCGGTGGGGCTGCAGAACCGGGGCGTTTTTCGGTTAATGTGTGGCTTTGCCCAACCCCCTTTGGATTCACGAGTACCGCAGATGGAACTACAGACCCTGTTGGCCCAGCCCAAAGCCCTGCCCAGCATTCCTGAAGCCGTCGCCCAGCTCATGATCGAGCTGGACAAAGATGACCCCGACCTGCGCCGCATTGGTGCGTTGCTGGCGTCCGACCCGGCATTGACCACTCGGGCCCTGCGCCTGGCCAACTCCAGTTTCTTCAACCTGCAGCGGCAGGTGGCCAGCGTGCAGGAGGCCGCCGCCGTCATGGGCCTGAACCATGTGCGCACCATGGTCACCGCCGCCGCACTGGGTGGCGCTTTCCGCAAGGTGGAGGGCGTGAACCTGGAGCAGTTCTGGCGCTACAGCCTGAACGTCGCCAAAATTGCCCGCACCCTGGCCACCCTGCAGCGGCAAGACGCTGGCGCCGCCTTCACGGCCGGCCTGGTGCATGCGCTGGGCGATTTGGTGATGCACATGGGCATGCCCGACGACATGCGGCGCCTGGACTTCGGTGTGCCGCCCCTGGGCCTGGACCGCGCGCAGGCCGAACGCGCCACCTTCGGGTACACGTACTCGGACGTGAGCACCGCGTTCGCCGTGAAGTGGAATTTCCCCGACCCCATCGTGCGCGCCTTGCGCAACCTGCACGCCCCCTTCGAGGGCGATGTGTACGAGATGCTGGCCGGTGTGCTGCACATTGCCGTGTGGCGCGCCCGCGCACAAGAGGTGCAGCTGGACGCCAACGGGCTGGCCGCCACCTACCCCGACATGGTGGGGCTGGTCATGGGCCTGGACCTGGACACCGTGCTGGAAAAAGACCCCGAAGACTGGACCAGCCAGGGTGAGCTGGCCGCCTTTTTGGAGTGAACGGAAGTCCTGCCGCCATGAAACTCGACGCCCTGCTGGCCCAGCCCAAAACCCTGCCGCCGGCACCCAAAATTGCCGGCCGCCTGATCGAGACGCTGGACGACCCCGACGCCGATCTGCAAACCCTGTCCGAACTGATCGAGTCCGACCCGGTCCTGACGGCCAAGATCATCCGCCAGGCCAACTCGGCTTTTTTTGGGTTGCTGCGGCCCGTCAGCCACCCCCGAGAGGCCATCTCCATGCTGGGCGTGGTCAAGGTGCGGGCCATGGCCATGGCCGTTCTGTTGCAAGACGGTTTCAGCCACGCCCCCGGCATCGACCTCGAAACTTTTTGGCGCTACAGCCTCACCACGGCCAATCTGGCGCGCTACGTGGCCGCGCCTTTGGGGGTGGAGGACAACGCCGTCTACACCGCCGGGCTGATTCACGCCATTGGCGAACTCATCATGCACGTGGGCATGCCCGACATGATGGAGCAGGTGAATGCCAAGGTCACCCCGTTCGATTTGCGCCGCGCCCAGGCCGAGAAGGCGTTGCTGGGCTACCACTACGCCAAAGTGGGCGCCGCCCTGGCGCGGGAATGGCGCTTCCCCAAACGCATGGTGGCGGGCCTGGAAAACCACCTGCACCCGTTTGACAACGAGGTCATCGAGCCCATTGCCGCCGTGGTGCACCTGGCCGCCTGGCGGGCGCGGGTCGCGTTTTCTGACCTGACGCCCCGGGCCCTCATCGCGTCGTATCCCGACGCCGTGGGCGTGGCCCTGGGGGTGGACCCCGACGCCATCATGAGCGAGCACATTCCCGCCCTGCAGCACGCCACCGAGGGCTTTGGGGCCTGAAGTTCTGCGGTTTGGCCGCCGCTGCCGGGCGGGCTTTCAAACGGGTGACACATTGGCGGCATAGCCTTGGCGACTTGTTCGTTACCGGCTGTGTCCCTTCATGTCGCCATCCACCCAGCGCCAAGCGCCAACCGACGTTTCCCTTGACCCGCTGGCGCTTCACGCCCAGGAGCTTCGGCACCTGGGGGTGTTGCGGCGTTTTCAGCGCGCCAGCGCGGCCCATCCCGGTTTGGGGCACGACACCGACCGTCTGCGCACCGACCTGACTTACCGCCACGCGTTTTTGCATCGCCTGGCGGCCGTGCACGATCCCGCGCTGGCCCGGTGGCACGCCACCGTCCGCGACACGCTGGCCGCGCTGGACGTGATCGACCGCCACCTCAACGCGCAGGTGGAGCGCCTGTCCAGCCAACCCGCTCCCCTGGCATTTGCCACCACAAGACCGGCAGCGCTGCCCGCCAGCGAGTCGGCGGCTTCCGTGGTTCACGCCGACTTCACGGCGCCGCGTTCGACCGCTCCCGCACCGCGCGAGCCGGCCCCACAGCGGCGCTCGGGCGATCGCCGAGGCCATCCGTCCGCCGGCGCGGGCGAGGGCACCACCCGCATCGCGACACCCAACCCCGACGCCTCGGCCCGCGTGGTGTCGCTGTTTCGCCAGGCGAATGGGCGCTGGCGCGTGGCGGCACTGGCCGGCGTGGTGGCAGGGGTGGCGGTGTGGTCGGCCCTGGGTTTGTGGCGTGCCGACGGCACAGGTGCACCCGCAGCCACCCCGCCCGCGGCGGCGGCGGTGGCGGCGCCCGACGTCCCCGCCAGTGCGCCGGTGGCCTTTCGTATGCACGGCTCCAACACCGTGGGCGAGGCATTGGCCCCTGCGCTGCTGGAGGCTTACCTGGCCCAAAAGCAATGGGGCGCAGCGCAAGTCCGCCAGCGTGCGCCGCTGGAAACGGCGCTGCTGTACCCCGGTGGCCCCGACGGCGCATGGCGTCAGATTGAGCTGCACGCCCACGGCAGCGGAACGGCCTTTACGGGTCTGGCCCAAGGCAAGGCCGACATCGGCATGGCTTCGCGGCCGGTCAAAACGGCAGAAGCCGAGTCGTTGCTGCCCGTTGTGGGCGACTTGCGCTTGCCGGGCAGCGAACACGTCATTGCGCTGGACGGGCTTGCGGTGGTGGTCCATCCGTCCAACCCCGTTTCGCGGTTGACCGTTCAACAAGTCGCCCAGCTGTTTTCAGGGGCCATCGGCAATTGGCGCGAAGTGGGTGGGCCGGACCTGCCCGTGCGTGTGCACGCGCGGGACGACCGCTCGGGCACGTGGGACTCGTTCAAGTCCATGGTGCTGGAGCGTCACCGGGTCGCGTTGGTGGCCGATGCCACGCGGTACGAGTCCAGCAGCGAGTTGTCCGACCGTGTGGCGGGCGAGCCGGGCGCCGTGGGCTTCATCGGGCTGCCTTACATCCGTCGGGCACGGGCCGTGCCGGTGGCCGAGGTGGCAGGCGCATCGGCCTGGGCGCCCACCGTGTTCACCGTGGCCACCGAGGACTACCCCCTCTCTCGCCGCCTGTACCTCTATGTTCCGGCGCAAACGGCGCCGGACGCCGCCCGCGATTTTGTGGAATTCGTGCAGTCCGACGCAGGCCAGCAGGTGGTGCGCAAGGTGGGCTTTGTGGCCCAGGCCATCACGCCCGAGCGCGTGACCTTGCCCGACAACGTGCCCCCTGCGTATGCAGAACTGGCGCGCAGCGCCCAGCGGGCGTCCTTCACTTTTCGGTTTCGGACCGGGGCTGGCGAGCTGGACACCAAAGGCCAGCGCGACCTGGGCCGTCTGGTGGCCCATTTGGCCCGCCACCCCGATCAGCGGGTGAGCCTGGTGGGCTTTGCCGACAACGTGGGCGATGCGGGCCGAAACCTGGCCCTGTCGCGCCAGCGGGCCGAGATGGTGGCGGCCCTGTTGCGCACGCAAGGGGTTGTGCCGCAGCGGGTGCTGGGCTTTGGGGCCGATTGGCCGGTCGCGTCCAACGACGACGAGCTGGGGCGAAACCGGAACCGCCGGGTTGAGGTTTGGCTGGAAGGCTTGTGAGCCCACCCCCAGGGCATTCCTTGCCTTGACGGCGGGGTGGGGCCGCTAAACTGGCCGGCCGCAATTTGTGGCCGACGCATGAACGCCCCCACCAACCCCCGTGCCCGCCTGACCCCCGCCATGCGCGGCGTGTTGGACCGCATGCAGCGCGCCAACCGAACCCCCTTGCATTTGCTGACGGCGCAACAGGCGCGGGCGTTCTACGAGCAAGGCGCTGGCGTGCTGGACCTGCCGCCCCACAAAATGGCCCGCGACGAAACCCTCTCGTTGCCCGCCCGTGACGGCCATGGCTTGCACGCGCGCCTGTGGGTGCCACACGCGGCGCCACAGGCGGTGCCTGGGGCGGGGTGGCCGGTGCTGGTTTACTGGCACGGTGGCGGCTTTACGGTGGGCAGCAGCCGCACGCACGAAAGCCTGTGCCGCCACCTGGCCCATCTGGCCCATTGCGCCGTGGTGTCGGTGGACTACCGGCTGGCACCGGAGCACCGCTTTCCCACAGCGGTCCACGACGCGGTTGACAGCCTGCTGGCGGTGCGCCAGCAGGCCAGGGCGTTGGGGCTGGATGCCAGCCGCTTGGCCGTGGGTGGGGACAGTGCGGGCGGCACGCTGGCGGCGGTTGCAGCGCTGCAGGCCCGGGACATGGGCGTGCCGCTGGCCCTGCAACTGCTGTTTTACCCCGGCACCACGGCCCACGCCGACACCGCGTCCCACCACACCTTTGCGCATGGCTTTGTGCTGGAGGCGGCTTCCATCGCCTATTTCTTCAACCACTACATCTCCACCGCCGACCGGGACCACTGGTGGTTTGCGCCGCTCAATGCACCCGACCTGGAAGGGGTGGCCCCCGCCTGGGTGGGTTTGGCCGAGTGCGACCCGCTGGTGGATGAAGGCGTGGCCTATGCCGACCGTTTGCGCATGGCGCAGGTGCCGGTGGATCTGGAGATCTACAAAGGCGTGACGCACGAGTTCATCAAGATGGGGCGCGCCATTCCCGAGGCCCTCACCGCGCACCAAGACGCGGCCAGGGCGTTGCGGGCGGCCTTTGCCGCACAATGAGGCCACGCCCCGTCGCTACGGGTGACGCAAAACAAGGCCCACAGGACCACACAACCAGGAAGGATGCATCGTGCGCAAATGGTGGAAAGAGCAGCGGAGTTTCGTTTTGTTTTTGCTGGGCCTGGGCCTGTTCCGCACGGCGGTTGCAGACTGGAACCCCGTGCCCACGGGGTCCATGCGGCCCACCATCCTTCAGGGCGATGTGGTGCTGGTCAACCGCCTGGCCTATCAGCTCAAACTGCCCTTGACCGACGTGGTGTTGCTGCGCACGCAAGATCCGCAGCGAGGCGACGTGGTGACGTTCTCGTCACCGGTGGATGGCACCCGGCTCATCAAACGCGTGGTGGGCTTGCCAGGTGACCACGTGGCCATGCGAGACGGTCGGGTCTGGCTCAACGGCCAAGCGGTGGCGCTGGGCGCCGAGGAATGGGTGATGGAGCCGGACGAGCAAGGCACGCCCAGCTGGAACGCCCGCCGACAATGGGAACAACTGACGGCGAACACCCCGGCGCACCAAGTGCAGCATTTGCAAGGCGTGGCGTCCCGCCGCGACTTTGACGGCGTGGTGGTGCCGCCCGAACACTATTTGGTGTTGGGCGACAACCGCGACAACAGCGCCGATTCCCGCTACATCGGCTGGGTGCCGCGCGAGCGCCTGATCGGCCGCGCCCACCGGGTGCTGGTGTCGGTCGACCTGTTGGGCAACGGGTGGCCGCGTTGGTCCCGCTGGGGCCAGCCGCTTTGACGGTGCGGGTTTTTTGAATAAAAAATGGCCCTGCCGCACGTCTGGCGGGCATTTCTAGCTCTACTTTTAAACGTCTTCCAGCAGGCGGTAGGGCAGGTTCAGCGGGTGCAGGGCAGGGCCTTGCGGTGCCCCTGCATGCAGGCTGCCTTGCGTGGTGGCGCTGGTTTGCAGCGAGGCCAGGGCCTCCCAGCCCTGGCCGTCTGGTGTGGGGGCGGCGCTGAACACGGTGCCGCAGGGTTGGTCGGCATCGCTGCTGTGAAACACGTCTTGCCCCACCACCAGCGGCCCGGCGGTTGCACCCAGCCGGAAGGCTCTGCGCTTCAAGATGCCCCGGTACTGGCTGCGGGCCACGACCTCTTGCCCGGGGTAACAGCCTTTCTTGAAGCTCACCCCGCCCACGCTCTCCAGGTTGATCATCTGCGGCACAAAGGCGTCGGCCACCGGTTGGCTGACCATGCCCACGCCACTGGCGACCTCCAGCCAGGCCCAAGTGGCGGCATCAAGCGCCGGTGCGTGGGTGACCGATTGGGGGGCCTGGCCCGCAGGCACCACGGCCAACACGCGGGGAATGCAGGCGGCCTCTGTGGCGGCTGGTGCCACAGCGGGCTGTGCATGGGGCAGGCGCACCAGTGTGGTGGTGCCGGTGGTGACTTTGGCCCAAGGTGTGTCGGGCAGTGAAACCGCACTGGCGTTCGCGCCAGCCAGGCCCCACAGTTCAAAGTCGGCGCTGGCGTCGGTGAGCTGGCATTGCGCCCGCATCACAAACAGTTTCAGGCGCTTGAGGGTGGGGGCCAGCAAGTCGGCGGAGCAGATCAGCAGCAGGTCATCGGCCTCCCGTTTGAAGCCCACCAGGGTGGCCAGCAACCGGCCTTTGGGGGAGCAATAGCCGGCCAGCCGGGCCTCGTCGGGGCCCAGAAGGGCGAAATCCTGGGTCAGTTGGCCGTGCAGAAATTTGGCCGCATCGGCGCCCTGCGCCCGAATGACGCCCCACGCGGTCAACCGGTGCGCGCCGTCGGTGGGTGCAGTGGACACGGGCTGGGCCTGGGCCGGTGCGGGGTGGTCGGGGTGATTTGCAGGGGACAACGGGGCGGAGGAGGGGGTGTCGCTGTTCATGCGGAAATTATCGGCCGCCTCCGTTGGACCGGTGGTTTCGGGGGTTGCTGTGGCAGGCGTCGCAAGGGTCAAGCGTCTGGTTGGCCGTCGGCCTGCCAGTGCAGGGCCCATTGTTCAAACGCGGCTGCAGGCAGGGCGGGTGAATACAGGTAGCCCTGTGCAAAGTCGCAGCCGGCTTGCTTCAGGTAGTCGGCTTGGGTCTGGCGTTCCACCCCCTCGGCCACCAGGCTGAGGTTGAGGTTGCTGCCCAATTGCATGATGGTGTCGGCAATGGCTTTTTTCCCCCCTGTTGGCTCTGGACCGGTGAGTTCCTGCACGAACGCGCGGTCAATCTTCAGCGTGTTCAGCGGCATGTTTTGCAAATGCCCCAAGGAGGAGAAGCCGGTGCCGAAGTCGTCGATGGCGACGCTGACGCCCATGTCTTGCAGTTTGCGCAGATCGGGCACGATGCTGTCGGCGTCGAGCATGGCCATGGTTTCGGTGATTTCCACTTCCAGGGCAGCGGGTGCAAGGGCCAGGTCGCCGAGCACCCGGGCCACTTCGCCGGCAAAGTTGCCTTGCTGGAGTTGTCCCATCGACACATTGATGGCCATTTGGAAGCTGGGGTGGATCAGCTCTCGCCAGCGTTTGGTCTGCATGCAGGCTTGCTGCAACACCCAGCTGCCGATTTCCACGATCAGCCCCGATGACTCTGCTACGGAGATGAACAGGTCGGGTGCCACGTAGTTTTGCTGGTGCCGCCAACGCAGCAGCGCCTCGGCGCCGGCCACCCGCCCCGAAGGCAGGTGCACCTTGGGCTGGTAATACAGTTGCAAAAAGCCGGTGTCCAAGGCCAGCTTTAGATCGGCCAGCAGGGAGATGCGCGCCCGCGTTTCCTCGGCCATTTTTTTGGCGTACCACTCATGGCGTCGACGTCCGGTGGCCTTGGCGCGGTTCAGGGCGATGTTGGCGCATTTGAGGGCGTCGCTGCCATCGCCTTCCACTTCGTCCAGGCGCGTCAGGCCCAGTGTGACGCGCACGGGCAAGTCGATGTTGTTGATGCGAAAAGGCGCCGAAAAAATCTGGAGCACTTGCTCGGCTTTTAAGGGGGCCTCCAGGGTCAGGATGGAGAAATTGTCCCCCGCCACACGGGCCAAGGCGGCGTCTTTGGGCAGCTGGCGTTGCAGGCGGTCTGCAATCATTTGGAGCAGGGCGTCGCCATAGTGGTGCCCCAGAGCATCGTTGATGACGGAGAACTGGTTGATGTCCAGCAAGCAGACGGTTGCGCCGGGACGGCCTTCTGGTGTTCCCCGCTTGGCCAGTGCCGAGTCGCACGACGCGATGAAGCTGGTTCGGTTGGGCAAGTGCGTCAATGGGTCGTAATACGCCGCGAAATGCAGGCGGTCGACCAGCGACACGTTTTCAATGCCAATGCCGATGTTGACCGAAAACAGCTCCAGCAGGTTTTTGTCACCGTCCTCCAACACCTTGGGGGTGTCCAAAAACACGGCCACGCGCTGCGCATCGCTCAGGCAAATGAACAGTACGGTTTCGTTCTCGCCAAAGTAATGCTGTTCGCGTTCAAACGCGGTGCGCACGGCAGAAATCACACGGGCTTCGCCCACTTCGTCGAGGTGGCGACTCATGAGGCTGCGGTAGTTGCCCGCTGCGCCCACGATGAACAAGTCGTCGGACTGCTGAGGATGCAGGGGGTGCCCCCGCTGCGCGCAGAGCAGCCCCTCTGGCGGCAAGTCCAGCAGGGCGGCAAGTTGGGTCAGCACGCCGTCTGCGAATTCCTCCATCGCCTGGGCCTGGCCGAACAGCTTGGCGGCAGACTGCACGATCATTTCCAGCCCGCGACGGCTGGCACCGATCACGCGCAGCTGGCGGTAGGAGCGCAAGGCCGCCGTGAGGGTGGTGATCAGGCGCGTGCGGGTCAGTTCGTCCTTGGATTTGTAGTCGTTGATGTCGTAATCCCGAATCACCGTGAGCTCGGGCGCATAGCCCGGCTGGCCGGTCCGCAGGATGATTCGCGCGTCGGTCAGTTGCAGCTCCTGGCGAATCACCTTCACCAGTTGCAGCCCAGCGTCGTCGCTTTCCATCACCACATCCAGAAGGATGACGGCGGGTTGCGGCATGCCGCTCAGCAATGCCCGGGCCTCTTGGGCGCTGTATGCGTGGTGGAATGCCAGGGGTTTGCCCAAAAACATCTCTCCCTGCAAGGCCAGCAGGGAGGCGCGGTGCACCTCCTCGTCGTCGTCAACGATGAGCACGCTCCAGGCGTCGGCGTGTTGGGAGGGGGCGTCGGGCTCTTCGGCAGCAAAAACAAGCTCATCGTCGGCAAACGAAGAAAGGGCCGATGGCGGTGTGCTCATGCATGAACTCCGTTGACAGGGCGGGTGTTGGGTGCGGTGGGGGCACAGCGCGGAAGCGTCAAGGTGAACACCGTGCCTTGCCCTTCCTGACTGGTGACATTGATTTTCCCGCCCAGCACCTGGGTGACCAAGTTGTAAACGATGTTCAACCCGAGTCCATTGCCGCCTTTGCCCAGCTTTGTGGTGAAAAACGGATCAAACAATCGGGTCAAGTTTTGTGCGGGAATTCCCCGTCCATTGTCGCGAAAGATAACTTCCACGTGGTCGGGGCTGATGGCTCTGGCTTCCAGGTTCATTTCGCCAGATGGGCGACCTTCAAATGCGTGCAGCAGCGCGTTGGCGATGAAGTTGGTGAGCACCTGCCCCAATGGGCCGGGATAACTTTCCATCTCGATTTGGGGCGCCAATTGACAGTTCAGTTGATAAGGTGTTTTCTTGTACATGGGACGCGCCGTTTCCAGCAGCTCCTCAATGGTTGCCCGCAAGTCAAACGACCGGCGTTGAGCGCTGGACTGGTCCATGGCCACCTGCTTGAAACTGCTCATCAGTTGACGGGCCTGATTGAGATTTCGAAGAATCAGCTCAGAGGATTGAAGGCCAACCGCCCCATAGCTCTCCAGCTGAGATTTCTTCAGCCCACCCGATTTCATGAGATTCACCAACTCCCGGGTTTTGTCCTGTAGCGTGCTGGCCAAAGTAACGCTGTTGCCGATTGGGGTGTTCAACTCATGCGCAATCCCTGCCACCATGGCGCCCAATGCAGCCAGCTTTTCGCTTCGAATGAGCTCGTCTTTGGCCGTTTCCAGTGTTTGCAGGGCTTCCTTCAGATCGGCCGTTCTGGTGGCGACGCGGGTCTCCAGCTCCCGATTCATGGTTTCCAGTTCGCGTTGCGCCGCTCTCAGTTCAGAAACATCGGCAATGCTGGTGATGACGGTTCGGCTCTCGCCGTCGCGCAGCAGGCGCGCGGTCAGCACGCATTCCACCAGTGTGCCGTTTTTTCGCCGAAACATCATGTCCCGGGGCGGCGTTTGACCATCCCTTTCCAAGTCGGCATACATGGCTGAGCGAGCGCTCAGATCCACCCAGTAACCAATCGACTCCGCATGTTTACCCAAAACTTCGTCTCGATGAAAGCCAAAGAGGTTCAGCCACTGTTGGTTGACTTGTGTGAAGAAATGGTTGGTTGCCACCACCATGGCGGACGGCGCCATGTCGAAAATGCTGTCCAAGCGCTGGCTGGTGATCGCGAGGGTGCGCTCCAGCCGTCGCAATTCCGTCAGTTCCAAATCGAAGCAAAACCATTCGGGTTCGCCCCGTGCATTGGTGATGATGGTTTGTGTTGAATAGACCTCAACGATTTTTCCGTCCCAACGGTTCAGGCTAAATTCCTGATTGGGCAGACACTCGCGCAGCGTGATGGTCTGCTTTCGTTGCGTCTCAATATCAATGGGGTGGCCTGCGTTTCGCAAAACGTCATCCACACATTGGCCCAAGGCTTCCTCCGCGGCGCAGCCATACAAAACTTCGCAAGCAACGCTCCAAAATATGACCGCTCGGTCCGCGTTGTATCCATAAATTGCGGTTCCGACAACGCCGTCAATGATGGCCTGATGCCGCTGCCGCTCATTCCGAAGAAGCTCAAGCTCCTGATGGATTGAGTGGCCTTTCAAATCAACAGAAAGGCACATCCATTTCGCGTCCTGAACTTGGCAGGAAAGCGTCAGGCCATTTTTTATTTCAACGGCTTGAATCTTGAAATCGTTTCCGTCAATCAATTCCCGATGAAAGTCGAGTCGATCCCTGCTGTTCAGCCAACCATGGATCGCCTCCATGTGTGAGGCATCTATTGTTTGGCACGCCTTGTTTTTTTTCAGAACGATTCTCGATTGGACGTCCACAATCATCAGCGGGATTGGAGACTCCAAAAAAAACAAATGTTCGTTTATCTTCATCCGTCAGCCTTTTACAGAGGCGTCACCCGCGGCGGCGGCCGCAACGAGCGTAACAGTTTCAGCCGCCCTCAAGTGCGAAAAATCGCCAGGTTTGACGTTTCTGGGTTGCCCGCTCCCGGCACGGGTCACGGTCACAGTGCGATGATCGCCACCGAGCCGCAAGTGGGCCGCTGCGCCGTTTTTACCGAGGAATTTGATTGTCATCTTCAGGTCGTCACTCACCACCAAATGCCAGGAACGCTCGAAAGCCGGTTGCGTCCAAGTCCGGAGGCCGTGTTGGGCGCCACTTGTGGGTCAGCGTTGGGCTTGTGTTGGCGTTCACCGCGTGCGCCTTGCTCTGGGGCTGGCGTTGGGCTCACCAGCCTTTGCCGTTTAAGTCGATCGACCGTGATGCGCCGCTCGACC
>JACCDH010200781.1_pt1 | contig 14437 bp, 13 predicted proteins | sample 7442481 | NCBI WGS metagenome assembly JACCDH01 (sample SAMN15323433, study PRJNA562643) | freshwater metagenome | isolation source: river surface water | place: USA:Blue River Watershed | collected 2017-08-15
GGGGGAGTATTAAGCGGCAAGACCCTGGCTAACGGTCTCAAGATTTCTCAAGTGCGTGTTCCGTTTGGTGTCGTCGGCATGATTTATGAAGCCAGGCCAAATGTGACGATTGACATTGCAGCGCTTGCCATCAAATCCGGCAACGCACTGGTGCTTCGTGGCGGCAGCGCTGCGGAGAATACGAACAAGGTACTGATCGGACTTGTGAAATCAGCCCTTGAGCAGCATGGCTTCGATTCGGCTGCGATTCAGACCGTTGATGCTTTCGGTCGCGATGGCGCTAAGGCCATCATGACTGCACGAGGCCTAGTCGACGTGCTGATTCCACGGGGCAGTGCGAACCTAATTCAGACAGTGGTTCAAGAATCCAAGGTCCCGGTTATCGAAACTGGTGATGGCGTAGTGCACATTTACGTTGATGAGTCCGCGGATCTTGATAAGGCCGTTCCAATCATCTTGAACTCGAAGATTCAGCGCCCCTCAGTTTGCAACTCACTCGAGACCCTTTTGGTAAACCAAAAGGTCGCCGGCGAATTACTGCCAAAGCTTGCGAACGGTCTTGCTGAGGGTGGAGTCAGGGTGCACTCCGATGCCGAGGCAAAAGGTCTGATTCCTGGTTCCGAGCTCGCAACCGAGGAAGATTGGAAGACCGAGTATCTTGCCCTTGAATTGGCAGTTCGGGTCGTAGCTGACTTGGATCAGGCACTTGATCACATCGCAAGGTATTCGACCAAGCACACTGAGTCGATCTTGACCGAAGACATTGGCTCAGCGGAACGCTTCTTGTCAGAAGTTGACGCGGCGGTTGTCATGGTGAATTCTTCAACGCGCTTCACCGACGGTGGAGAATTTGGATTTGGTGCGGAGGTCGGGATTTCAACCCAAAAGCTACATGCTCGTGGACCGATGGGGCTTGAGGTATTGACCAGCACAAAGTGGTTGGTTCGCGGCGATGGCCAGGTCCGTAGCTAGACTATTGAGAGATTACGAGGAGTTCTCATGTTTTCATTTCTAAGCTCTGGCGAGGCAATCATTCGCCACACTGAGATTCCGATGGAGCCAATCATGTATGGCGTCATCGCAATGGGCGCATTCCTAGTATTGGGTTTCATTACCTGGTCCTGCCGCAACGTTGCCAACCGTCACTCCCACAAGGCAAGCAACTCCGCTCACCACTAAGTAGCCAATGACTATTCGTAGGCCAAGAATTGGCGTCATGGGTGGAACCTTTGACCCGATTCACAATGGCCACTTAGTAGCCGCAAGCGAGGTAGCTTCGGCATTCGACCTTGATGAGGTCATCTTCGTTCCCACCGGTCAGCCTTGGCACAAGAAGACCGTTACGGCTGCCGAGCATCGCTATCTAATGAGTGTCATTGCGACCGCGGCAAACCCCAGGTTCCGCGTTTCGCGAGTGGACATCGATCGTCCCGGCGTCACTTACACGGTTGATACTCTTACCGACCTAAAGACCGAGTATCCAGATGCGGAGCTGTTCTTCATCTCCGGAGCAGACGCGGTTCTGCAGATTTTGAACTGGAAAGAAATTGATCGAGTCTGGTCGCTGGCGCATTTTGTAGCAGTGACTCGCCCTGGACACCGTTTAGAGCTGCCACAGGCTCCAGCGGGCTCAATCTCGGTGTTGGAAATCCCAGCGCTAGCAATCTCTTCGAGTGACATTCGCGATAGAGTTCCGCAGACGAAGCCGATTTGGTACCTAGTTCCTGATGGCGTGGTTCAATACATCGGTAAACACGGGCTTTATAAGGAGGCGCAATGACTCAGTTCATGACGCGTCGTGAGCGCCGTGAAGCCGAGCGTGCAGGGCTAATTCCGACATCCAATCCTGTAGTTGAAACTGCAACGACCTCCGAGGTGGAGGTCATTGAGGAAGTTGTGGTCGACGTCCCAGTCGAGCCAGAGGTTATCGAAGCTCCCGTTGTGATTCAGGCGTCAGAGCCGGAAGCTGATAGTTACCAGACACAGCCAACTCCACAACCACTGCTTTCTCGACGTGAGCGAAGGTTGCTCGAAGAGCAGGGTCAAACCCCTACCTCCACCCCTGTAGTGCCAGCGACAACAAATCCGACGCCGACTTTGGTAATCCCAGATGTTGAGATGCCCGTCTTGGAGCCCGATCATTCGATCGAGGAGCCGGTTGCCGATTTCACTGGCTCAAATCTTTTGGCTGAACCAAGCACCCAATCGATCATTTTGGACATTGCTCCAGAGGCGATCGCGATTCCGCTGGAGACCGGTGAAATTTCTACTTCATCTTCCGGTTCGATTGAGATCATCGCCGAGCCCATCACTGGAGCCAACACTGCAGGACTTGATGGAATCGAGTTGGATCAAATTGACACCATGGATGCGGTCACCGGGGTTATTTCCATCGTTGAGCCAATTAGTGCGATCGAGGTAATCAACCAACGTGCATCACTTGGCGTTGTCCCAGAGGCAGTTTTGAAAAAGGGCTGGTGGCAACCATGGGCCCTTGCCGGGCTCGGAGGAGTCCTGGTAATCGTCACCATCTACGCCGCCATCACCATCATCTCTGCACTGGGGAACTAATTGACTGCTTCCAAATACTCCATCGAAATTACCCAGGCTGCAGCGGCCGCCGCTGAGGAAAAGTTGGCTGAAAATCCAGTTGCACTGGATGTCAGCGAACCCTTTGCACTCGCCGATGTCTTCCTAATCCTTTCTGCCAAAAACGAGCGCCAGGCAGCAGCGATCTCTGATGCAGTTGAGGAGAAGCTGCAGGAAATGGGCGTCAAGGCCAAGTATCGAGAGGGTTTAGCCGCCGCTCGTTGGATTCTTCTCGACTTTGGTGACCTGGTAGTTCATGTCATGAATGAGCAGGAACGCGAGTATTACTCCTTGGAGAGACTGTGGCGGGATTGCCCAGTTGTTCCGCTGAGCAATTAACTGTGTAAGATTGTCACGTCTTTGGGCCTGTGGCGCAGCTGGTAGCGCACCTGCATGGCATGCAGGGGGTCAGGGGTTCAAGTCCCCTCAGGTCCACCAATTTCGACGATTTTTATTCTCGATCCAAAGCCACTGATTATTCTTACGCCGTCGGGCGCAGTTCCGAAGTGTTCCCTGAGTAACCTAACCAAAGCCTCGTTCGCCTTGCCGTCGATCGGCTTTTCCTTGAGAAATACGTCAAGGTATGGATCGTTCGCTACGACCCGATCGCCAGACTTAGAGCCGGGCTTTACTCGAACCGAAATGCGCACACCCACACTCTAGGGAATAGAATTTTGTCTAGGGGTCTTTACTTAAGCGAAGGAGTGCAAATGACCATAAATCCAGCCGGCATTCACCACGTGACTGCAATCGCATCTGACCCCCAGAAAAATGTCGATTTCTACACCAAGGTGCTGGGGTTGCGCCTTGTGAAGCAGACCGTCAACTTCGACGCTCCGAATGTCTGGCACCTCTACTACGGTGACGAGCAGGGTTCACCGACTTCGATTCTGACATTCTTCCCGTGGCCGGGAGTTGCCAAGGGGAAAAACGGTGCTGGTCTCACAACCGCAACCTCATTCTCGGTCCCGCAGGAGTCGCTGGCATTTTGGTCGAAACATTTGCAATCCCTTCGTATCGACTGGTCTTGGTCAAAGGATTCATCCGGCAACGAGCTGATCGAACTTCGGGATTTCGATGGCATGCGATTGCAGCTTGTCGGAGTAAAGGACGACAAGCGCTCAGGTTGGGACGGGGTAGGTGCGATCCCGGCGGAATTTGCAGTGAGGGGACTTCACGCTGTGGAGCTGTCTCAGCGCCAGGTTGAGCCAACCGCCGGAATGCTTGAGAACCTACTGGGTATGTCTTTGGCTTCTGAGTCTTCGGACCGAGCAAACTTTGCAATGGGAGAGGGTTACTCTGGTGCGCGCGTTGAAGTTCTCGGTGGAGTCCAGGATCGTGGCCTTCAAGCTGGTGGCACCGTCCACCACGTTGCGTTTAGTGCTCCGGACCTTCCAACCATGGAGCTTTGGCAGCAGGAGCTTCTCAGTCGCGGGGTCCAGGTGACACAAATTTTGGATCGCCAGTATTTCAAGAGCATTTACTTCCGCGAGCCAGGTGGTGTTTTGTTCGAGATTGCTACCGATGACCCAGGTTTTGCTGTTGATGAGCCGCTTCTGGAGTTAGGACGTAAGTTGAAGTTGCCACCTTGGCTAGAGCCGAATCGTGAGCAGATCGAGGCCTCTCTACCTCCTATTAGGCTGGACTAGATGTCAAACCGCGATCTCTCTAGACCACACGTTTACCAACCTGGCTCTTCAAGCCGAGTTTTGCTCCTGTTGCACGGCACCGGGGGAGACGAGCATGATCTATTGCGTTTGGGTAAGGCGCTAGACCCAGATGCCCACCTGCTTTCCCCGAGGGGAATGTATTTAGAGGCCGGGATGAACCGCTTTTTTGAGCGCTATCAGGATGGCAGCTTTAACGAGGCATCTATCGACGAAGCGGTGTCGGAGCTGGCTGATTTCATCGCGGTGGCGATCGAGCATTATCACCTGTCCGGGCTCGAGATGGTTGCTGCGGGGTTCAGTAACGGTGCAAACACGGCCTCTGCCCTTTTGCTAAAGCATCCAGAGCTGCTCTCCGCAGCGGTGCTATTTGGGTCCACCAGGCCTTATCAAAATCCTCAACAGGTTGACTTGGTAGGGAAGCGAGTGTGGCTCGCCAACGGTGATCTCGATCCTTATGCTCCGGTATCGGTGAGTGATGAATGGGTCACTTGGCTAGGTAGAAACGGTGCGAATGTGAGCTGGTTGCGCCATCCGGGCGGGCATCAGATATCCCCAGCACACTTGAAGGAAATTTCCAGCGAGCTGGTTTAGACTCGCCAAAAGTTCTAATCGAAAGGACGAAAGTGGCAATCTCCCACAACCCGGTTTTCAACCAATCTCTGCAGTCAGGTATTGACTCACTCAGCCAGCAACAGGTCGACTCTGAGTTTCAGAACATCACCGCCGCTCCGATGACAATCGAGGGCACTGCTTCTAAGGTGCTGGGACTCTTCGCATTGGTAGTTCTCGGCGCGGGTGCTACCTGGTTCACTGGTGCTTTTGGTCTGATGTTCCCAGCAATGCTTGTAGGTCTTGGTCTTGGGCTTTGGGCAACTTTCTCTAAGAAGGTAATTCCTGGTCTGTACTATGCCTACGCACTAGTTCAGGGTGTCTTCGTCGGTGCTCTAAGCGGTGTCCTAGAGGGCATGTATCCAGGTATTGCTCAGACTGCAGTTGTTTCCACCCTTGCCACCGCAGGTGCAATGTTTGCTGCCTACCGCATGGGTTGGGTAAAGGTTGATGCTCGCTTCACCCGAATCATGATGTTTGCGCTGATTGGTTACTCGGTCTTCGCGTTGGTGAACTTGGGCTTTGCGGTTTTCGCAGGCATGAGTGCCTACTCTTCATCCTTCGGCTGGCTAATCGCTTTGGTTGGTGTTGGTTTAGCCGCATTTACCCTGAATCTCGATTTTGAGGCCATTCGTGAGGGTGCTGCAAACCGTTGGCCCAAGGAGATGGAGTGGCGAGCCGCTTTCGGCCTGACCGCTTCGCTGATCTGGCTCTACGTCGAGATCATTCGGTTGCTTGCGATCTTCAATTCTCAGGACTAGCTCGCCTTTGATGAATACTGCTGCCAAAGTTGCCTGAGATCCCAGGCATTTTCGGCCAGGATTGAGACCCCCCGCACCCCGGTGCGGCGGGTCTTTCCTGATATCAGGAGCAATCGATTTTGAAATAGCAGGCCAGCACAGCGTCGTTGTGCCTCATCGAAAAAGGTAGCGTCAGCGCACCCGGTGCCATCATCCAAACTGATAAATACCACTCGTTTGCCAGATCGCATTGGAGGGGTTTGGGTGGCCACTCTGACGCCGGCAACCAATACATCGGTATTGCCTCTTAGTCCGACTAGCTCTGCGGCCTTTACAACCCCCATTTGATCAAGCATCTCTTGGAACTGTTCAAGTTGATGCTGCGAAAGATCTAGCCCAGTTACTGCAAGCTCGTTGTTGATCTGCTGAGTTTTGGTGATTCCTTGGTTTCCAGTGGGGAGCACCTGAATGTTTTTGAAGTCAAAGCCCAGTTGATTTGGATCTTGTTTTGGAGCGGGCTTAGCACTTATCTGCCTAACCGCCATCAATAGGTCACCGCGACGATCTATTGATTGGGAGCTTTCGATTTTGGCAAGCGAGTCAAGTGCCCCAATTAGTGCCAATCTCTCAATGGTTCTCCTTGAAGGCCTTGCGCGGATATAGAAATCAGCTAGATCGGTAAATGGTTGTTCGGCAACCACTCGATCCTTCTCCGCCTCCGACATGCCAGCAATCTCGGTGATCGCCATTCGGACTGCCAGCCCATTTTTAGTCTGCTCAACTCGGTACTGCCTGGTAGAGACATTCACATCTATTGGCAAAAGTTCAACGCCTAGTCTTCTAGCCTCAGTGACTATCAAGCGCTTTGGGTACATACCTGGATCATGGGTTAGCAACCCAGCTATGAATTCGGTGGGGAAGTGGGTCTTGAGATAGGCGGACTGGTAGGTAGGGACTGCAAATGCAGCGCCGTGGGCTTTGCAAAAACCAAACGAACCAAAGCCTTCGATGATCGACCAAACCCGATCGATCACCTGATTGCTATAGCCCCGGGCTTTTGCCGAGGCTTTGAAAAACTCTTCGGCCCTCTTTTGTTTATCAGGCTTTGCCAATCCTCTTCGTAGCTCATCTGCACGCGCCAGGGTGCAGCCGGTCATGGTCTGCATGATTCGCATCAGCTGCTCGTGAAAAACCACCACTCCATAGCTCTCTTCGAGAATGGGCCTGAGATCCTTATGGATATAGTCCGGCTCAATAAAGCCATGTCTGCCATCAAGGTATGGGGAGATCATGTTCCCCTTCATCGGACCCGGTCTGAAAAGCGATATCTGCATTGTCAGATCATTGAACTTGGTGGGCTGGTGCTTGCCGGTCAACTCCCGTTGTCCAGGGCTCTCAATTTGGAAGATGCCCAAGGTGTTAGTAGTTCGAATCAACTTATAGACATCGGGGTCGTCTTTTGGAACCGCATCTAAATCAAACTCTTTGCCTCTGACTCTAGATATTTCAGAGACCGTGTAGGCCATAGAGCTTTGCATTCTGACCCCGAGTACATCGAGTTTTAGAAAGCCCATCGGATCCATATCATCTTTATCAAACTGACTCATGGGTAAACCCAGGCCGCTTGGTTCGGTTGGAGTTAGGTCTAGAAGTTTCGAGTTTCCAAGAATCACCCCACACGGGTGCATCGATATGAATCTAGGTAGCCGATCAAGTCGCTGAGTTATATCAACCAAGAGGTTCAGTTTTCGATCGTGGCTGGCACGTTCGGAGAAATCACTCAACTCAGGTTTTTGACCCATTTCAGTTCTGAAGTTTCTAGCCGAGAAACGCCACATGCTTTTAGCAATCTGATCTATGTCCTCATCTGCAAGTCCTAGTGCCATTCCAGAATCTCTCAGTGCACCGCGACCGCGATAGCTTGATTGCATTGAGAGTAGGGTTACTCGATTGCCCCCGTAGCGCCTGAATATCGCACGGTAGATATCGTGCCTACGAGCGGACTCAACATCGATGTCGATATCGGGTAACGTGCTGCGTTCGGTCGATAAAAAGCGTTCGAACAATAGGCCTTCAGATATCGGATCAACCCCTGAGATGCCAAGCAGGTAGTTCACTAGCGAACCTGCACCGGAACCCCTGGCGGCAATTCGAATTCGCATATCTCGAATCATCTGTGCGACATCGGCAACGGTGAGAAAGTAGGTTGAGAAGCCGAGCTGGTTGATAGCTATCAGCTCTTTTGAGAGCCGATGCTGAATGGTTGCCAACTCAGAAGCCTTGGCGTTTGGATAGCGCCAGGGGATGGCCGAGTGGCTCTTTTGCCAAAGTACCTCAAAGGGGTTTCCCGATATCCCCAACGCGCTTTGCTCAGGGGTTTTGGGTTCACCCCAACCGCAATCTTTTACCGGGTCTAAAAAGCAGTTTTCTGCCACCTCGCGAGTGTTAGCCAATAACCACTTTGCAAGATTTGGGTCCTCAGTGGTCTCTAGAGCTAGTGCAACCATTTGAGTTTGGGGCTTGAGCCAAGCCTGTGCATTCGGTTGCAGCGTGAAAATCCCTAGGGGCTCAAGTTCACGAGCAGAATCCAGTACATCCGCGGTCACGCAATCGTCTGGTTCCAGGTATCGAACCGCATTGGTTAGTGCCGCCCTGAGCTTGAAGCCAACTGCAATTTGCAACATTGCCCTAGCGTGCTCGGTCGAATACAGATCACCTGGTTCGGTGAGCTGATTCACCACCTCAATAACCAATCGCCTCGAATCTAGAGTGCTCAGCAACTTTTCAAGCAGCTGCATTGCTTGAGATTTATCGCTGAGTACCTTTTGAGCGAGGATTGAATCGTGACCAACTAAAACGATGCAGTGTTTCGAAAGTTGAGCCAGTTGTTCAAGGCTTAGCGAGACGCCGGCACGCTTTGGTTTTTGATGGGCTGCAGACACCAGTCTGCAGAGCGCACTCCAGCCGGCACCTTGGTTATTGCCAGTTGCCAGGATTTTTACACGGCCCAGTTCGGCTACTTCTAGATTCACGCCAACAATCGGCGCCAAACCCTCTTTGATGCAGTTTCCGATGTGCTTTACGGCTCCATAGAGACCGTCTCTATCTGTCACCGCAAGTGCATCAAAGCCCATGGCCTTGGCGGCCTTAGCTAATTGTGTTGGCTGAGTTACTCCGTAGTGTGCCGAGTATGCCGAGCTGACGTTTAGGTGCGTGAACACGCTAGGAAACCTCGGTTATTTCCCAAGCATCCTCTGGAATCTGGTGTCTGAGCTCAAAGAACATGCGATTTTCACCATCGGTCGCCCAGAGTCGCCACATCTCAACTTCGAGGATTGCTTGACCGTTACCCTTTGCGGCAGAGCCAGCAAATTCCCACCACAGCTTCCTGGAGTACCAGCGAACTGGTTTTGAGCAAACCAGGTAGCTCTTAGATCGATACTGAAAGGACAGGGGAGCGCCATCGGAATCAAGTAAAACCCCAGCGAGTGTTTCTGTTTGCATAGCCCCAAGCCCTTCAATTATTCGAACAAATGTTCGAATAATCAGAGTTTATGGTGAGCCACCGACATTTTCAAAATGCGATTTCAGCAATTAGCCCCGGGTGATTATTTCTAACGTTTCCAACCTCTTTTGAGACCAAGTGATAGCTCAGCTCTTCAGCTACCAAATCAGACTCTTGACCAAGCGCCATAAGTAGTTCGTCGGTGGTCTCGTAGTCAGGGGATATCCACGCTTCAATGCCGTCTTCTGATAGGAAAACCGGAGAACGATCGTGAATCTCGCTCAGGGCTGGCGATGCTGTCTTGGTGAGAATCGAACAGCTCAGCACCCAACGTGATGGGTCGGTGGCCGCCTTGGAGGGGTCGCGCCAAAATGAATAGATTCCGGCAAAAGAGATAAACGGCTCGGCGTATACAAACAGTGGGTTTTTATCCTTATCCCACTCGAAGTAGCCCGAGGCTGGAATCACGCAGCGCTTTTTCAAGGCAGAGTCTTTGAAACTTGGCTTCTCTAAAACGGTCTCGATTCTCGCGTTGAAAAGCGGGGTATTGCCAACATCCTTTGCCCAAGCTGGAATTAGACCAAATCGAGCTGGGTGAATCTCTCTGGTGGGGACTGAGTCGATCTCTCGTTCAACAACTATTGGCACGAGATTCGTGGGCGCAATGTTGTAGCTGACAGTCTCAAAATCAAGTGGAAAGCTTGATTGATAAAACTCACTGAGTTCGTCGCGCTCTTTAGCAATCACGTACCGGCCACACATAACTACATACAACTATTCAAAGTGGAAAAAACCAAGCGGCAGCGCTGCCTTCGCTAAAGCTTTTCAGCGATTAGGGATAGGCGCTTTCTAAAGCTTTGATGGCGTTTGGGTTGTGAAATTGCTACGTCCTGCCAGGCGGTAGCGGCTCTGATCCCCTGCAGGGCACTGAGAGACCAAACCTCACAGCCAGCAAGATCCTCTGGACGAGATCTCTTCAGCTGAATCTCAAAGCCGGCCTGCTGAGCGATCTCCAGGACCAGCTCTCTGGTGATGCTTGGTAGCCAATTGGTCGAGTCGTCTGGAGCGCAAAGCACCTCGCCCTCCCACCACATGATCGAACTCAGCGCGCCGTCGGCGATGTAACCCTCATCGCTAAGTATCACGGCCTCATCGGCGCCGTGAAGATTAGCTTTGCGGCGGAGCTTTTGACAGGCTGAGAGATCTGGACCCTTGATGCCAGGGGATACTCTTGGGTCACTCTCATCCAAGCTCCAAAGGGTCAATGTTTCGGTTCGCTCCGGAGCCTCCCTGAGCCTGAGAAATAACTGCTCGCCGATGGGCTGGAATTCACGGTATTCAAGTCTTGGAAACCAGGAGCCTTCAAGTGGCAGTATCTCTACTACAGCTTTGGCGAAGGCTTCAAAGTTGATTTCCACGGGACTGTGGATGCTTGATTGAAACCGATCAAAATGTTTCTGGATAGCGCGGACTGAACCGTTTTCTACGAGAAAACTGTCTGCCACTGTGAGCTGCTCGGCGATGGCGTAGTCAACTTTCACGAACCGATCGGAATCGAATCGGTAGAAATCTCCGTTAACGCTCATCGCATCTAGACTACGGAATTGGAAGGGGTGCAAATGCCACTGTTAGTAAGTTCGCTGCGTGGCTGGAGCTCACTTCCTGACGTCTTCGTTTCCTTCTTTGGTAACTCTGACAACGTTTTTTGGCTAGATCGATCCCACCACCCAACCAGTGGATTTTCGGTGATTGGTGCCGGAGTTCCGGTTTCGGATGCAGAGTATTTAGGTGAATATGACGCCCAGCCCGCAGTTCCATTTCGGCCATACCTGGTTGGTGTACTGAGCTATTTGCAAAATGAGCTCAGGGGTCATTTTCTGCGCGTGGATCGAGCCATCGTCTATGAGCACTCGACCAAGATGTTTCACTTCGTTGGGGACTGCTCAACCGAGGAATTCAATGCCTGGTATCACGCCGCTCTTCTTCGCCTCGCATTAGTAGGTGGCAACTCATCAAGCTATGAGCTCGAGTTCCCGGCTGCAACGGCCCCTAAATTGACCGCTGATGACGCTTCGGCGCACTATCTGGACAAGATCTCAAAGGCGCAGGAGTTCATCGCTAGGGGCGATGTTTATCAACTTTGTCTAACGACAAGGCTGCGCGGTCTCTACTCGGGTGATCCGCTGAGCTACTTCCTTCGACTGCGCAAGCAGCACTCGGCCCCCTACGCCGCTTTTCTGAGGGTTAATGGCAAGAGTTATGTCTCTATTTCGCCGGAGCGATTGATTGAGGTTCACGGCACCAGAGTGCTCAGCTCACCCATAAAGGGAACTCGAAGACGGGGCGTAGATCATCTGGAAGATCTGGCCTTGATATCGGAACTGGCAGCCGATCCTAAGGAGCGTGCTGAGAACCTAATGATCGTCGACTTGATTCGCAACGACATCGCATCGGTTTGTGAGCCAAGTTCGGTCACGGTCGAATCCCTATTGGCAATCCGGACCTACTCAACGGTGCACCAATTGGTATCAGATGTGTCTGGCGAATTGCGCGATGGCCTCAATGGTTTCGATGCCCTGAAGGCACTTTTCCCTGGTGGTTCGATGACTGGAGCGCCCAAGCTAAGGGCCATGGAGATTATTGAGGAGCTGGAGAGCACACCTCGAGGTGACTACTCCGGAGGCATTGGTTGGATTGGCAAAGACGGCAGCATGGACCTGGGCATGGTAATTAGGACGGCAATATTTGACGGCGATGAGGTGAGCATTGGAATTGGAGGCGGAATCACTTCTGATTCAATCCCAGAGGCCGAGCATCGTGAGATTCAGCTAAAAGCCAATGCGTTGGTTAGCGCGCTATCTGCAAGCGTGGATTGGTAACCTTTACGGGTTGAAATCTAAGGGTGTTTAGCTTGCACGAAGAGTACAGTTTCTCCGCAATTCAAGAGCGATGGCTGCCGGTCTGGGACCAGCTCCAGCCGTTCGACTCCTCTAAACCGGATGATTCCAGGCCACGCAAGTATGTGTTGGACATGTTCCCTTACCCATCGGGCGACCTTCACATGGGTCACGCTGAGGCCTACGCACTAGGCGATGTAATTTCTCGCTACTGGATTCAAAAGGGTTACAACGTTTTGCACCCGATTGGTTGGGATGCCTTCGGTTTGCCAGCGGAGAATGCTGCTATCAAGCGTGGCCTTGATCCGCGGGGTTGGACCTACGAGAACATTGCTCAGCAAAAGGCCTCGATGCGCCGCTATGCCTGCAGCTTTGACTGGACGAGAGTGCTGCAAACTTGTGACCCGATTTACTACCGCTGGAACCAGTGGTTGTTCCTCGAGTTCTACAAGCGTGGCTTGGCCTATCGCAAGAACTCAAATGTGAACTGGTGCCCATCTTGCCAAACGGTGTTGGCCAACGAGCAGGTCGTGCAGGGGCTCTGCGAGCGATGCGACTCTCAGGTAACCAAAAAGGCCCTCACTCAGTGGTATTTCAAGGTCACCGACTACGCAGATCGACTACTGGATGACCTGGACAAGCTTGAGGGCAACTGGCCAGCAAAGGTGCTGACCATGCAGCGCAATTGGATCAACCGATCGGTTGGTGCCAATGTTCGCTTTGCCATCGCTGATTCGAAACGTGAAATTGAGGTCTTTACAACTCGTCCGGACACTCTCTATGGCGCAACCTTCATGGTTGTGGCCGCAGATTCTGACCTGGCCAGTGAGCTTGTGGTTGATTCTCCAGCACACGTTCGAATGGAGTTTGTCAGCTACCTCGAAAAGGTAAAGCAGTCCAATGACATTGAGCGACTTGCAACCGACAGGCCAAAGACAGGCGTCAAGCTCGAGCGCTATGCAATTAATCCGCTAAATGGTGAGAAGTTGCCGATCTATGCCTCTGACTATGTTCTTGCGGACTATGGCACGGGTGCAATCATGGGCGTTCCCGCGCACGACGAGCGCGACATGGCGTTTGCCAATGCCATGGGCATCGAGGTTCGAATGGTGGTCCAGACCGAGGACGAAAATCCAGAAATTTCTCGAGTCGCCACCTCTGGAGATGGCGTGTTAGTCAACTCTGGAGAGTTGAATGGATTGAACAAGGCGCAGGCAATCGCCAAGGCCATCGAGATTTTGACTAAACGCGGTACCGGTGAGGCTGCCAAGAATTTCCGACTACGAGATTGGCTAATTTCTCGCCAGCGTTACTGGGGTACACCGATTCCGATCATTCACTGCCCGAACTGCGGTGAGGTTCCTGTGCCACAGGATCAGCTGCCTGTTGAGCTTCCAAGTTCCGAGGGATTAGACCTGTCACCAAAGGGCACATCCCCACTTGGTGCGGCGACAGAGTGGGTAAATGTTCCATGTCCAAAGTGCGCAGGTCCAGCTCGTCGTGACAGCGACACTATGGATACCTTTGTTGATTCCAGTTGGTACTTCCTGCGTTACCTGAATCCAAATTCCCACGAATTTGCCTTTGATGTTGAGGAGGCCAGGAAGTGGGCGCCGGTTGATCAGTACGTTGGTGGTGTCACCCACGCAATTCTGCACCTGCTCTATGCACGTTTCTTCACCAAGGTTCTTCATGACATGGGCATGGTTGATTTCGATGAGCCATTCACAAAGCTTCTGAACCAGGGCATGGTCTTGATGAATGGCTCCGCGATGAGCAAATCGCGTGGCAACCTGGTGCGACTTTCCGAGCAGCTTGATGAACATGGAGTCGACGCAATTCGACTCACGATGGCATTCGCCGGACCGCCAGAGGATGACATTGACTGGGCGGATGTTTCTCCAGCCGCAAGTGCAAAATTCTTGGCGAGAGCTTGGCGAATTGCTCAGGATGTTAGCTCATCAAAAGATGTGAATGTTTCAACTGGGGATAGAACCATCCGCGCAGCTACCCATTCGTTCCTGAAGGACTTCACAGAGTCAATCGAGGCTTTCAAGTTCAATGTTGGTGTCGCCAAGGTCATGGAGCTCACAAACGTGTTGCGAAAGGCCATTGATTCCGGTGTTGGAGGCGCGGATCCAGCCGTAAGAGAGGGTGCGGAGGAGCTTGCTAAAGCGCTATCGCTGTTTGCTCCCTATACCGCAGAGGACATGTGGCGTCTGCTTGGACACGAACCTGCAGTTGCACTCGCCGGGCTAAGAAAAGTTGACGAATCTCTTCTAGTGAAGGACACCATCGTTGCGATCGCTCAGGTTGATGGCAAACTTCGAGACAAGTTTGAAGTAAGCGTCTCGATTACCGAGGAAGAACTTCGAGAGCTTGCCTTGAACTCCGAGTTGGTCAAGCGAGCAATTGGCGAGAAGGAAC
>JACCDH010523471.1_pt1 | contig 14431 bp, 13 predicted proteins | sample 7442481 | NCBI WGS metagenome assembly JACCDH01 (sample SAMN15323433, study PRJNA562643) | freshwater metagenome | isolation source: river surface water | place: USA:Blue River Watershed | collected 2017-08-15
CGCTCTTGAGCATGCCTGATTTCTGGGCGCTCGGGGCGGTGTTTGGCTCCAGGCCCTTGGTAAAGCGAGACTCGATAGTCAGCAGCTGGGAGCGCAGGGCGTCTAAGGACTGGCGGGCCTTTGCGTCATCGGCCTTGAGCTGCGCGCGCAACTTGGCCTCCACCCCCAGAAGGGCCTTGGCCAGGATGATGCCATCCAAGTCTTGCTCAACTAGGGGGAGCGCCTGCTCCAGGAAGGACTTCATGAGGGCAATTTGCGCCAGGCGGTCAGCAAAGCGCGTGAGGTTTTCATTAGCGAGGTTGATGTCCGTGTTGACTGCGATGAGCTGGGTGCTCAGCGGAAGAAACTTGGCGCTCGATTCCTTGGGATCAATGATCTGCTGGGTGGTGCCGGTCGACCCCGGGAAGCGCTTGAGTAATTGCTCCAGGCTCTTGGCTCTGTCGTGCAGGTAACCCAATTCGATTTGGGCGTCGGTGATCTTGCTCTGGATGTCAGCAGCCGTACCAATAGTCTCGCTCTCAAGGCCGTTAATCAGGGACTTGATCTGCAGGTATGCGCCCCCTTTTAATAAAAATTGGGTCGCGGCACGGACATTATCTAGCGCCTGCTCACGAGTGCCCCCCGCAGCCTTTACGGTCAAGGAAAGGATCGTTGTGCTCGCGCCGTCCAGGCTTTTGCCTAAGGCGGCAAAGTCCTTGGTGTCTGCCTTGGTAATGGCAAAGTTGGGGGTCACATTTTTTTGCCACCACAGGGCATCGCTCATTGCCCGATATAGGCCGGCCTTATCCTGGGGCGCCTTTCCTTCCTCGATAAACTGATCGGCCAGGTTGGGCAAGCTTTTTTGAATCGTGCGCCAGGAGACTAGATCAAGGGCATAGCTGCTTGGGGTCTCGGCCGAGGCGCTGGAGGTCGTGTTGTTGTGGATCACCCACTCCGCCTGGTAGCCCACCAGGAAGTACCAGCCGCCTAGGCCCAGCAACAAGCCAATGCTAGCTGCGAGGAGCAACTTTAGGTAGGACTGCTCCAGAAAGGTGACAATATCTAACAGGGAGATTTGAGATTCGGTGTCACCATTAATCGCTTGCATTTGCCAATTATCCCGACCATCTTGTGAAGTCACGCGCCACCTTTTTGAATTGAGTCACCAAGTTGACGACATCTAAAGCCCAAATTATTGCATTATTCTAGCCACATTAATTAGACCTTCATGAGTTCCAATACACCTTACCCCCCAACTAATGATCGACACCAAGAACCACCAAAATTATGTTGCTCGACTAATGGGCTTGGTCGCCTGTGGGTTGCTATCGATTTGGGCACTTCCCGAAACTATCGCATTTCGTCATGTGCTACTAGGACTGGGATTTTTTCTAGGGCTCTTTTTTTTATGGCTTGACTCAATACATTTGCGTACGAACCATTCTTGGCCACTTTGGATGTTACTTGGTCTTTATGGATGGCTAATCCTTCACCTAATCATCTTTTCAGTGCAGCCCACCATTCAATATCATGAGCTTGTAAGTATATGGGTGAGGACCCTGTTATCTCTCCCCCTCGGGTTGGCATTAGGTATTTTTTTATCAACTACGAACAACTCAAATACAAAATTTTTACATGTCGAAGTTAGTGCTTTATTGCTTTTAGGATTCTCATCCACATTTGTAATTTTTATGGGTGGCTATGTCTATAGATCCTACTTAGCTCAAGAGTGGCTACCAATGCAGGCAGCGGCATGGTGGAGCCTTCCGTATCGCGAGAAACCCCCTTTTGTTGTTGCTACCGCGCTTACCCTACCACTTTGCTGTGTTTTGCTATTGAGAGTTTTTCAGGGTGTAGAGCGCGCTTGGTGGGCAGCGATTGCCCTGACCGCTACTGGCCTATGCGTAGCTAGCAATTACCTTACTAATACTAAGAACGGAATGGCAATAGTTGCGGTTACTATCGGCGCATTTGCCGCCCTTAGTGCCATACATCTTATTGTTAAATTGGCCAAAAAATCATTAACCAAGACCCTAGTCTCCTTGACGCTGATCGCATCTTTACTTATTGGGGTTACTTGGGGCGTCAAACTGCATCTAGAGAAAAATCCAGCATGGTCGCAGCTGATTGCAAATGCAAAGGTGGGTATTGATATTGACCACCAGCAATACTGGAAAAATCGCAATATTTATGCAACGCATCCCATCAACGATAATGGGATCCCGGTTGACATAAGCACTTATGAGCGAACTGCTTGGTTTACTGCTGGTTTAAGGCTACTGACAGACAGGCCCCAAGGATTTGGTCTGGTTCATCACTCATTTGGCTGGATGGCACTTGAAAAATGGTCAGACTTTTATCAGCCAATTGGAACATTGCGCGGTATGACTCATAGTGGTTGGATGGACCTTGCTCTGGGCATTGGAATTCCTGGTCTTCTTCTTATTCTCATTCCGCTGGCGGCGTCTTGGTGTCGCTCTTTACGTATGGAGAGTCTTTGGGGCGCTTACACTAGCTGGGCCGTACCAATATTTACCCTCACCTATCTCACCACAGAGGTTACTGGGGCGCATCATTTTATTGAGCTCTTAATGTTCATGACAGCGTTTTTTATCGGTATCACCATGAATGCTTCGCCAAATTTATCAAGAAAGTTGGGGCAGCCGACTGGTTCTAGCTGCCCGTAATTCATGAATGTGAAATGAATTAATGTCAAAACAACAATATTCCCTTTTCGCAATTGCAAGAGCACTGATCACCTCAAAGCACCGATATCGCTTTCGGGACTTACCAAGATTTTTTTCAGAGGCCAGAGAATATATTCGACTTGGAGGGAGAATTGATAGAGTCTTCCCAATTGTGTTTGAGCGCACTGCAACCGCGGGCTCTGCAACGGGGCACTACTTTCACCAAGATCTGCTAGTGGCAAACTTTATTCACAGGACACGGCCCAATAAACACCTTGACGTTGGATCTCGCATCGACGGCTTTGTTGCTCACGTGGCTTCTTTTATGTCAATTGATGTTTTAGATGTCAGGCAGCTTCCTTGCACAGGACACAGCAATATTCAATTTGTGCAAACAGATCTGATGAAGCCAATTGATCCTGAGTGGGTGGATAAGTATGACTCCATATCCTGTCTTCATGCAATCGAACACTTTGGATTAGGACGCTACGGAGATGCATTGGATCCCGAAGGCTACATCAAGGGATTTCAGAACCTACTTCGTCTTTTAAAACGTGGTGGCAGGCTCTACATCAGCATTCCCATCGCCTCAGAAAATGCAGTGGAATTTAATGCTCACAGAAAGTTTCATCCGCTGGATATACTGGGCTGGCCAACGAATGGTCACCACATCAATCTCACTCGCTTTGATTATGTTGACGATGCCGGAAATCTACACCAGAATGCGTCCCTACTAAACGAGTCACTGAAATTTCAATATGGTTGCGGCATCTATACTTTTGAAAAGTCACCAAACCCAATCAACCTTGTTTCATTAAACAATAGCCCAGACTCCGCCGCGGGGCTGGAGGGACCAAAAATCTCTTTCCTAATGGACCCAGATAATGCAGAAGGGGCGGGCAGCTTTTATCAAAGACCGTTTATTGCAATGCTGGTAGCAAAACAATTGCGACTCCCCTTTCTTAACGCAAGCAATCGACACTCTGCAGTTCACTACAAGGAAGATAGCTTCCAGAAAATTAATCGAGATTGGGAAGGCATTTTTGGATTTTTAGGAGAAGTTGCAAAGTTTGAACAACCATGCCCCTACCTTGATCTTCACATGCCAGCTATTGCTGGGCAAACCTACCATCTACCATTTGATACTGCATATGAGTTCCTGAATTCGATGCCGGCCCACGAACGCGAACCGCTCCTAGAGTCCGCTAGAGAATCTTTTAGGGAAAATCTCAAAACGAAATGTCCCCACCTTATTCCGACCCCACAGGATGGAACAATTATTGCCTTGCATTTAAGGGATCGAAGCGCTGGAGATCCATTACCTACTCGCAGACTTTTGCCATGGCAGATGTTCAGTGTTGACTATGGGCTACCTGATAACAACCCTAGATACTACTCAAGGCTCTATGCCCATGCGGTGAATTCCATAGTCATCGAGCATAATATTCAAAAGCCTATCTTGCAAATACACAGCACGGGAAAAGCAAGCTCATTTAAGCAACTTATCTCGCTGCTTAATTCAGGTATAGAGGTGCAATTACTCCTGAATGATCATCCACCAAAGTCATTCATAGCAATGATCTACGCCGATATTTTAATTGCTTCACATAGCTCCTTTAGCTGGCTCCCAATGCTATTAAATGACGGACCCAAATATATTCGCCAGAACTTTAGGCATTTTTTACCTGCCAATACCCAGATACTTGAGGAAGTCTTACTTAAAGATAAGAGCATTCCAGAACAAATGTTAATTAAGCTTAATATGAGAATTCGATATTGGCTTTTTAAACGGTTTAATCTAGTGAGATACCAAGATTAAACAGCCATTAAGGTATCTGCATTATTTTTTGTATATACCCCCCTCAAACAACAATTTGACCAAGCTTGGACCCTCAAACCTATGAATGATTTATTACTTCGCAGTGGAATCGAATTAGATGAGCAAGGATTTATCAAAGTCCCAGCTTGGGTTAAGCGCGTTAAGATTGACGTTGGACTATCTGATGGCGCGCCGCAATCCGCCAAATGGCTGGAGCAGGAGCCAGACGATCTTCTGATCTTTGGATTTGAGCCAAATCATCACAACACCAAAGCAATTCGCATGCGTGACTCCAATTGGTCTGTAACTATTCATCCAAAGCACTTGGGTACACGCTTTCACCTCATCGAATGTGCTCTGTCGGATGTCACTGAAAAAACCATCACGCCGTTTTACTACACGGCTAATGACCCAGGGTGTAGCAGCCTCCTTCAACCAAAAGAATTTCCAGTAGCTGAGGTTGTAAATGTAGAAACTTGGTCGCTAAATCACTTCTTTCGTCATTTCCCATTCCACCAAATCCCTTATATCGACTTTATTAAGACGGATTGCCAAGGGGCGGATCTACAAGTCATTAAGGGCTGTGACCAATTTCTAAATAAAGTGGCCATCTTTACCTGCGAAGCAGACGAAACCCGCTACCTGAAATCACACAACACACTTGATGCATTGGCAGCCGTCTTCGCAGCCCACGACTTTATTGAATATAAGCCCTATATGAGGAATCTATCTAAAATGTTTGGGCCTCGCCTTAAATATATCAATACTGAAGATCCGACTTTCATTAATCGCAAACTCAGAAAACAGATCGCAAGCAATAAAATTCGTGCATTCCAAGAGGGTTAGTGTATGCACGCGACTGACTTATTTGATCAACCCTTTTTAATAGTTGGCCTTGTACGAAATGGTGAGAAAACGATCGATAAAGAGATAAGGCATCTTGCGAAAGTATTTCAGAATTTCTCCTGCTTGTCCTGGTTTGTAGTTGAATCAGATAGCAGCGATCAAACATTATATAAATTGAATGGCCTTACTAAAGACATTCCCAACTTTCGTTTTAAGAGCGCTGGGGTTTTAGTTGATATCATGCCAAGTCGTCTAGTTAGGTTGGCACATTGTCGCAACCTTTATCTTGATGAATTAAGAACCAATCCCCTATATCAAAATATAGAGTATCTAGTCGTTGCGGACCTAGACAATATGAACCCCCTCCTGACGGAAGAGGCTATCCTATCCTGCTGGGATAAAGAGGTTTGGGGTGGCTGCTGTGCAAACCAGCGCGGTCCCTACTATGACCTTGGTGCACTTCGCCATCCCGACTGGATGCCTAATGATTGCTGGAGACATTATCAATTTTTACTCCAACAAGGAAAGTCCGAAGAAGAGGCAATGGGTGCAGCAGTGCATGCAAACATGGTAACTATTGGTGAAGATTCTGAATGGATAGAGGTAGATTCAGCCTTTGGTGGAATTGCCATTTATCCCACCAAAGCGCTTGGCGATGCTCGATATAAAGGCTACGATGCCCAAGGGAGGGATGCCGTTGATCATATCGGCTTTCATGAAGGCATCAGGGCCAATGGTTACAAGATATTTATTAACCCTAAACTCATCAATACTAGCTTTAATGAGCACACGCGCGATTTACTAGAATCGAGGCAGTTGAGAAAACAAATAAAAACTTTTTTTAAACTATGCAATCCAAAAAAATTAATGCCTTTTTTGCTTGCAAAGACAAAAAGAATCAAAGAACAAAAGATATTTCTACGCTAAGTGATGACTACAAAAAATCAACCATCCCCTAACTTATGCCGACTATGCTCCGGGAATCTTTCTCCCCAATTTAAATTAGCAGTATTGGGTAAGCATCAGATTCAATATTATTTATGCGAACAATGCCGCTCACTACAAACTGAACCTGCTTACTGGTTAGCTGAAGCTTACAGCAAAAATCTATCGAACCTTGACACTGGGGCTGTACAGAGAAATTGGCACAACTTTTATGTGATCTATATTTTGTGCCATATTTTTAAATTAAAGAATCTGCTAGATCTCGGTGGTGGTGACGGTCTTCTATGCCGCTCATTACGAGACTATGAAATTAACTGCTACGTACAGGACGAATACGCCTCTCCAACATATTCCCAAGGATTTACAGAGCCTGATTTTGAAAGTCCAGACCTGGTTCTAGCGTTTGAAGTTTGGGAGCACCTACCAAATCCATCATCTGATCTCAATAAATTTTTTGGTAAAAGCCCAAAGATGCTGTTAGTTACCACTGCTATTTATACAGATCAGGGGTCAGACTGGTGGTACCTCACCCCTGAGAGTGGTCAGCACATCTTCTTCTATAGCCATAAGGCACTAGAGAGTATCGCCCTTCAAAGGGGTTATGAACTTAATATCATTGAAAACTTTATTCTATTCATTAGAAAAGATTGTGCATCACCCTTCAAGCTGTCCATCTTCAAAAGAAGTTTGCGCGGAAAACTCAATTGTTACTTGAAATATAAAATTATGCGCAAGCCAGCAACGGGCGTTTGGAAAGACTATCTGCAGCAAAAGGCTTTAGAAAAATATGATTCTAAGTCGCCTTAAATAGATAATTGGGCGATCCAGTCTTTGCCGCTGGAGAATTCATCAGCTCTTGGATTTCTTCTGGTGTGACCTTTCTTAAGTCGTCTTCAATCGCCCAAGCTTCGTAACCAGCATCCCAAAACAGCTGGAATGTACTTAACAAATGGGGGTTCACCGAAACCCCCTGGGGTTGATGTTGATGCGAGGTAATCTCAATGATCCACAAGGGCTTGGGACTGCGATTGATGAAAGCAGGAGCAGCTTCTAACATCATTTTCTCGGCACCTTCAATATCAATAATGAAAAGAGTTCTCTCATTAGCAACTTGACCAGCAAGAACCTTATCTAAGGTTGAAATCGGCACTAAGGTCATATCATCTAGTGGATTTTGAGCCCAACCCTCAATCAATGATGCCCCAGTGCCGCCGCCATAAATCTCTAAAACTCCAACATCATTACTGAGAGCAATTGGATAGACCTGCGCACGGGGTTGCCATCCGTTAACCTTAATATTGCGCAGTAGAAAGTGTAGATTTTCAGGAATGGGCTCGAAAGCGATAACCGACTTACCAGCATGTAGAGCTAAGCAACTGTAATACCCAATGTTGGCACCTACATTGATTAGAACGTCAATCTCCTTAACCAACTCACATACCAGATGTGTTTCCAGTGGCTCAAATTCCCCATGCTCCATTAGTGGATTTCCATTGAAGCGGAATCCAAGCTTACAGAGTTTTGGGGATTGCAAAAATCCAGGGTTGCTACGTAAATATCGGTAGTACTTGTAGGCCCGACCCAGCGCAGGGTCCTGGCGAAAAATTGGTGCCAAGACGTGATGAATCCATTTTTTTTGACATTACGCAGACTTAATCATTAGAAAGTTGGTTAATCGATAGAGCAAAATCGGTATAGGCTTGCTTTAATCCAGTCTCCAATCCCACCAAAGGAGTCCATCCCAGACCGTTTAATTTAGAGGAATCCATCCACTTTCTTGGGGCGCCGTCAGGTTTTGTCGGATCAAAACTAATATTACCCTGATAACCTGTTGCCTTTGCAACAGCATGCGCTAGTTCATCAATAGTGATATCACTGCCAAAACCTACATTAATATGACTTTGCATGGGATCGGTATGTCTATCATAGATAGCCTTATCTAAATCCATTACAAAGACTGATGCTGCCGCCATGTCATCAACATAGAGAAATTCTCTCCTGGGAGCTCCGGTTCCCCAGATCACGACCTCAGGTAAATTATTTACCTTTGCCTCATGAAACCTTCTAATGAGTGCAGGAATCACATGACTATTTTCTGGATGGTAGTTATCACCGGGGCCATATAGATTGGTTGGCATCACTGAGCGGTAGTCCACCCCATGGGATTGGCCATACTGTCGGTTATAGCTTTCACACATCTTGATGCCGGCAATCTTGGCAATCGCATAAGGCTCATTGGTTGACTCAAGCTTTCCTGTTAAGAGTGCATCCTCATTCATCGGTTGAGCAGCCAACTTAGGATAGATGCAGCTTGAACCTAAAAATAATAATTTTTTAACACCACTTCTAAACGCCTGATGGATGACATTGTTTTGCACCATCAGATTGTCATAAATAAATTCAGCTGGATAAGTATTATTCGCGTGTATACCCCCCACCCTGGCTGCAGCTAAATAGACTTGATCAGGCCTTTCTCTTTCAAAGAAAGCTTGCACTGCCGCTTGATTGCATAAATCCATCTCAGCATGGGTTCGAGTAACAATATTACTGTAGCCCTGAGCCTGAAGATTGCGTACGATTGCAGAGCCAACCATACCGCGGTGTCCGGCCACATAAATCTTTTGATTTAAATCTAAAGACATTGGGTTAATTCTCTTTTCCCACTGAAACCGAGTAGCCGTGCTTTTCTAGGAGTGCATGCTGCTTCGCCTTCTCAAGATCACTTGCCACCATCTCAACAATCATTTCATCTAGAGTGATTTCTGGAACCCAGCCTAGCTTTTCTTTAGCCTTAGTGGGATCACCCAACAAGGTTTCGACTTCAGTTGGGCGGTAGTAACGAGGATCGATTTGCACAATCACATCCCCTACTTTTAGCGCTGGGGCTTTATCGCCCTCAATCGAGGCAACGATTGCTTTTTCGTTTTCAGCAACACCTTCAAACTTGAGCGTGATACCTAATTGCTTTGCGCTACGAATAATAAATTCACGAACAGTGAACTGCACACCAGTTGCGATAACAAAATCTTCTGGTTTGTCTTGTTGGAGCATGAGCCATTGCATGCGGACATAGTCTTTCGCATGACCCCAGTCACGCAGTGCATCGATATTACCCATGAATAAACACTTCTCAAGGCCTTGGGCAATATTGGCTAAACCACGAGTAACTTTTCTTGTGACAAAAGTTTCACCGCGACGCTTGGACTCGTGATTAAAAAGGATGCCATTACAAGCATATATGCCATAGGCTTCACGGTAATTGACCGTGATCCAGTAGGCGTACATCTTGGCTACCGCATAAGGACTTCTCGGATAAAAAGGGGTAGTTTCTTTTTGAGGAATCTCTTGGACCAAGCCGTATAGCTCAGAAGTCGATGCCTGGTAGAAGCGCGTCTTTTTCTCCAGACCCAAAATACGAATTGCTTCAAGCATGCGCAATGGACCCATAGCATCTACATCAGCCGTGTACTCAGGAGACTCAAACGATACAGCCACATGAGACTGAGCGCCTAAGTTGTAGATTTCATCAGGCTGGCACTCTTTAATAATCCGAACCAAGTTACTGGTATCAGTTAAATCGCCGTAGTGAAGGATCAAATCTGGATGATTAACGTGGGGATCTTGATAAATATGATCAATCCGCTCAGTATTAAAAGAGGAAGCGCGACGCTTAATACCATGAACGATATAGCCTTTTTCTAATAGGAACTCGGCAAGGTAAGAGCCATCTTGTCCTGTGATACCGGTGATTAGGGCAACTTTTTTAATATTTGTCATAGCGATATTTTATTGAGCCAAAGCGATTTGCTGATACATTTTTTTGACGACTTCAATGCCCTTAGTTGAAGCTTCCCAGTCGAGCGTCTTTTGCGCCTTACTGGGGTCGGCACGACCAATAGCCAGGTCAGTAGGGCGGAAGAGGCTAGGATCCTGAATGACATAGTCCTTCCAGTTGAGATTTGCCTGCTCAAACGCTGTTTTGACAAAATCTTCCAAGGTGATGGTAGTGCCAGTGGCAATCACAAAGTCTTGCGGCTTATCTTGCTGCAACATGAGCCACATCGCTTCAACATACTCTGGTGCCCAGCCCCAGTCTCTTGCGATATCTAAGCGGCCAAGTTTTAATTTTTCCTTGCTACCGTCTGCAATACGCTTGACTGCCCGAATAATTTTCTGAGTTACAAAACGCTCTGGGCGCAAGGAAGATTCATGATTAAACAGAATGCCTGTACAGGCAAATAAACCATATGCGTCTCGGTAGTTGTTTACCAGCCAATAGGCCGATGTCTTAGCAACCGCATAAGGACTCATAGGGTAGAACGGCGTTTTTTCATTGGCTGGCTCGCCATGGGTATCACCAAAACACTCACCTGAACCGGCATGATAGATCTTCATTGGTTTGCCTTTTTCTTCCATCATGCGGCAGCCCTCAAGAATATTGAGAGTTCCCAAGGTAATACTCTGAATGGTTTCCGCTGGTTGCTCAAAAGATAAACCTACTGAAGATTGCCCCGCTAAGTAATAAATCTCATCAGGATTACTTTTGCGTAATGCAACCAACACACTACGAAAATCTTCTGGAACCATAGAGATGTAAGAAATTTGCTCTTTAATGCCAAGTTTTTGAAGATTTGAGAAAGAGGAGCCCTGCACATCTCTGGAAGTGCCAAAAACGGCATAACCTTTTTGTAAAAGTAATTGAGCTAAGTAGCTGCCGTCTTGACCACTTACCCCGCAAATTAATGCAATAGGTTTATTGGCAGTCGTGGATTGTTTCATTATTAAATTGTCACCACTCATGACTTAGAGCGCCCATAGTTATCTTCAAAACGCACAATGTCATCCTCGCCCAAGTAGCTACCGGACTGAACCTCAATAATTTCTAGAGGTGTTTTACCTGGATTGGCTAAGCGGTGAGTTTGTCCTTGGGGGATATAAGTACTCTGGTTCTCACTCAACATAATGACCTTATCGCCGTTGGTAATTTCCGCAACCCCTTTGACCACAATCCAATGCTCAGCGCGGTGATGGTGCATTTGTAAAGAAAGACTGGCACCTGGTTTTACCTGGATACGTTTGACTTTGAAACGCTCACCCTCATCTACGCTGTCATACCAACCCCAGGGCCTAGCAACCTTGCGATGAAGATTTTTTTCTTCACGCTGTTGTTTCTCAAGCTGGTTCACGATGCTTTTCACATCCTGACTATTAGTGCGATCAGCAACCAAGACTGCATCTGCCGTTTCAATGATCACCAAATTGTTAATACCTACCGTACCTACTAAACGACTACTGGCATGCACTAATGAATTACTCGTATTACTCAACAAGGTGTCGCCACTAGTGACATTTCCAGATGGATCCTTTTTACCAACTTGCCACACAGCATCCCATGCACCCAAATCATTCCAGCCGGCATTTAACTCAACCATCTTGATGGTAAATGCGCCATGAGATGCAGGGCACTTTTCAATCACAGCATAGTCAATCGATTCACTGGGAATAGATTTAAAGATTTCTTTATCGGGGCGAATAAATTCTGCATCTCCGTTTTGATCGATAGCCCTTGCCACCCATGCAGTTTCAGTAGCACCAAAGATATCGTGGCGAAATTCTTTCAGGGCGGCGAGCCAAGTGCTGGAGCGCAAAACAAACATGCCGCTATTCCAGAAGTAATTACCATTCTCAAGATAGGATTGAGCGGTCTGCGCATCAGGCTTCTCTGCAAATTGCTCAACAGTAAATTCACCATGAGCACCCTGAGCGCCAGCTTTTTTGATATAGCCATAGCCAGTCTCTGGCGCGGTTGGTGTGATACCTAAGATAGCAATTGTTTTATTACTCTTATCGGCTGCGACCACATTGATGCAATCTTGCAAGGCCTTAGTAAATGCCGCGCCATTCTGAATGGTTTGATCGGCTGGCGTAATCACTAAAATTGGATCTGCTGACCCGCTGGCATGCAATGCAGCTAAGCTCAGTGCTGGCGCTGTATTACGCCCTAAAGGCTCTAGCAATAAAGTAGCCTGAATGCTCGGCATCTCACGTAATTGATCTGTCACCAAGAAGCGATGCTCTTCATTCGTCACAATCAAAGTTTTGCCAAGCTGAATGCCTGAGGAATTATTGCCACTAATCCCAAGGGTATTTAATCGTTCAACTGCCTGCTGAAAAAGGCTTTTAGCTGAATCATCACCTGAAAGCACCAAAAACTGCTTTGGAAATCCAGAGCGAGATAAAGGCCAAAGGCGTGTTCCAGAGCCTCCGCACAGAATGACTGGAATGACCGGTATTGCTGGATTATCAGAATTTGGGTTGGTCATTGACAGATAAACAAAGCCTTTATGCTTTTTGTAAATAAAACATGATTTTATAGGCTTTATGGGCTGAAACCGAGCTTATTGGGGTTTACACAATTTTTATGAATTTATTAGAATCTCAATAGCGATCACAATAGTGAAAACATCGCTTTTTTATTCGCAAAACTAATAAAAACCACAGGAGCCAGACATGTCTACAAATAACATCCCCAAAATTAACGTTCGCAACTCGGTCAATGAGTGCGCCCAGTCCCTTAAAAAGGAAAATGCAGGCAAATATCACAACTACGGCATCAAAGATTGCATCGCTTCGATCGCAGCAACTAAACGAAACTAAGCTTAAGTTACTGTTTATAAAGAATTAATTTGGTTTATTGGGGTAGGGTTTACCGGTCAGATTACTGTAAACCGCCCCAGCCAAGACCAAAAGCACTGAATCAATCATGACCGGAAAGAATGCGTAGCGGAAGTGCATCACGTGACCCAGCACCACTATCAAAGCCACTGCAGCAGCTGGCGGATGCAGGCAACGCAAGATAAACATTCCTAAAATAGAAAGACTGGCAGCCAAAGGCAAGGCCAGCAGTGGCTCCTGCACCACATGAATGATCGCAATACCAACCAAAGCAGAAAGAGTGTTGCCAGCAATAACAGCCCAAGGCTGAGCCATGGGGCTGCCCGGTAAGGCAAATACTAGTAAAGCACTTGCACCCAAGGAGGCCATGAGCCACTCATCGACATTACTAAGTTCGCCAAGGAACTTAGCGATAGTGAGCACTAACATAAGTCCAATAAAAGCACCTGCTACAGACCGAATTCTCTCAATCCAGGGCACTTGAGGCTGATCACCCCCAAGGTAAAAGGAGTAGCGCTTCAGTAGATTCTTGTAGTTATGTTTCATGTTTTTTCTTTAGGGTGCAATCATAAACCTGCCATCAATTGAAGCAAATTCACTCGCCTAATAAAAAAGGCTGCCGAAGCAGCCTTTTAAACACACTAACTCGAAGACCGTATTAAGCCTTCTTAGCGTAAGCAGAACACCAACCTGGGCCAGCAACTTGCTTGGCACCAAACAGTGAGCAACCGCCAGCAGCAGAACCCACTTTACCTTGATACAAAGCACAGTTGTCGCACTTTTGGCCAGCAGCGTACTTAGGATACTTTGCTTTATCAACTTTAGAAGCATCAGCCTTGTAACCCAAAGCAGCAGCTTGTGGATCAGTTTCAGCAACCATTGCTTGAGCTTGAACTTTACCGTTCAAAGCCAATGTGCAAGCACCAGCGGCGGACAAAATCATAAATTGGCGACGACTATTTTTCATATGGACTCCAGTGAGTGAGATGGAACAAAATTTGTATCTGGATGGATCATAGATCAGATCAAATGAATCCAATAGAGGCCATATAAGCGCTTGATTTATATAGTTTTTTACTTGAGAATTGTTCTCAAAGAAAAATTATTGGGGTCGCAAGTCCTCGTGGAGGAAATTTAATACCACCCCTTTAGATTCATACAGTTAATGCGTTGCCTTACGTGAGCTCCAGAACCAGCCTCGGGGTATGCCTGAGCGCAATCTATCGCATCACGCTGAAAGGTCGCCTTATTGTTTTTAGCTGGGTCTTTATTAATATCTGGATACAGAGAGCACCCGAGCAAAGCGCAAATGAGACAAATGCCAATGCAACTTCTCAACAGGGTTTTCTTCAATACCACTGCTTATCGCTTATCTAAGAGTGATAAAAACTCTCTACGCAAATTAGAGTCTTTTAAGAATGCTCCACGCATCACACTGTTGACCATCTTGGAATCGCGATCTTTAACGCCACGCCATTGC
>JACCDH011837887.1_pt1 | contig 14428 bp, 10 predicted proteins | sample 7442481 | NCBI WGS metagenome assembly JACCDH01 (sample SAMN15323433, study PRJNA562643) | freshwater metagenome | isolation source: river surface water | place: USA:Blue River Watershed | collected 2017-08-15
ACCGGCACCTTCTGCGGGTCGGTGGTGGCCAGCACGAACTTGAGGTACTCGGGTGGCTCCTCGAGCGTCTTGAGCATCGCGTTGAACGCGTGGCCCGTGAGCATGTGCACCTCGTCGATCATGAAGACCTTGAAGCGCCCCTGCACCGGCTTGTAGACGGCTTGTTCCAGCAGCTGCTGGACTTCGTCGACACCGCGGTTGGAAGCGGCGTCGAGCTCGGTGTAATCGACGAAGCGGCCGGCGTCGATGTCTATGCAGGCCTGGCACACACCGCAAGGTTCGGCGGTGATGCCACCCTGGCCGTCGGCGCCCTGGCAATTGAGGGACTTGGCCAGCACGCGCGAGACGGTGGTCTTGCCCACGCCGCGCGTGCCGGTGAAGAGGTAGGCGTGATGCAGGCGCTGCTGCGTCAGCGCGTTGGTCAGGGCCTGCACCACATGCTCCTGGCCGACCATCTCGCCGAAGGTGCGCGGACGGTATTTGCGGGCCAGGACGAGGTACGACATCCGCGGGATTCTACGGGGCGGCCGGGGCCCCTGCCCGGCCCGGCGGTCCGCCCTCGCCTACAATCGCCCGTGACGGGCCTCCCCCCATGGTGAAGCGGCCAACCGGGTCAGGTGGGGAACCAAGCAGCCCTAACTGTGGAGCCAGTGCCGGGGGTAAGGCTCGTCAACTTCCCTCCCCCCTTTAATCTCTATTTCGCGCCTCGTGATCCCTTGGGACCGGTCTGCGCCAGTTCCTCTTCGCCGATCACCTCGAACACCTTCACGATGCGCTGCACGCCATTGACCTGCTGCGTGATACGGACCGCGCGCTCGGATTCGCGGGGGGTCACCAGGCCCATCAGATAAACGGTGCTGCGCGTCGTGACCACCTTGAAGGCGTTGGAGGACAGGTCCGGCGCATCGAAGAAGGCGGCCCGCACCCGCCCGGTGAGGTAGGCGTCCGAGCCCCGTTGCGCCAGCGTGGTGGGGTTGTCGATCGCCAGCTCGTTGTAGACCGTACGCACGTTCTCCACCTGGCCGGCCACGCGCCCGGCCAGGGTCTTGCTGGCGGCGTCGGGCACCTCGCCCGTGAGAAGGACTTGCCGGTTGTAGCTGGTGACGTGGACGTTGATGCTGGATCCCAGGGCCTGCTTGAGCGCAGCGACTACCTTGAGCTGGATGGTCTCGTCTTCGAGCTGGGCGCCGGCGGTCCTGCGGTCGACCGAGACCATGGCACCCATGCTCACGGCCTGCAGGGCCAGCTGCGCACAACCCGCGAGTTGGGCCGCCAGCGAGGCAGCCACCAGCGTCATCGCGATCGGCCGCAGCCGCCCGGTGTTGGACCGTTGTTGATTCAGCATAGGAACCCGAAGTAAAGACCCGTTCAACGCCTGCACTCCATCGCCCGGCGCTCCGTGGCGGATCTTAATTCGCAATGCCTGACCACCTCGACCGATGGTCAAACTGCCTGGGTCCTCGAGCGGCCGCCCCCTCTTGGGGGCGTGAGATCAGGGCGACGCCGCGCAGCCGCCGATTACCGGATCTGCCGTAGCACGATCTGGTTCAGGGCGTTGGAGGTCGTCGAAGCCGCGCAGTTGGCGGTTCCGCCCTGCGCCTGCTGCGCGAGGACGTTGGCGTCGATGCCGCACACATTGGCGGCCACGCCGATCGGCGCCTGCACCGACACCGGGATCTGGCTCACGTCCACGCTCAGGTTCTGGGCGATGTTGTTCGCCACGTTATTGAGCGACACGTTCACCAGGCCGGATTGCTGGGACAGTGCGGGGCCCGCCGCGAAGGCGGTGGCGGCGAGAAGGAAGGCAAGTCGTCGTGGCATGGCGTAGTTCTCCTTGGGGTTAACGCCCTCGCCCGTGCAGACAGCGCACGCAAGCGGCAGGGCGGACCGCAAGGCTAGGCAGGGGCCGGCAGGCACAGGTCAGACGGCACCGGCAGGCGCTGTGCGCGCGCTTCGGCGCCGCGCCGGTGACTCGCCCTGCCTGGGTTGCTACAGTGGCGGCCTTGCCGCTGACCCCCAGGAGCCTCTCGTGTCCCTCGCACTGCCCGCCCCCGGATTGGAGTTCTTCGCCGACCTGAGCGTGTCGGTCGACCGCCCGCAGGAGGTGGGCCAGACGCTGGAGGGCCTGCGCCGCGTGGTGCCTATCCTGGGCGGCGAGGTGAAAGGCGAGGGCTGGAGCGGTCGCGTGCTGCCCGGGGGCGCCGACTTCCAGAGGATCCTGGGCGGCACGGTGGCCCACCTGGACGCCCGCTACATCATCGAGACCGACGGCGGCGACCGCATCTTCGTGCAAAACCGCGCGGTGCGCGCCGCCTCGCCCGAGGTGACCGCGAAGCTGCTGCGGGGCGAACCGGTGGACCCGGCGCTGGTGTACTTCCGCTGCAGCCCCAGCTTCGAGACGGCGTCCCGGGCGCTGGCCTGGATCAACGAACGCATCTTCGTGGGCACCGGGGCTCGGCACCCGGACCGGGTGGTGCTGCGTTGCTACACGCTCACCTGAGGGCGCGGCGCCCTCAGCGCACCGTCTTGGCGTCCTGCCCGAACAGGATGGCCCGCGCCTTCTCGTCCACCGTAGGCGCCTGGTTGACCGTGGCAGCCAGCGCATAGGCGCGCTGCGTGGCGCGTCGCTCGCGGATCCGCGCGAACCACGCGGCCAGCGCCGGGAAGTCCTTCAGGTCCTGGCGCTGGCGCTCGTGCGGGACGATCCAGGGGTAGCAGGCCATGTCGGCAATGGAGTACGCATCGCCGCAGATGAAGCTGCGGCCATCGGACAGCTGCTTGTTCAACACGCCATACAGGCGCGAGGTCTCCTTCACGTAGCGGTCGATGGCATAGGGAATCTTCTCGGGCGCGTACTGCGTGAAGTGATGGTTCTGCCCCGCCATCGGGCCCAGTCCTCCCATCTGCCAGAACAGCCACTGCAGGCAGGCCTGGCGACCACGCAGGTCCTGAGGGATGAACTGCCCGCCCTTGTCCGCCAGGTACAGCAGGATGGCGCCCGACTCAAACAGCGGCACGGGCGCGCCGCCATCTGCGGGCGCATGGTCCACGATGGCCGGGATGCGGTTGTTCGGGGCGATCTTCAGGAACGCAGGGTCGAACTGCTCGCCTTTGCTGATGTTCACTGGCTTGAGGGTGTAGGGCAGGCCCGCTTCCTCCAGGAACAGGGTGATCTTGTGGCCGTTGGGGGTGGTCCAGTAGTACAGGTCGATCATGCGGGGCATCTTAGCGGTGCGGCGGGAAGCACACCCGCGCGCCCGCGGCATCAGGGGTTGAGTCCGGTGCGCACGACGCCCGCAAAGCGCATGCCGCGCGCCGGTGGGCTGGCTGCAGGCACCGGCAGCCGCTCGATGCCTGCACGCGCCAGGTAGTCCATGCGCTCGCGAGCCGGCGGGTGGGTGGACGCGAACAGCGCCACGCGCGGGTCGGCGGTGCCCAGCGTGTCCAGCTTCTCCAGCACGGACAGGAATGCCGCAGGGTCGTAGCCGGCGCGCGCCAGCAGCTGCACGCCCACCAGGTCGGCCTCGTGCTCGCTGGCCCGCTCCAGGCCGCGGGTATAGAGCTGCGCGCTGGCCCGGCTCAGGCCGGGGTCCGGCCGCAGGCCACGCACCACCGACTCGGACTGGCGTGCGCGCAGGATCACCTGGTAGTGGTGCTCGCGCGTGACATGGGCAATCTCATGGGCCAGCACCGCCGCGAGTTCGTCCTCCGAGGACAGCTGCCGCAGCAACCCCGCGGTGACCAGTACGACACCCCCAGGCGCGGCGAAGGCGTTGACCGCATCGGTGTCCAGGATGCCGAAGCGCCAGGTGCGGGTGCTGTCCACCCGCGAGGCCAGGTGGCCCCCCAGCAGGTTCACGTACCGCTGCAGGTCCTGCGAGGGGTGCAGCGGCGCCACGCCCATGATGCGCGCCACCCAGAGGCGGCCGATGGAATCCTCGCTGGGCCGGAATGGAGCAGGCTCGGGCGTGGTCGCAGGCGCGACCTGGGGCAGCCCCAGCGGGGCGAGGCGGACATCGGCCAGCGCACCTGCCTGGGCGAACTGCGCGAGCTGGGTCGCGTCCGCCCGGAACGCGATGAGCCGCTCGACGGCCTGGTCGTCGCTGCGGCCTTCGATCAGGTCCTTGGCCGAGACGCTGCGCGCGGCCGACGTGGCCACGATGTTGTTGGCGCCCAGGCGTCCCGTGTCCATCGCCAGCGTCGCGGAGGTGGTGGACAGCTTGACCGCGGAGATGCGCACCCAACCCCGGGCGCCGCCCGATTCCACCTCCAGCCAGAAGCCCTGTCGACGCAGTACGCGCACTGCCGCCCCGCCACGGGCCTGGGCCACCGGGCGCGCCGCGGCATCGGGCGCGGCCAGCACCGGCGTGTCGGCGTCGAAGGTCTGCGCGCCTGCCAGTCCGGCAGCCAGCAGGGCCAGGATGATGAGCGGGGCACGCAGGCAGCGGGCAGGGAACATACAGCTTTGAACGAAGGGCCTCGGGCGCGCGGGCCGGCGCGAGATGGAAGTCGAATTGATTTGTAACACACGACTACGCTCCTGCCCGATTCATGAAGAAGTTCAACCAGTGCCTGCGGACCTTGGCCGATGTCCTGTCCGCGCACCAGTTCCCCCGGCTGTACGCGCTGGCCATGCGCGGCGTGGATGCCAAGAACCTGGGTGCCTCGTGGACCGCGCGCCTCTCGCGCGTGTGGGGCCGCAAGGTGCTGCTGGCGGTGGGCGCGATGGCCACCGCGTGGGCCCTGGTCCTGTTCGCGGGCGACAGCCTCACGCCCGACGCGCCCTCCCCCGCGCACGACGCCATCCTGAAGATGCGACACGCCAGCCCCGCGCCCTCGCGTGACGTGGTGATCGTGGACATCGACGAGCGATCGCTGGCCCTGCTGGCCCCCGAGCATGGCCGCTGGCCCTGGCCGTACAACGTGCTGGGCGACGGCGCGCAGAAGCTCTCCGAACTGGGCGCGCGCGCGGTACTCCTGAACGTGATCACGGCCGACCCCGACAAGCGCCGCCCCGACGCGGACGCCGCGCTGGACGCGACCGCGCAGTTGACCCGCGCCATGGCCTTCCCCATGGTGCGCCTGAATCCCGAGAACGACGCGCGCAGCCAGCTCAAGGTGTCGGCCCTGCCCGGCGCACAGCCTGCGCCCGGCCACGCGGACGCCACGGTAGCCATGCTGCTGCCGATGTTCGCTTCCATGCATGACCGCATGGGCGTGGCCAACCAGCGGACCGACAGCGACGGCGTGGTGCGCAAGTACCCGCTGGTCTGGAAGGAGGACCGCTTCACCCTGCCCACCGTGGTCGGGCGCACGCTCGAGGCCGGGGGCGTGAGCCTGCAGGGCCTGCCCGAGCAGATGTCGCTGAACTGGCGCAACAAGAAGGGGCGCTATACCCGCATCTCCTTCGCCGACCTGCTGTCGGCCGCACCGGACGATCCGCGCCTGCAGGCGGTCAAGGGCGCCTTCGTGGTGATCGGCGCCTCCGCGCCCGGCATCGGCCCCACCAAGCCCACCGCGGTCAAGGCGGTGGAAGACGACAGCGAGATCCTGGCCACCGCGATCGACGACGCGCTGCGTGGCACCTGGCTGCGGGTGATGCCGGCCTGGCTGGGCCTGGCGCTGAACCTGGCCGCCATCTGGGTGCTGGTCGCGATCGCCCTGGGCCGGCTGCCGGCCGGCACGCTCACCAAGGCCTTTCTCCTGGCGCAGTCGGGTTTCTTCGGCGTGACCTACCTGTCCGCCAGCTACACGAACTACCTGATCGACCTGTCGGCCACCATGTCCTTCGCAGTCACCGTGTTCGGCGTGATCAAGGTGGTGCAGGGCCTGGACGACAGCTGGTCGCGTGCGCGCCCGGGCTTCCGGCGGGTGGATGCCAAGCGCGCGCACGAGGGCGCGCTCACGGTGATCAGCTTCGTCTCTGGCGACGTGGCCAACCAGGACATGCGCCAGCTGCAACGGGACATCGAGGGCGTGGTCGGCGTCTCGCGCGTGGTGCGCATCGACGACCTGTTCGGGGGCGAGAGCCTGCTCAAGGACGCGTGCAGCGCGGTGCGCTGCCTGCTGGTGTTCGCAGAAACTTCGCAGCAGAAACAGGTGGACCACCTGCTGGAAGGCAAGCCCTTTCACGGCAAGCTGGTGGTAGACAGCCACGACCTGCAGTCATCGTGGAACCCCGAGGACCCGGCGATGGCCGCCGAACTGGCGCCGCTGGTGCTCCAGAGCAGCGCCAATCTGCTGCGGACATCGCGCGCCTGAGACTCAGACCCGGCGCACGAGCCTTCAGCGCGCGCGCAGGTATCCCAGGACGCCCTCGCCCGCCGCGCGCCCACTGGCCATGCTGGCCGTGAGCAGGTAGCCGCCGGTGGGCGCTTCCCAATCGAGCATTTCGCCGGCGCACCAGACGCCCGGGCGGGTCCGCAGCATCAGGCCCTCGTCCATCGCGTCCCAGCGCACGCCGCCCGCGCTGCTGATCGCTTCCTCGATCGGGCGCGTGGCGGACAGACGCAGCGGCAGCGCCTTGATCGCGTGCGCCAGACGCCCGGCATCGTGCAGGGCCTCGCGCCCCAGGACCTCGTGCAGGAGCGCCAGCTTGATGCCGTCCAGGCCCAGGCGGCCCTTGAGGTGGCTGGCGAGAGATCGCGAGCCGCGCGGGTGGGCCACCTCGGCCCGCACACGCTCGGCGCTGCGATCGGGCAGCAGGTCCAGGTGCAGCAGCGCCTCGCCGCGAGCGGCAATTTGCTCGCGCAGGTCGGCGGACACGGCATAGACCAGGCTGCCCTCGATGCCGGTGGCGGTGGCGACGAATTCCCCCTTGCGCGTGGTGCCCGCGACCTCGATCGCCACCGACTTGAACGGCTGCCCCGCGAAGCGCTGCGCGAAATATGGTGTCCAGCCCCCGGCCACGTCAAAGCCGCAGTTGGACGGCACCAGCGGCGCCACCGCCACGCCAGCCTCGCGCAGCACGGGCTGCCAGGCGCCATCGGACCCCAGGCGCGGCCAGCTCGCGCCCCCCAGCGCCAGCACCAGGGCATCGGCCTGCACCAGAACCTCCCCCGCCGGGGACGCGAATCGCAGGGCGCCCTGCGCATCCCACCCCAGCCAGCGATGCCGCATGTGAAAGCGCACGCCCGCCGCGCGCAGGCGGTGCAGCCAGGCCCGCAGCAGGGGCGCGGCCTTCATGACCACCGGAAACACCCGCCCGGAGCTGCCCACGAAGGTCGGCACGCCCAGGCCTTGCGCCCACGCACGCAGGGCCTCGGGCGCGAAGGCCCGCACCATCGCTTCCAGCGCGGGCACCTGGGGGCGCAGGCGGGTGACGAATTGATCGAGTGCCTCCGAGTGCGTGAGGTTCAGCCCGCCGCGGCCCGCCAGCAGGAACTTGCGGCCGGCCGAGGGCATGGCGTCAAAGACCTGCACCGGTATGCCTTGCGCCGCCAGGACCTCGGCGGCCATCAGGCCCGCCGGCCCTGCACCAATGATGGCAGCCTGCATCGGCGCGGCGCTCAATCGACCGCCACCAGACGGCCCTGCCCGGTGAGGAAGGCCGCCTTCACCGGTGCCCCCGGGTGGATCGCTGCCACCGCCTGCCGGTACAGGCGCATCTGCGCCAGAAGCAATTCGTCCAGCTCGGGACGCGCCGCGGACTTGTAATCGAGCACCCACCACTGCACACCACCCTGCGTGCCGTCCTGCGCGGCGTCACGCCGCCGTACCAGGCGGTCCAGGCGCAGCAGCTGTCCTTGGTAGTGGAGTTCGACCTCGTTGCCGACCCAGTCCACCACCTGCGGGTCCCAGGCCCACGATCCCTCGCCCTGCAGGATGCGCAGCGCCACGGATGCGGCGTCCTCCAGCGCGCCGCCCGTCAGGCGGAACTCGCGCGCCACCCGCTGGCGCAGGGCGGGCGGGCACACGGCCTGCCCCTGAGGCCAGCATTCGAGCAGACGGTGCAGGGCCTGCCCGAAGCGGGAGTGGCCTGGATCGAGGTCGGGTGCTGCGGGAGGCCTGGCTCCTGCAGTGTCGGCTCGGGTGCCCGCGGGCACGACCGCCAGCCGGCACGTCAACGCGCCCGGACCGGCCGGCGCCACCACGGCGCTCGATTCCTCCGTGGGCACCTCCTGGCACAGGGGCTGCAGGCGCCGCCACCAGCTGCCATCGGCCGGCGCATGGGGCGTGACGCTGGAGATGACCAGCTCATGGCGGGCACGTGTCATCGCCACGTACAGGCCATTGAGCTCCTCGCGCTGGCGCGCCTGAAGCTCGAGGGCCAGTGCGTCGGCGCAGCAGACCGGAGGCCGGGCCTCGCTGGCGAGAAAGGCGAAGCGCCGGGGCGCGGCGTCCTCGCCGGGCCAGTCCACCAGCATGCCCATGGTCTGCGCCGCGGGCGCGCCGGTGTCGGTGTCCAGCATCAGCACCACCGGCGCCTCCAGGCCCTTGGCACCGTGCACCGTGAGCAGGCGCACCGCCGCCGCCTGGGCCACGGCCGGCGCACGCACGCCACCCGCCCGCATGGCCCGCACGAAGGCGTAGGGGGTGGCGTAGCGCCCGCCGCCCACCTCCAGCGCTGCCCCGAGCAGGGCGCGCAGGTTGGACAGCACCGTATCGCGCAGGGCCGGCGGCGCCGCCTGCGCATAGCGGGCCAGCACCTCGCCCTCGTGGTAGATCGCGTCCAGCGCGTCATGCGGCGGCAGGCGGTCCACCCACCGTTTCCATCGCGCCAGGGTGGCGCCCACGCCCCGCAGCGGCGGCGGGTCCTCGGGGTCCTCCTGCTGCAGCAGGTCGAACCAGTGCACCGCTTGGCCCTCACGCGGGGCAGCGCGCGCGCGCCGCGCCAGGGCCACCAGCGACTCGTCGTCCACGCCGAACAGGGGCGAGCGCAGCGCGCGCGCCAGCGACAGGTCGTGCGAGGGCGAGACCAGGGCATCGAGCAGGGCCACCAGGTCCTGCACCTCGGCCGCCTCGCCCAGGTCGGTCTTCTCGGGCTGCTGCGCGGGCACCCCCAGCAGGCGCAGCTCGTCCTCCAGGGCCACCAGGTTCTTGCGGCGGCGGGCAAGCACCATGAGGTCCTGCGGGGGCACGCCCTCGGCCAGGCGCTGCGCGATCCAGCGCGCAGCCTGGCGCGACTCCAGGGTGATCAGTTTTTCCTCGGGCAGCGCGCGCGGCTCGTGCAGGCTGTCGCGCCATCCGTCGTTGACGGCGGCATCGGCGGCGGCCCGCGCCTCGCGGCCGATGGCGGGCAGGTGCAGCACGCGCCCCGCCACCTGCGACTCGGTGGTGTGCGCCCGAAAGCCGTCGTAGCGGGCGGCCTGCTGCGCGTCCTGCATCACCGCGTTGACCGCCTCGAGCACGGCGGGCGCGTTGCGGTGCGTGTGGTCGCAACCCAGAAGGTCGCCGCCCAGCCCCTCGCGCACGAAGTGCTGCGCGGCGCGAAACACCTGGGGCTCGGCTCGGCGGAAGCGGTAGATGCTTTGCTTGGGATCGCCCACGATGAACACGCCCGGCGCGTCGCCGCCACCCGCGCCAGCGTAGGCGCTGAGCCAGGCGTGCAGGGCCTGCCACTGCAGCGGGTTGGTGTCCTGGAACTCGTCCACCAGCAGGTGGCGGATGCGGGCGTCCAGCCGCTGCTGGATCCAGCCGGAAAGCACGGGGTCGGAGAGCATCACCAGGGCGGCCTGCTCCAGGTCGCTCATGTCCACCCAGCCCTCGTCGCGTTTGAGCTGCGCGAACTCGGCCACCAGGATGCGCGTGAGCCGCGCGATGCGATGGTGGTGCTGCCAGGCCTCGTCCTGGTGGCGCGCAGCGGCCAGGCGCTGGGCCAGGGCCTGCGCCTGGCGGATGTCGGCGATACCGGCCAGCGTGTCGTTGAACTTGCGCGGCGCCATTTCCTTCGTGAGCAGCGCCAGGAGGGCCGCATCCCAGTCGCCCGCGCCCAGGGCCTGCTCGAGCTGCGAGCCGCAGGCCGCGAAGCTGGGTTGTTTGGCCTGCCCCAGCCAGCGCGCCGCGTCCGACAGGCAGGTGCGCACGATCCCGGGCTGCATGATCACGGACTGCAGATCCGGCGGTCCCGCGAATTCCGGATAGGCCTCGTGCCAGGCCTGCACCGACCCCTGCACCACGCCCTCGCGGTCGGCCAGCGTGAACTCCACGCGTTTGTCCAGCGCCGCGCCCAGGGCCTTGAGGGTCTGGCTGCGGCCGTGGGCGGCGATGCAGGCCTCGTAGTCGGCGCGGGCCTGCGGCTCGCGCAGCACCGCGTCATGGAAACGGCGCCACACCTGCGCGATCGCGTCCTTGTCGTTCTCCAGCAGCTCGTGGCGCGGCGGCAGGCCCAGGCGCTCCAGCGTCAGCAGGGGCGCGGTCTTGAGCAGCGCGGCGAACCAGCTGTGGAAGGTGCGGATCTGCACCGGCCGGCCCGCCGACAGCAGCTGCCCGTACAGCGCGCGCAGGGGCTGCACCAGCGCCGGCGCGGCATCGGCCGGCACGCCGCGCGCGGCGAGCTCGCGCAGCAGGGTGGCGTCGTCGGCGCGGGCATAGGCCTGCAGCCACTGCTGCAGCCGCTCACGCATCTCGCCCGCGGCCTTCTTGGTGAAGGTGATGGCCAGGATCTCGTGCGTGGGCACGCCCTCGAGCAGCGCCCGCAGGATGCGCGAGACCAGCATCCAGGTCTTGCCCGCGCCGGCGCAGGCCTCCACCGCCACGCTGCGGCGCGGGTCGCAGGCAACGGCGTAGAAGGCCTCCCGGCTCACGCGCCTGCCGTTCAACTCGTAGGCGTAGTCGGTCATGAGGCCCAGAAGTCCTTGCGGCACAGGCCGCGCGCCGCGCAGTAGGTGCAGGCCTGGCCCTCGCCCAGCGCCTGCAGGCGTTCCCCTTCGCCGATGCGCCGCAGGTCGTCCAGCACGCCCTCCACCAGCGCGTCGCGCGCTGCCAGCACCTGCGGCTGCTCGATGAATTTCGTTTCGCCACGCTCGCCCACGCTCACGTACGCCGCACGCACGGTGTCGTCCTCCAGGAGCGCCGCATAGAACGCCAGCTGCGTGTCCTCGAAGGGCAGCTTCACGCGGGCCTGGATGCCTGTGAGGCTTCCGGTCTTGTAGTCCATCACCATGCGCTGGCCATCGGGCAGGCGGTCGATGCGGTCGATGCGCCCGAACAGCCGCACCGGGCCCAGGGCCACCTCGCGGTCCGCCTCGGCCGCCTGGAATCGCGCGCCGTGGGCCACCTCGAAACGCGCCAGCTCGCCCAGGTAGCCCTCGCGCACCTGGGGCCAGGCGGCCTGGAACGGCAGGAATTCCTCGGGCGGCAGGGCCAGGTCGCGGGTCACCTCCTGCGCCACCCGGTCCATCAGGTCGGGCCTGGGCAGGGCCTGCGCCTGCGGATCGTCACGCAGGGCCTCGTGGAAACGCCGCAGCACCTCGTGCACCCAGTTGCCGAAGTCGCGCTTATCCAGGTCCTGGTCGATCTCGGAAGCCTCCTGCAGACCGAGCTGGCGCAGCGCGAAGAAGCGGTAGGGGCAACTGCGCAGGTCGTCATAGGCGCTGGCCGAGAGCGATGCCACCGGCAGTGCGGCCGCCTGCGCCTGGGGCCGCGGCACGGGCTGGTACGCGAGCTCGCGAAGCTCGCGCGCGTCCGCGGCCCGCGTCGCACCCTGCATGAACTCCAGCTGCTGCACCAGCGGGCTGGCCAGCACCGGCTCGCCGGCCTCGTCGGTCAGGCGCCACAGCGCGTCCACCTGCGGCGTCTGCAGGGCGTGCCGCCAGCCTGCGCGCAGCGCCTGCTCCAGCTGATCGCGTGAGGGCAGGCCCAGCACCTCGCGCTGGGCCGCGGTCCAGGGCCCCGGCGGCTCGGGCGAGGGCGCCAGGCGGACCTCGTCGCAGCCCGGCACCACCAGCGCCGCGAAGCGCCGCCCCAGCAACTGGTTGAACGGAAGGATCACCACCTGTGCCGGGCCACTGGGGTCGGGCACGAAGCTTTCGGACTCGAGCGCCTCGTTGGCCCAGGCGGTGAACTCGGCCAGCGAAAGGCGGCGTGCGGACTGCGGCAGCTGCGACCACAGGGCCTGGCCGGCCAGGTCCAGGCCGAGCGCGGCGATCAGCTGGGCCCCGGCCGCATCGGCCTCCAGGGCCTCCCACTGCCCACCCGACTGGAGCAGCTCGCGCACCGCCTCCTGCCACTGGGACAGCGTGCGCACGGGGCGCAGGCGTTCGCGCCAGGCGTCCGCCTGCCCGATCAGGCCCGCCCACGCGCCGGGTGCCTCGCCGGGGTGGGACAGCAGCCGCTCGGGCCGCACCGAGGCCCAGGCGCGCAGGCCGGCACGGCGTACCCGCCGCTCCAGCGAGAGCAGGTCCCCCGCGGGCACGGCCGGGGTGTTCTTGAGCCAGTCCATCACCTCGTCGCTGGCCGCGTCCCAGGCGCAGGCGTGCAGCAGTCCCATGACCTGGGCGGCGGCGCGGGTGGTGGACAGCTTCCATCCGGTCTCGTCGGCCAGCCCCACGCCGCGCGCGGCCAGCATCGCGCGGATACGGCGCGTGAGCACGCGGTCGACAGCGGCCAGGGCCACCGGCGTGCGGCCGGCCTCGAGGTGGCGCATGACGCAGGCGGCGGCCCGCTCGGCTTCGTGGGACGGGTCGGCGCAGGCGTGCAGGGCCACCTGGCCTGCGGGCGCCGGGTCGTCCAGCGGCCAGCACACGGCGCGCTCACCGAGCGCGGCGGCAATGGCCTGCGCCACCGGCTCGGGCTGCAGGCCCTGCAGCACCACCAGCAGCTCGATCGCGTCCAGGGTGCGCGGCTCGAACAGGGCATCGGTGGCATAGGCCGAGGCTGCGGCCCACTCGATGGCGATGCGGACCACGGCGGCCTCCAGCGCCATCACCGGATCGTCCAGGCCCAGGCCGATCACGGCGCGGGCGCGGGCCGCCCACTCACCCCGCGCGACGGGGGGAACGGCCGCGGCCACACCGGCCAGTTGCCAGGCGGCGTCCACCAGCTGGAGGGCCAGCGCCTGCGCCTGCCGGCCCAGGCCGGCGCGCTCGAGCCAGCCCCGGGCGGTGAGCAGGTCCAGGCCGCGGTCAAAGCCCAGGTCCTGCGGGCCGGGGGCGAAGCCGCCACGGGCGGCCCAGTTCATGGTGGTCTCGAAGCGCGGGGTGAAGCCGTCGGGCGCGTGGCGCGCCCAGGCGCGCCGGGCCAGGGGCATGAGCTGCGCGTAGGGCACGAGGACGACGGTGCGTGCCGCGTGGGCGCCGCGCTGCGCCATCAGGCTGGCCAGTCGGTCCACGAGCTCGTCCAGCACACCCTGCGCCCCCTGAGAAGCACCGGCCTGCGCTATCGCCGTCATAGCGGTTTCCCCAGCGGGCGCGGCAGGTGCAAACGGCTCGTTTCTGTCACAATCCCGGCACTTTACCCGCCCGTGGGGCTCACCCCGCGACCCTCCCGAGGAATCCACATCATGGCCAGCGACCTGATCAAGCACATCTCCGACAGCTCCTTCGAGACCGACGTCCTGCAATCGGACAAGCCGGTGCTGGTGGACTACTGGGCCGAGTGGTGCGGTCCCTGCAAGATGATCGCCCCCATCCTGGACGAGGTGTCCGCCGCCTACCAGGGCAAGCTGCAGGTCGCCAAGATGAACGTGGACGAAAACCGCGACATCCCCGCCAAGTTCGGCATCCGCGGCATCCCCACCCTGATGCTGTTCAAGGGCGGCCAGCTCGCCGCCACCAAGGTTGGCGCCATGAGCAAGGCGCAGCTGACCCAGTTCATCGACCAGCAGCTGGCCTGAGCATCGCCCGCCCCCGGCTGGGGCGTGCGCGCAACACTTCGCGCAACACTTCGCCACAAGGGACCCAGCGGGTCCCTTTTTCGTACCTATAATCGACGCATTCACTGGCCGCCCGGGTGGCGTCCAGGCCGAACCCCCGGTTCAGAACTCGGTTCATGAGGCCCTGCGCCTCGCCCCGAACCTCCCCCCAAACAACCACAACAACTCCGCAAGGGGTGCCATCTTGAGCACAACGCCATGCACTTGAATGAACTGAAGGCCCTGCACGTCTCCGAAGTCCTCAAACAGGCCGAGGAACTGGAGATCGAGAACACCGGCCGCATGCGCAAGCAGGAGCTGATGTTCGCCATCATCAAGAAGCGGGCCAAGGCGGGCGAACAGGTCTTCGCCGATGGCGTGCTCGAGATCCTGCCCGACGGCTTCGGCTTTCTGCGCAGCCCCGACACCAGCTTCACCGCCAGCACCGACGACATCTACATCGCGCCGAGCCAGGTGCGCCGCTTCAACCTGCACACCGGCGACATGATCGAGGGCGAGGTGCGCATCCCCAAGGACGGCGAGCGCTACTTCGCGCTGACCAAGCTGGACGCCGTGAACGGCGGCCCGCCCGAGCAGAACAAGCACAAGGTGATGTTCGAGAACCTCACGCCCCTG
>JACCDH010816169.1_pt1 | contig 14427 bp, 12 predicted proteins | sample 7442481 | NCBI WGS metagenome assembly JACCDH01 (sample SAMN15323433, study PRJNA562643) | freshwater metagenome | isolation source: river surface water | place: USA:Blue River Watershed | collected 2017-08-15
AATTAACAGAAAAATAAGCGTTGCTTGAGTTTTTCAGCAGACCCTAATTAGCATTTATATACTATACATTTTTTTTACCTCAGGAATTTCATTCGGCGAGGGAGACCGCTTTCATATTGTTTTTTTTCCTGCTGTTATTTTACTTCTGGCAAAATTCATAAATGATGGAAAAAAATTATTGTCATCCAACCCCTCAACAGCCGAAATGAAGATTAAATCCAATTTATCTTCTCTATAATAAAAAAATTAAACAGACGATTAGTTATCTATTTTCGAATTCCATAAAATTGTGTAAAAATGTAAATTTTTAGTTATCAAAATCTCCCAGAGTTTGCTGTTCACTTTTACACTGAGGAAAATGCTTGGCATAATCAATTGCCATTTTCATCAATTGCCATATAGACTTTTGTAAAATCAATAGGATCGTAATAATTATAACTGGCATCGGACTGAAAATGATTCAATAAAGCTTTGTCTTCACTCAAAAAAGAGAAAACCGTTCTAAACAAATTGACAGAAGTTTTCAATTTAGAATCGTATTCTGAATGTTTTAAATCATTCCATTTTATTGCTAATTTGGCTCCAAAAATTGACTGAATCAGGAGTCTATCGGTGACTTTTTCTTGAGCTTGTAAAGCATAATCAAAACCTACAAATCCGCCGTGATCTGCACCAATAATGATAATGGCATCGGGATCGTTTTTTTCGATTAAAACAACGATTTGCTTTAACCAATGATTTGCTGTTTCAACATTTTCAAGATACTTAATCCTTTCTTTTTCTTTATTAGTTTCAGCAAATTTATAAGTCCCTATGTGACCAGGTTTAAATTTTTCGATAAAGAAAAAATTACTAGATTTTGTATTAGATACAATCTGTGTTTCTATGGTTTTGGTAATTTCTTTGATATAAGACCAACCATCGCTTAAATAAGGAAGTTCTTCATAGTTAAAATTACAATAATCATAATACATTTTGGGCCTATTCATTAACAAATAAGGCCTTTCAGTAATAAAAAATGTTTTGTAATTGTTATTCTTGAAGATTTTCAACACAGGATTTTCGCCAATAATCAAATCTTTGGCATATCTAAATTTCGAAAATTCATTCGAAAAATGATGTTTCATAAAAAAACAAGAGGAATTAGAAAATAAGGTGGATTCGTAATTACTGCGATAATCCGGATATAAAGTGAATTTTTTTTCTTTCAAAAAAGCATCAAAAGCTGAGTTGTCATAATTATACAAACTCCCTTTTAAATTTATATCTCCAGCATAACCGTCTGGCTGGATGTAATAAATATTGGGTGACTTTTTGAATTTCGTATTTAAAATTGCATCGGGTTGATTTTGCCATTCTGATGAATTTGAAAAATTCAAATAAATAATTTTTCCCAATTTTAAAACAGGCAAAACCGACATCAATAAAACTAAAACAACAAAGTATTTATAATTTTTGATTTTGAAAATTAACAACCCCAAAACCAGAATCGATAGCAAACCTAATTTTTTATAAGACCCCAATACATTTGAAATTCCAAATAAATAAATGGGCAATATCAATATCATCAAAATAAAAATTGCTTGAGAAACAAAGCTGGAATATTTGCTTTTTTGAATGATTTTTGAAATAATAAAAACAACAGCAACACTAGCGCCAATATAATAAAGCAAAAAAAACAAAATTTGCTCCCAAGAATTAACTAGATCAAAATTGTTTGAAAAATAAAAAACCATGGTATAAAACCCAACACTAAACCCAGCTAAAATGGGATAGTTCTTAGAATTATTCAAAAAACGATTAAATTTTTCTTTGATATTGAACATTTCAAAAATATAAATTACGGTTAACGGCGTTTCAAGCTATAAAGAATTCTTTCAGACGAATCGATTCTGACTTTTTTGACAATTTCAAAATAAACAGAATATTCTTTTTCAAAATTATCTTCATTGTAAAAATCAAAATGATTTTTGAATTCTCTTTTGCTATCCAATAAAAACTGAACCCAAGAATCATTTCTTGTTGGAAACTCTATCAGTAAATTAGGTGCCATTTTTGAGAAAAATTTAGCCGATAAAGCGAAAGGTATATTTCCTGATAAAGTAATGTGATGAATTACCGCCAAAGCCAGACACCCATCAAGATTTGCCTCTTTTACTCGGTCTATAAACGAAAAACGCTCCTCATTGTTAAAACCATAATTTGCTACAGGATTGAGCACATCGGACACAATAGGCAATATGTTTTTCTCTTTGTTTTTCAGTATTTGGCGGTAGTTTTGTTCGACAGCATTGTGATCGACATCGGCAACGATTATGAGGCTTGCCAAATCATTCAACTCTCTGGAAAAAGTGCCATCATTTCCTCCAATATCAATTAAAGATTTTCCTTTTATGGATAAAAACCAATCCTTGACAAACTCTTTTTTAAATTGATAAGCAACATCATTATAATTGATTTGATTGTAATAATGATCCCATTCTGTTTTTTCATTTACAGACAAATTGGATATAAAATCATACAATCCATCCAATAATTTGATCTGAGCAGTTTTAGATAAATTATTTCTTACTGTTTTTTTATCCGACTCGTATTTCGTATCGTATTTTGCTAGCAAATGAATATTCGTCAAAATGGTAGGGCTAAAATAACTTTTAAGAGGCAATACATTAGATAATTTTTGCAGTGAAATCCCTTCTAGATGCAAAGCCAAAGTCTTAAGATAATCTTGTCCAAAATACTTTGTCAAAACCAAAGGTCCCAAAAAGTGCAATATAAATTGCTTGTAAGCCAACCAAGGATTGTTTTCCTGATAAAAATCAAAAGATAAACTATCAATAAAAATGGGTTTCCCTTCGTGAAAAGTAATATTAAAAGCCGAAGCATCTTTTAAGGTAAAATGATTTTCTAAACACAATTTCTGAATTTTTAAAGTCAGTAAAGCTGCGTGTTTATATTGCAAAAAACTCCATTCATAAGGATAATTTATAAAAGGTATTTTTGATGCTTCGATGATAATTTCAGCATCAGTACTGGAAATTTCTTGATGTGGAATTACATATTTTTTATCGAAAAGTGTTTGATAAAACCCACTAGAAGTTAATTGATTGTATTGCTCGAAATAGATTGGATTAATAACCCTTTTAACGCTATTATTCTCGATAAAAACATAACCCGAAGGGTCTCTAAATGACGAGGTATTTCGTTTCGATTCCATTTATTTATTTTCTTCCGAGTGGTCAGTTTCCTCCATAAAATCATCTTCTTTTTTGTCTTTAATACCAAAAATAGATTTTATTTTATGCATAACCGTTCTGTAAAACAATAAAACTCCCGCAACAGCTGCGGCTAAAAACTGAACAATCAAAGCACCTGTTCCCGGATCAAAATATAATAGAATCATGTTTAATTTTTTTCCAAAAATACCTATTTTCTGAGCGAATTCAAATAAGAATACTAATAATTAACCTATTCGAAAAATATTGGCTAAAAAATTAAAATAGACTTTTCCTAAAATAGATTGCCAGCACCAATAAATAAATCCCATTATCTAAAGCTTGAGCCATTACAACGCCCTGAATTCCGAAAATAGTAATGAGATAATGAGAGGCCACATACAAAACGCCTAGAGAAAGCAATTCTGAAATTATGAATGCAATGGTCATTTTTTTGGCATAAAATTGATAGCCTAAAATCAGCGAAGCCACTTTTAATACATCACCCAATAATTGCCAAAAAAACAAGCTCGTTACAGGAAGAAATTCGCTAGTGAAAAGTAATTTTATGAGTAGGGTTCGTGAGAAATATATCAGAATTAAACCAATTATAAAAAGTGGCAAAATATTTTTGTAAAAACTCCAAAATACTTTTTTAGTTTCAAAATTATCTTTGACCACAGCCAATTTTGGCAAAAAATAAACAGTTAATATTGTAGAAATAAACAGCATATAATAAGTCGAAATTCGAGTCATTGTTTCCCAAAAACCAGCCTGTTCTATACCAACTATAAAAATCACATTTTTCCGAATGGCTAAATAAACCAAAGGTCCAAAGACTGAGGAAACTAAAGCCATAAGTGAGTAGGAAGACAAATTTCTAATCACTTGAAAATCATATAATTTATATTGAATTAGTTTTGAAAAATGAAATTCTCTGGCAATGAAATAATACGTCACAAAAAACAATAAAGCAGGCGAAATCACTATCGAAAGTAAGGCACCCAAGGTTTTATATTGCCAAATCATGCTGATGGAAACCAACAATCCTATCAGATTTCCTAAAGTATTGATCCAAATAACTGTGGTAAATTTTCCCAATCCATTGATTACCGAAAGTAAAAAAACTGAAATAGTAAGCCAAGGTAGAGCCAATGCCAAAGTTTTAAAAACAATTTGATATTCATATTGACTCCCCAAAATTTGTTTGTTCCAAAACGCAGCCAAAAAATACAAAATGCCACTCAAAAGAATTGCAATCAAAAATAAACTGATAAAAACTGTCGAAATTGTTTTCTGAAGTTGCTGTTTGTCGTCTTTGCATTCAGCAACATATTTCACAATTCCGTTTTGAAACCCAAGAGTAGCAATACCCTCTAATGAAGTCGTAAAATTCCGAAGATTCCCCACCAAAGCCATGCCACTTGGTCCCACAAAAAGTGCCAAAAGTTTTGATGTAATTAGCCCAATTCCAATTTTAATCAGAACACTTACACTATTTAAAGAAGTGATTTTAAATAGGTTGGTTTGTGTGATTTTTCTAATAAATCCCAACTTAATACTGATTTAAAATTGAAACAACAAAATCAACTTCCTCCATTGTCAACACCGGACTTATGGGCAAACTCAAAACTTCATTGTGAATCTTTTCGGTAATTGGAAAAGACAGATGATTCCAAGCCTCAAAAGCTTTTTGCTTATGGGGTGGAATGGGATAATGAATCACCGTTTGAATTCCGTTTTCTAATAAATACTGTTGCAATTTCTCGCGGTTTTCGGTTCGAATGACAAACAAATGGAAAACGTGATTGTTTGTCGAATCCCAGAACGGTAACACAATTTTCTCGTTTTTAATTTCCGCTAAATAACGTTTGGCAATTGCTCTACGAATAGTATTATCGGCATCTAAATGAGGTAATTTTACATTCAAAAAAGCAGCTTGAATTTCGTCCAATCTTGAATTGACCCCAATAAATTCATTCTGATATTTCGCTTCGGAACCATAATTCCGCAAAGATTGAACAACATTTGCCAACTCTGAATCATTTGTAACAACTGCTCCTCCATCACCTAAAGCACCGAGATTTTTTCCTGGGTAAAAACTAAAAGCCTTTGTAGTTTGTTGTTTGTTGTTTATTGTTTGTTGTTCAGAAATTGCCCCGTGGGCCTGAGCGGCATCTTCTATAACAATCAAATTATTTACAGTAGCAATTTCATTTATTGCATTCATTTCCGCCAATTGTCCGTAAAGATGGACTGCTAAAATTGCCTTTGTTTTGCTTGTGATTTTTTCTAAAATTAAATCGGGATTGGGATTGTAGGTTTCTAATTTTGGTTCAACCAAAACTGGAACCAAATCAGCTTCTAAAATAGCCAAAATACTGGCAATATAAGTATTGGCGGGGACAATAACTTCATCTCCTTTTTGCAGCTTCCCCAATTGAATATAACCTTTGAAAATCAACACCAAAGCATCAAAACCATTGCCAACACCAATGCAGTATTTAGTTCCGCAATAATTCGCAAAGTTACTTTCAAATGCTGCAACTTCATTGCCCAAAATATACCAACCATTTGCTAAAACCACTTTCAATTTTTCTTGAAATGCGGTTTCATAAGGGGCGTTTATTTTTTTTAAATCTAGGAATTGTATCATTTTGATTTTTTAATATAATCAGTAATGCTTTCTATTTTGTCAACAAATTCTTGATTTGACGGAAAAAAGGCTTTCAGGTTTTTAGGCAGTTCTTTGTTTAAAGTGTAAGTAGCAATACCTATTGGTTTGTTAATATCTTGCAAGGCAAACTCAACAGTAGTTCTATTTTTAGATTTGCAAATAATAATTCCAATACTTGGATTTTCGTGTTTCTTTTTGACCAATTTATTCAAAGTAGATAAATAAAAATTCATTTTACCAGCCATTTCAGGCTTGAATTCATCAATTTTTAAATCTATTGCTACCAAACATTGCAATTCTCTATGAAAAAGCAACAAATCAATCTCGAATATTTTATCGTCATATTTTATTGGAAATTGATTGCCAATGAACGAAAAATCGCCCCCCAATTCTATCAAAAAATTGCGGATATTAGATAAAATAGCTTGTTCTAATTGTGATTCAGAATAGGGTTCGGATAAGTTTAGAAAATCAAAAGTATATTCATCTTTGAGTATTAAATCTCCATTTTTGGCTATCTGAATCTCCAAAGTTTCGGAAAAATTAGTTTGGCTTAATAAAGTATTTTCATAGTGATTGTTATCGATTGCGTTGATTAATAAAGTTTTTGACCACTGAAATTTTTTGGTCATATTGATGTAATAAAACCTTTCGTGTTCGTTCTTGCATTTCTCTAAAATAAGAATATTGTGTGTCCAAGGAATTTCTGCAACCAATGGTTGCAGAATTAAAGTGCTACAGTAATACTGCTCATATAAATTTCGCATATACCACAAATTACGAGCAGAAAACCCATTAATTCCTATAAATTCTTTTTGCAATTCGGTGGCTAAAATTTCTACAATTCCCTTGCCCCAGCCATATTGCTGTTGCCTTTCGAGAATAGTTTTGCCAATATTCCAATACAATTGAATTTGCTCTGTATTTACTTTTTGCAAAGCACGATATTGAGCCGATTTTATTTGGTTTTTTACTTCGTGAATAAAATCAATATGAGTTGTTTCTAACATACTTTTAGTTGAATTTCTTTACAGGATTGTTTTCTAAAAAGTCGGACACTGTCTGACTTATTTGAGGGTATAACTGAAAAAAAATTCGGCATTGTTTCAAATTAGTTTCTCCAAGCCCTTTTATCCTAAGACTACTAGCCAATTCTTTTAATAATTTCGCCCCATATTTGGCTCTATCTTCGCCATTTTGTTCAAATTCTACGATATAATATCTTATGAGCCAATTTCTCAAACTGATGTGACTGTTCACTCTTTTTACAGCACTTTGTTGCAAGGTTTGGTGTGTTTCGTCAATGGTGGAAATTAAACTTTGATACTTCATTTTTCTTCTATAATTAAAGTATTCACCTCATAAAAATCGTGAACAATAGTACTTGCACCAAAGCTTTCTTTCCAATAAGACAAACCCTCATTCAGTTTTCGTCCTTGATTTTCGTTGGAAATTCCAAAATCAAAAAAATGTTTGTTATTGAAAACCTCACTAATCAAATGTTGAAATAATACATCCAATCCTCCCAATTCATTTTTATCTTCTTTGCCAGAAATATATTGACAATGAGCGACATTCTCGCTTTCAAAAATAGTCGTTCCAGCCACAATAATTCCGTTTTGATACACATTAAATTGTCGGATATTTTCAGGAAATAAGGCTTTCAACTTTGTGATTTCTTCTAAACTGTGAACCGGTTTGGCTTGGTGTTTTTGGGCTAAATTTGGAATTAAAATTTCGTTCCAAAAATCGGCAAAATCGTGAACTTCTTTTATCTCAAAATCATTCGAAATTCCTTTTTGAATGCTTCTTTTTCTCAATTTAGACAAACTATTTTTCTGGTACAAATCCAAAACTGCCAAAGTATCTCTTCGTATCAATTGGGCTTCCGCCAAAAACAAAGCATAATGCAATTCTTCGGCTGGCTTTTGATGATAAATAGAGGGCAATAACTTTAACTGTAATTTCTCAATTTTATTTTCATTCAAAAACGACAAAATAGTTTTAAAAACTTCAATAACCGAAGTTAATTTCAATTTCTCATTATAAACAACTCCGCCATAAGTCAATCCTTGATGTGAAAAAACTTTATTACCAACCACATTGGCAGGAAGAACCGCAACCCATTTTTCGCCATCCAAAACTATCAAAGAATAATCCTGAAATCTATCAGAATGATAATCCATAAAATCACGATGAAATAGGAAACTGGCATTTTTGGCTTGGCCAATAAACGCATTCCAATTATTATAATTTTTTTTTTTGTATGGTCTTACCGAATAATTTTTCAAAATGAATTGCTAAAAAAATATATGCTTCAAAAATAGATAAAAAAAAAGACAAATCATTTGTAACTTTGACGCTTTACCCAATAAATAATAAATGAAACACCCATGACAATTATCATTGACACACACCAATATGATTATAGGCGTTCCATCTTCCAATAAAAAACAAATATTATAAACAGATGAAACAAATCACTTCTATTCAAAATCCATTTATAAAATCTTTGCTGCTGTTACAGGAAAAAGCAAAAGCCCGCAAACAATCGGGTACTTTTTGATTGAAGGCAAAAGAGAAATCGAACTCGCATTAAAAGGTGGTTATGAGATGGAAACGATTTTGTTTTTGCCAGAATTAATAGTGGAAAACGAATTGCATCAACTAACCAAAAGTGCCGAATTAATCGAAATCTCGAAGGAAGTCTATCAAAAACTAGCCTATCGCGATACCACCGAAGGTATTTTGGCTGTAGCCAAAACCAAATCTTTGCAATTATCCGATTTAAAATTATCCGAAAATCCGTTGATTCTTGTGGCTGAAGCACCAGAAAAACCAGGAAATATTGGTGCTTTATTGCGAACTGCCGATGCTGCTAATCTTGATGCTGTGATTATTGCCAATCCGAAAAGTGATTTGTACAATCCCAATATTGTTCGCTCCAGCGTAGGCTGTTTGTTTACCAACCAAATAGCCACAGGAACATCAACTGAAATTATTGCTTTTTTGAAAGAACGACAAATCAATATTTATTGCGCCACCTTACAAAACTCGACTTCCTATCACACCGAAGATTACACCACTCCAACCGCTTTGGTTGTAGGTACAGAAGCTACCGGACTGACCCAAGAATGGCGAGATGCCTCCACACAAAACATCATCATACCAATGCAAGGTGAAATCGACAGTATGAACGTTTCGGTTTCAGCAGCCATATTAATATTTGAAGCAAAAAGACAAAGAGGATTTTAGAGTTTAAATTGCGTGAATTAGAAAATTAAAATAAAAAAATATATGAGAAAAATTGTCTTATTATTACTGCTTATTACTTGTAACACATTCGCTCAAATTAGCGAAAAACAAGTAGATGAATTAGTCGAAAATACCTTAAAAAGTTTTGATGTTCCCGGAATAGCCGTAGCCATTGTCAAAGACGGGAAAGTGGTTCTTTCTAAAGGATATGGCGTAAAATCGATTTTGACTAACGAAAAAGTAGATGCGAATACGCTTTTTGGAATTGCTTCCAACAGTAAAGCTTTTACGACTGCTGCTATAGCGATGTTGGTCGATGAAAAAAAAATCAACTGGGACGATAAAGTGAAACAATACCTTCCTGATTTCAAAATGTACAATGAGTATGTTAGCAATGAATTTACCATTCGGGATTTGGTGACACACCGGAGCGGATTGGGACTAGGAGCAGGCGATTTGATGATTTGGCCTGATGGTAGCGACTTCAAACCGGATGATATTATTCATAATTTACAGTATCTGAAACCGGTTTCGGCTTTTAGAACAAAATACGACTATGATAACTTATTATATATTGTGGCTGGTGAAGTCATCGAGAAAGCAAGTGGACAATCTTGGTGCGATTTTATCGAAACACGAATTATGAAACCATTAGAAATGAACAGCAGTGCCGCTTCTTTCTTACGGCTTAAGGACACTACGAATATCATTGCACCACACGTTCCAACCGATGGAAAACTAAAAGTGATTTCACGATATAAAAATCAAACTTTCGATGCCGCGGCTGGAATATATTCGAGTGTGTATGATTTGAGCAAATGGATGATTATGCACTTAGAAAAAGGAAAATACGGTCTCGGAAAACAGTATCAATTGTTTTCTAAAAAGGAACAAGATGAGATGTGGCAGTTGCAAACTATAATTCCTGTTACTACAAAACCACCTTACAATACACACTTTAGCGGTTATGGATTAGGTTGGTTTTTGAGTGATGTCAAAGGTTATAAACAAGTGACCCACACTGGAGGTCTTGAAGGAATAGTGACTCAAACCACTTTATTTCCAGAACTTAATTTAGGAATTGTTGTATTGACCAATCAGCAATCTGGAGCAGCTTTTTCGGCCATTACCAACACCATTAAAGACAGTTATCTCGGTATTCCACACACCAATTATGTTGAAATATACAGCAAACAGGAAAAAGAGAACATAGCCACAGCCGACAAAACCACCTATGAAGTTTGGGCCACAGTAGCAAAGAATCAAAAAGACAAACTAAAAATTGATTATAAAAAATATACGGGCTTGTATGTTGACAATTGGTTTGGCAAAGTTGAGCTTTTAGAAAAAAAAGGAAAACTGTTTTTTAAATCTACACGTTCGTCACAACTTGCGGGAGAAGTTTTCTTTTATAAAAAAAATACTTTTGTAGTAAAATGGGATACTCGTAGTTTTAATGCTGACGCTTTTTTACTATTTGAGATGAATGAAAAAGGAGAATCCTATGGCTTAAAAATGAAACCTATTTCGGAATTAACTGACTTTAGTTACGATTTTCAAGATTTGGATTTTAATAGAGTTAGCAAGTAAATTTTCAAATATAATTTCAAACACGGCTTGTATATATCATTTGTTATGTCTATTTTTAAAAAATCAACAATTCTGAAATGTTAGAAATAGATTTTGAAAAGGAAAACAAAGCCATTGCCCAAGAATACAAAGAGTTACTTCGAATAAGTTACCAAACTTTAACTGCCGAAGACAAAAAACTCATCAGAAAAGCATTTGATGTTGCTATGGATGCGCATAAAGATCAGCGCAGAAAATCGGGAGAAGCCTATTTTTTTCATCCCATTGCTGTGGCCAAAATTGTAGCTTCTGAAATAGGCTTGGGGGCTACTGCTATTGCTGCTTCCTTGCTGCACGATGTCGTTGAAGATACTCCAATTACTGTGGAAGATATCGAAAAAATGTTCAACCCAAAATTAGCTCAGTTAGTCGAAGGATTGACAAAAATATCGAAAGTTCAAAAAGAAATGAACGTTTCGATGCAGGCCGAAAATTTTAGAAAAATGCTTTTTACTCTTCACGATGATGTGCGAGTAATTCTGATAAAAATTGCCGACAGATTGCATAATATGCAAACGTTGGACAATATGGAAGATCAAAAACAAATCAAGATAGCCTCCGAAACTTTATATATTTATGCTCCATTGGCTCATCGTTTGGGCTTATATAAAATCAAAAACAAACTCGAAGATTTAGGATTAAAATACACAGAACCTGATACATACAATGATATTGTAAGTAAAATTAAGGAAACTAAAGAAGAGCAAGATGTCTATATAAAAGACATATCGGAAGTTTTAAAAAAAGCTTTAGATGCTGAAAAACTAGACTATATCATCAAAGGAAGACCCAAATCTATCTATTCGATATATAGAAAAATGAAAGCACAAGGGGTAGGCTTCGATGAAGTCTATGATAAATTTGCTTTGCGAATAGTTTACAAATCAAATCCAAATGAAGAAAAATTCTTGGCTTGGAAGATTTATTCAATAGTTACAGATCATTACAGACCAAGTCCGAGCCGTTTGCGTGACTGGATTTCTTCTCCAAAAACTACGGGATATGAAGCTTTACATATTACCGTAATGGGGCCAAAAGGACGCTGGGTCGAGGTACAGGTTCGAAGTGAAAGAATGGATGAAATTGCCGAAAAAGGTTATGCAGCACATTATAAATACAAACAAGGAAGCTCAGAGGATAGTAGTTTAGACAATTGGCTCAATTTGCTAAAAGAGGCCCTTGAAAACCCTGAAACCAATGCAGTAGATTTTGTAGAAGATTTTAAAATGAATCTATATTCAAAAGAAATCTTTGTGTTTACACCAAAAGGAGAAATAAAATCATTGCCAAAAGGTGCCACATCACTTGATTTTGCGTTTAGTATTCACTCAGAAATAGGAATTCGAACCCGTGGAACTCGTGTAAACGGGAAATTAGTCCCATTAAATCACGAATTAAAAAGCGGTGATCAAATAGAAATTATCACTTCGCAATATCAAAAACCAACCCTGAACTGGCTGGATTATGTAACCACTTCAAGAGCAAAAAATAAAATAAAAAACGTTCTCAACGAGAATACAAAAAAAATTGCAGAAGAAGGTAAAGAAATACTTACTCGAAAACTAAAACACTTAAAAATCACTTTGAGCGAATCAGTTGTCAACGAATTAGTAAATTATTTCAAATTAAAAACAAGTTTAGATTTGTTTTATCGAGTGGGAGTTGGTGCTATCGAAAATCAACAGTTAAAAGATTACTCCGCACAAAAAAGCAACACTTTTATTAATTTTTTCAAGAATAAAATCAAGAGAAATACTATTACTGCCAGTGAAGACATTCACAAACAAGTACTTAACAGCAATTATGACTTATTAGTTTTTGGTGCTGATCAAGACAAATTAGATTATAAATTATCTACTTGCTGCAATCCTATACCTGGTGATGAAGTTTTTGGTTTTATCACTATAAATGAAGGAATTAAAGTCCACAAAAGAGACTGCCCCAATGCCATAAGCCTTCAATCTAATTATGCTTATCGTATATTACAGGCAAAATGGATAGATTCTTCTCAACAAGAATTCAAAGCTATTTTACATATAACTGGCATGGATACAATTGGTCTAACAAACAAACTTACAAAGGTAATCTCGGATAATATGAATGTGAACATTCAAAGTATTTCATTGAGTGGTGAAGCAGGAATTTTTAACGGGCAAATAGCAGTAATCGTTCAAAATAATACTATTTTGAAAAAATTAATAGATAATATCAAGCAAATTGATGGAGTAGATAAAGTTACTCGTGAATATAAAAATTAAATTACCATTTAGGGGCTAATAGGGCTAATATTTTTTTTATCTTTGCAAATATGACACAAATTTCAGTTGATAATAGTAGTAATCAAGAAATTGTAAAAAATGTTTTTACACTCTATCTTGAGAACAAAGGACATCGCAAAACGCCTGAGCGTTATGCTATACTTCAAGAAATATATGATAGTGAAGAACATTTTGATATTGAAAATCTGTATATCAAAATGAAAAATAAAAACTACCGTGTGAGCAGAGCCACTCTTTACAACACTATTGATCTTTTATTAGAATCTGGTTTAGTACGAAAACATCAGTTTGGGCAAAATCAAGCTCATTACGAAAAATCCTATTTCGATAAGCAACACGATCACATTATTATGACAGATACTGGTGAAGTAATCGAATTTTGTGATCCAAGAATTCAAACTATCAAAAAAACAATGGAAGAAATTTTTGGGATAGAAATTACAAATCACTCCTTATATTTATACGGAAGAAAAAGAAAGAACGAAATTTAAAACAACTACAAACAAAAAATAGAATGACCGCAGATTTATTATTAGGATTACAATGGGGAGATGAAGGAAAAGGAAAAATTGTTGACGTACTTACATCTAAATATGATATTATTGCTCGTTTTCAAGGAGGACCAAATGCTGGGCATACATTAGAATTTGACGGAATCAAACACGTTTTAAGAACCATCCCTTCTGGAATTTTTCATAAAACAGCTGTAAATATTATAGGAAATGGTGTGGTTATTGACCCTGTTGTTTTTCAAAAAGAAATCGAAGCATTAGATAAATTTGAAATCGATATCAAAAGTAAATTAATCATTTCAAGAAAAGCACACTTGATTTTACCTACACACCGATTGCTAGATGCTGCCTCTGAAGCATCAAAAGGAAAAGCAAAAATTGGTTCTACACTCAAAGGAATTGGGCCAACTTATATGGATAAAACAGGTAGAAACGGAATTCGTGTGGGAGATATAGAACTAGAAGATTTCAACGAAAAATATCGTGCTCTGGCTGACAAACACGAAGAAATGATCAAATTTTACGATGTTAGCGTTCAATACAATCTGGCAGAAATGGAAAAAGAATTCTTTGAATCTATCGAAGAATTGAAAAAAATAGATTTTATAGACAGTGAAGAATACATCAATCAAGCACTAAAAGAGAATAAATCAATACTTTGTGAAGGCGCCCAAGGTTCGTTACTTGATGTTGATTTTGGAACTTATCCGTTTGTAACTTCATCGAACACAACAGCAGCAGGTGCTTGTACCGGATTAGGAATCGCTCCAAACAAAATCAATGAAGTGTATGGAATTTTCAAAGCCTATGTAACTCGTGTAGGAAGCGGCCCTTTTCCAACAGAGCTCCACGACGAAGAC
>JACCDH011395979.1_pt1 | contig 14427 bp, 13 predicted proteins | sample 7442481 | NCBI WGS metagenome assembly JACCDH01 (sample SAMN15323433, study PRJNA562643) | freshwater metagenome | isolation source: river surface water | place: USA:Blue River Watershed | collected 2017-08-15
CATTGCGGCGGCGTGATGGCGAAGCACAAGGTGCCGCGTTACGTCTGGTTCATGGATCAGGCCCTGCCCCGCAATGCCAATGGCAAGTTCCTGCGCCGTGAACTGCGCGACGAACTTGCGCGCCAGACGGCTGAGGCCTGAGCCATGGGTGACATGGACGGCCGCATCGTCCTGGTCACGGGTGCCTCGCGCGGGCTTGGTGCCGCTGCTGCGCGGGCACTTGCGGCCGCCGGGGCAAAGGTTGCCGTTACAGACCTCACCGCACCGGAGGACCTCGCCGCTGAAATCGGCGGGATCGCCCGCGCTCATGACGTGACGAGCGAGGCAGACTGGGCTGCAACGATGGACTGGTTGCGGGCTGAACTGGGCGGGCTCGACGCGCTGGTCAACAACGCCGGCCTGTGGCTGTTCAAGCCGATTATGGAGACCACGCTGGATGACTGGCGGCGGCTTCACGCGGTCAATGTCGAAGGGGTATTCCTGGGCACCCGCGCCGCGATCCCGCTGCTGGCCGAACGCGCGCACCTGTGGCGCGGCGGCTCGGCAATCGTGAACCTGTCTTCGGTGGCGGGGATCGAAGGGGCTGCCGGCGGCACCTGCTATAACAGCACCAAGGGTGCGGTGCGCCTGTTCACCAAGGGCTGCGCCAAGGAGCTGGCTGCGGCCCGGATTCGCGTCAATTCCGTCCACCCCGGCGTGATCGACACCGACATGGGCCGCAAGCTGATCGACGATTTCGCCGTGGCGCAGGGCACGGGTAACAACGAAACACTGGCGAACGTCTCAGCCATGCATCCGCTTGGTCACCTGGGTGAGCCGCAGAACGTGGCCGATGCGGTCGTCTTCCTGGCCAGCGACCGCGCCGCCTTTACCACTGGCAGCGAGCTGATCGTTGACGGTGGGCTTAGCGCCTAAAGCCTGAAGGCAGCCAGCGCGGCCCGGGCAATTCCTGCGCCCTTTTCCTGGACGAAGTGTCCGCCATCAGGAACCTCGAGTGGAGCAGGGCAGCCGCGGATGATCCCTTGCAATCTCGACATGACGTCGGGGCCCAATACGGGGTCAGTCATTCCCACCGCCATGAAGGTTGGGCCGGACCATTGATCACGCCAGAATTCCAGCGCCCGTTTTGCCTCGGCAATGCCGTCCATTCCGGGATCGGTCATGACGAGCTCGGGGAACCTGCGGACGCCAGCCTTATAGCCCGCATCGGGAAACGGCGCGTCATAACCGGCCGCCTCGTCATCGCGCATATCTGGCTGCGAACGTTGCATCAGCCCGGCAATATCGAGATCGGGTTGGCTTCGATTGAAGGCGCGCCACCGCTCAAACCCCTCACTGACCGGTTCGCCGCAGGGGATCGTGGTATTCATCACCAACAGGCGCACAAAGCGGTCAGGCATTGCTGGTGGAATGGTGAGGCCCAGAATGCCGCCCCAATCCTGGCAGACCAGAGTGACTTGCTTCAGGTCGAGCGCCTCGATCAGCGCGATCAGCATGTTGCGATGGAAGTGGAAGGTATAGACCGCTTCATCGCGCGGCTTGTCGGATCGTCCGAAGCCCAACATATCGGGGGCGATCACGCGATGCCCGGCCGCTGCGAAGACGGGAATCATCTTGCGATAGAGGTATGACCAAGTTGGCTGGCCGTGCAGGCAAAGGAATGTTTCTGCAGCATCGCGAGGGCCCTCATCCAGATAGTGAACCCGCAGCCCTTCATATCCTGGCAAGTCCTGCAGGTAATGCGGCGTAAAGCTGTAATCGGCCAGTCCCGAGAAGCGGGCATCATCGGTCCGCAGATAGTCCATGCTTGCCTTCCTTCGGTGATCAGCTGGCGGGCGCTGGCCATTGCGACAGGATTGTCGCCGCATCAAAATAGTCGCGCCAATAGGTGATAAGCCCGTCGTGCACCTCGAACACCCCGGTAACCGGCAATTCGACCCACTTGTCCGCCAGCCGGTGCCGATCGAGTCGTTCAAGCATGACCACCGGACCGGTCACCGCTTCACGAAGGATGCGGAACTCGTTCTCCAAGGTCGGTGCAAAGAACGGCTCAAGCACGGCGCGAATGCCCGCCGCCCCCACGACAGTGCCGATCGGAGGAGGGTTGGTATAGATGCAGTCAGGCGCCACAAGGGCCGTTGCCCGATCATAGTCGAGCGGCTCCATCGCCTTAAGGAAGGCACGGGCGATTTCGGTGGCGCTCGCGGTCATACGCCGCGCCCTTCGCCCAGCAGCAGCACCTTGATGTCGCCCCCGCAGCGATAGGAATGGAATATCAGGTAAGCTGCAACATACGGCATGCCGCCGGCAAAGATGAACGAGCCAAGCGCCAATCCGGTCGGACTGAAATGATGCCGCCAGGCCAGCCACAGCCCGCCTAGGCAGAGGAACGCGAAGAAATCGAGGTTGAACTGACCGGGCCAAGCCATCGCCGCAATATCACCGAAAAAGATCGGGAGTAGATCGAGGCCGTGGTTGGCGATGATTATCGCGGTGTAACCGGCAATGCCGACGATCCATGCGGCGAGGTAGATGCGAAACAGCGTCATGATCAGCTCCTCATTCCAGGCAATGCTCTTCGCGGTGGCAACAGCCGGCCGGAATCTGGTACGGCGGCCGCACACAAGACAACCTTATGTAGCATCCGCTACATAGTAACGGAATGTAGCGGATGCTACAAGGCTGAAGATGAGCATAAAGGATAAGCAGCGCGAGGCCGTGGCTGACCGGCTGGCAGCCCATTTGCTGGAGCACGGACTGGCCCGCACAAGCCTGCGGCAACTGGCCGTGGCTGCGGGGGTAAGTGACCGGATGCTGCTGTATTACTTCACTGACAAGGCCGAGATTCTGGCCTGCACCATGGCCCGCGTGGCGGGGGAACTATCGCAGCGCCTGGCCGAAGCAATTCCCGACGGGAGGCCATTGAAACCCGCCGAGCTGGTCCGCCGCGCCGCCGTCTTCACCACTGGACCAGAGATGCGGCGCTTCATGCGCCTCTGGGTGGAAGCAGTTGCCGCTGCCGCGCGCGGAGAAGCACCGTTCCCCGGGATTGTGGCAGATGTGATGGCTGGATTTCGGCTTTGGGTCGACACCCGGCTTGACCTTGCCCCAGGTGCTGATCGCTTCGGCACGGCGGCGGCAATCATCGCGATGATCGATGGTCTCGCGCTGGTTGATATCTGCAGCGAAGATGCGATCGCGCCTGGCATGGCTGAGGCACTGGCGGGCTTGCTCGCCGACTAGAGCGCACCGCCGCCCTGTGCACAAACCTGTGCAGGGAGGGCGAATTGCCGGTGTGCGAACGGTTGGAAAGCGATCAGCTTTCCAGCTGGCGCAGCAGGCTGCGCACATCACCGTCCATATCGGCATCGCGCGTGCGCAGGTCCTCGATCAGGCGCACGGCATGGATCACGGTTGAGTGATCCCGCCCGCCGAACTTGCGGCCAATTTCCGGGTAGCTGCGCGGGGTCAGCACCTTCGCGAGGTACATTGCCACCTGGCGCGGGCGGACCACGGCGCGCGCGCGGCGCTTGCTGGCCATCTCGGTCCGGTCGACGCGATAGAACTGACAGACCGTCCGCTGGATCTCATCAATCGTGATGCGGCGGCGGTTGGCCGAGAGGATATCGGTCAACTGTTCTTCAGCCAGCTGCAGCGACACGGCCTGGCCGGTCAGCTGGGCATAAGCGATCAGCTTGTTGAGGCCGCCGACCAGTTCGCGGACATTGCGGTTGATCGTGCGGGCGAGGAATTCAACCACGTCACCCGGCACATGGCTGGGCGAGAAGCGCTGGAGGCGGTGCTCAAGGATCGAACGGCGAAGTTCGATGTCAGCCGGCTGGATATCGGCAACAAGCCCCATCGACAGGCGCGAGAGCAACCGCTGCTCAACCCCGTCCAGCGCTTGCGGAGCGCGGTCGGCGGCAAAGACCAGCCGCTTGCCTTCGGCCAGCAGGGCATCGATCGTATAAAGCAGCTCTTCCTGGGCCGAAGCCTTGCCGATGATGAACTGGATGTCATCAACCAGCAGCAGGTCGAAGCCGCGCAGACGGGCCTTGAACTCGATCGTCTGGTTCTGGCGCAGCGCCTGGACGAATTCGACCATGAAGCGCTCAGCCGAGCAGTAGAAGATCCGGGCTCGCTGGTGGTTGGCCAGATAAGCGTGACCGATGGCGTGCAGCAGGTGAGTCTTGCCCTGCCCTGTCGCCGCCTTGAGATACAGCGGTGCAAACTGGGGCGTTTCGGTTGCCGCCATGCGCTGGGCAGCATTGCTGGCCAGAATATTGGCTGAACCGGTCACGAAGCTGGCGAAAGTCAGCGAAGGATCAAGCCCGACCGGCCCCTGACCCAGCGCCCCCATTTCCGCTGCACCCATCCCCAGCGCATCGCCCGGCTGGGCCAGCGAAGCGCCGTCATTGGCGGCACGGCGCCCCTCTTCACGGCCCAGGCGCAGCCCGGGCATCGCCCGGCGACCGGGCAGCACAGAGATCTGGACATTGCGAATATCCGGGCGGGCGATCTTCCAGGCCAGCGAGAGCCGGTCGGCAAAGCGATCCGCCACCCAATTGGCAGAGAATTCGTTTGGCAGATAGAGATCGAGGGTACCGGTCTGCTTGCACAGCGAACCGAGCTGGATCGGCTTGATCCACTGGCTGTAAAGCTGGTTGCCCAGATCCTTGCGCAGCCCACGGCTGATGTCTGCCCAGTCGGCAGCAAGGTCGAGCGCTTCCTGTTCTTCCATCATGCGCTCTGCGTCAGCTCCGCCCTGCGCGGCAGCACCGCGCGAATTACCAATGCTTGGTCCCGACACCCCTACGGCCCCCGAATATACGCTTCCAGCCCCGTACCTCCACCCGAGGACAGGACCCGCCCAAAACCGGCCCCCAACAACCGGTTCGGAACTCCAATCTGTGTGCAAGGCCCATTGCAGAATCCGCGCTGGGCTTGAGCTGTGTTATGCCCCGATGAGCGCAAAGGGCAAGGCAACCTTTTTCAAAAAACTGAAATAAATGCCCTTGACTCACTACCGCTCTGGGAATTCCCGCAGTGCAATCCTAAAGCACTGTTAACCAAAAGAAACGTGCAATCCCTTAATTGCGAATCGCGGGAATCCGGTCAGTTGCTGCAACGCCGCATTTCGCGCGCAGCCAACAACGAAAAAGGCCGACGGTTGAACCGCCGGCCTTTTCGCTGGGTTGTTCCCAATTCGTGCCCCGATCCGCGAATCGGTCGCCCTGACTTTAGAGCGAGGCAACCCGCTTGGTCAGACGGGCAAATTTGCGCGAAGCGGTGTTCTTGTGAAGCACGCCACGGGCAACACCGCGCTGCAGTTCCGGCTGGGCAGCCTTGAGAGCCTCGGCAGCTGCAGCCTTGTCACCACCTGCAAGGGCGGCCTCAACCTTCTTCACGAAGGTGCGGATACGGCCCAGTCGGTTGCCGTTGATTTCTGCGCGCTTCTCGTTGCGACGGATGCGCTTCTTGGCTTGCGGCGTATTGGCCATGTCAGTCCTTCTTGCGGCTGCCAGGTGCAGCCCGATTCTGGTTAGAAATTCGCACAAAATCGCGAGCGCTGATCGAGTCATGCCCGCGGAAAGCGCGGCCCTTAACCGGGCAAAGCCGAATCGTCAACCGAAACGGACTATTTCTGGCACTTCGCGCAATACCAGGTGCTTCGTCCGCCCTGCGGCAATCGCGCAATCGGTGTGCTACAACGGCTGCAAGGCTCACCGGTTCGATCATAGACATCGAACTGCTTGGAAAAGTAGCCCAGCTGACCGTCAGGCTGGGCATAGTCACGCAGCGTGGATCCGCCGGCCGCGATCGCCTCGGCGATCACGGCCTTGATCGCCGGCACCAGCTTGGCCAGCGCAGCGCCCGAAACCTTCCCGGCAGCCTTGCGCGGATCGATTCCGGCGCGGAACAGGGCTTCGCAGACATAGATGTTTCCCAAGCCCGCAACGATCCGCTGATCGAGCAGCATCAGCTTGATCGCGGCGCTGCGGCCCGCCAGCGCGGACTTGAGGTGGCTATCTGTCAGCTCCTCGCCCACCGGCTCCGGCCCCATGGCTGCGAAGGCTGGCCAACGCGCCAGAGCTGCTTCCTCAACCAGATCGACCGAACCAAACCGGCGGGGATCGTTGAGCGATAATATGTGGCCGGAACCTGTTTCCAGCACGAGATGGTCGTGCTTGCCGATATCTTCAGGGTCAATCCGCCACCGCCCGGACATTCCGAGATGGAAGACCATGGTCTGTCCGCGGTCGGTATGGATCAAGCCATATTTGGCCCGGCGGCCAAGGCCGCTAACCGTCGCACCAGTCAGTGCCTGGACAAGATCCACCGGAAACGGGCGGCGCAGGTCGGCCCGGCGCGGCTCGACGCGGACCAGCCGGGCGCCATCCAGATAGCGCGCCAGCCCGCGCACGGTCGTTTCCACTTCGGGTAATTCAGGCATCGATTCGCTGCTAACAAGCTTTCCGCCGCGCCGAAACTGCCCTAAGGGCCAGCCCCATGAGCGAACAGGTATCCTTTGGCTATGAAGAGGTCTCTCCCGAGGAGAAGACCCAGCGCGTCGGTGCGGTGTTTTCAAGCGTCGCCAAGAAGTACGACGTGATGAACGATGCCATGTCGGTTGGCATGCACCGGCTGTGGAAGGACAAGTTCGTTCGCCGCGTGAAGCCACGTCCGGGCGAGCAGATCCTCGACATGGCTGGCGGCACGGGCGACATCGCTTTTCGCATGGCCGCCCAAGGCGCCCAGATCACCGTGTCCGACATCAACCAGGATATGCTCGATGTTGGCATCGACCGGGCGATGGAGCGCGGGCTGGATAGCCTGGTCTGGTCGCGGCAAAACGCAGAGGAACTTAGCTTTCCCGGCCGGTTCTTCGATGCCTATACCATTGCCTTTGGCATCCGGAACGTGACCCGGATCGACAAGGCCCTGGCCGAAGCGCACCGCGTGCTCAAGCACGGTGGCCGATTCTTCTGCCTGGAATTCTCGACTACCGAGTGGCCGGGGTTCAAAGAGGTCTATGATTTCTATTCGCACCAACTGGTGCCCCGGATCGGCCAGGCGATTGCCGGCGATGCCGATTCCTATCGCTACCTGATCGAATCGATCCGCCGCTTTCCGACCATGCCGGAATTCGAAGGCATGATCCGTGATGCCGGCTTTACGCGCACCAGGGTTGAACCGATCCTGGGCGGACTGGTGGCCATTCACAGCGGCTGGAAGATTTGACCCGTCCGGCAACTCATCTGCTGCGCCTGCTGCGCTGGGGCCGGATCCTGGCGAAGCACGGCGCGCTGCGCGGGATCGAGCGCGACCGCAACACGCCGCTACCGGTCAAGCGCCTGTTCCGGCTGGCCCGGCTGGGCACGTTCCAGCCGCGCGTGCCGGACTATGCCGGCGCTTTTCAGGCGATTGGCCCGGCCGCGATCAAGCTGGGTCAAACCTTGGCCACGCGGCCCGATCTGGTTGGCGAAGAAGCAGCGTTCAACCTGCTAAGCTTGCAGGATAGCCTGCCGCCGGTGCCATTCGCAGCGATCCAGGCAGAGATCGAGACCAGCTTTGGTAAACCACTTGATATGCTGTTTGCCAACGTCGATCCCACGCCGGTCGGGGCAGCGTCAATTGCCCAAGTTCACAAGGGCGTAACGACCGACGGCCGGACAGTGGCGATCAAGGTTCTGCGCCCCGGCATCCGCGAAAAGTTCGCCGCTGACATCGAAACTTACGAATGGGCCGCAGCGCATCTAGAGGCGCTGGGCGGCGAAGCGGCGCGGCTGCGACCGCGTCTGGTCATCGCAAATCTCAAGCGCTGGACCATGCGCGAGCTGGACCTGCGACGCGAGGCGGCCTCCGCCTCTGAACTTGCCGATGCGATGAAGGGTTTTGAAGGCTATCGCATTCCCGCGATCGACTGGGACCGGACCAATGGCCGTGTCATGACGATCGAATGGATCGACGGGATCAAGATCAGCGACCGGGCCGCGCTTGAAGCGAGCGGAGTGGAACTGCCCGAGCTTGCCAACCGGCTGGTCATTGCCTTTCTGACCCAGGCAATCAGCTACGGCTATTTCCACGCGGACATGCACCAGGGGAACCTGTTTGTTCAGCCGGACGGGACCATTGCCGCGATCGACTTTGGGATCATGGGCCGGATCGATCGCCGCGCGCGGTTCTGGCTCGCCGAAATCCTCTATGGCCTGACCACTGGCAATTATCGCCGGGTCGCCGAAATCCATTTCGAGGCGCAGTACGTTCCGAGTTATCACTCGGTCGATGAATTCGCGACCGCGCTGCGCGCAGTAGGTGAGCCAATGCGCGGCAAGCCGGTCAGCGAACTGTCGGTCGGGCAGATGCTGGACGGCCTGTTCGCCATCACCCGCGATTTCGACATGCAGACCCAGCCGCACCTTCTGCTGCTGCAAAAGACAATGGTAATGGTCGAGGGGCTGGCCACTGCGCTGCATCCCGGCATCAACATGTGGGATGTCTCCGGTCCCTTCGTGAAGAACTGGATCCGCGACGAGCTGGGACCTGAAGCGGCGCTGGCCGATCGGCTGCGCGAAGACACCGATACACTCCTGCGTCTGCCCAGCCTGATCCGCCGCCTGGAAGAGCGCTTCCCGCCCAAGGGCGGCGCCCCGGAACAGCCGCCGTTACCGGATGTTGAGCTGGTTTGGGAACGCCGCCGAAACCGCCATCAGCGTAACTGGGGTGGCTATCTGCTGGCTTTGCTGGCCGGGGGAGCTCTGGTCTGGGGCGTGAACTTGGCTGGCTGGCTCTAAGGCCATGGATCTCGACGATTTAATCCTGCATTTCTTCGGCACTGCCGACCCAGCCGAGTTGACCGAGGCTGATTACGACCGCGCTCTTGAGAAGCTGAAGATCGCTTTCGGGGTCGAGCGTGAGGCAGGCCGCAAATTTGCCCTGTGGGCCTTGATGGACGCGCTTGGCATTGCTCCGCTGCCAGCCGAGGCCTTTGCCAAGGAGCCTCTGCTCAAGGCCGCCGCCGAAGACTACCTCAAAGCCGCATTCCGCTTGGAGCGATTTGGCGATCAGAACGACTGACCTTGCCCAAGACATTGGAAAAGGGCGACAAGGTTTCCCTTGCCGCCCTTTGTTTTGGTTAGCCTTCTGAGGGCCCGAAGGCCCCCGGGCCTCCTCTCCAACTCAGAACTTGGTGCCAGCGCGCAGACCAATCGTGCGCGGGGTGATCGGCACGATGTACGGGCGCTGATAGCACTGGCCGCACTGGACAAAGCGCGATGACTGGCCGCGTTCGTCAAGCAGGTTGGCAGCAAACAGCTCTACATTGAAGCTGGTCCACTGCACACCAAGCGCCAGGTTCACCGTGGTAAATGCCGGAAGCTCGCCAAGCAATGCCGCCTGGGCGGCGCGGACATCGCCGGTGGCCGAACCCTGGTAGGCTACGTTGATCTGACCGTAAGGCTTCTTGTCGCCCATGTCCGCCGTGTAGCGCATCGTGCCCGAGGCCTTGAACTTCGGCGTGATCGGCAGACGGGTGCCCGATGGCGACTGGATCGAATTGCCAGCCCCGCTACAGGTAAAGGTCGGGTCGACCGCTGCGCACAGGTTCTTGGTGGTCTTGGCATCGGTGTAAGCACCGGCCACCTGCAGGAACAGTCCGCCACTGTTATAGCTCAGGTCGGCGTCGACGCCGCGAATGCGGGCGTCGGGGCCGTTCTTGATCTCGGTGAAGCTGTTCGCGCCAAGATAGGAGTACTGGAAGTCATTCCAGTTCTGCTGGTAAATCGCACCATTGAAGCGCAGGCCCGGAGCCAGCGTCGACTTCCAGCCCATTTCGTAGTTGATCAGGAAGTCGGCATCATAAGGGCCAACGTCAGCCCGGCGGTTCACACCACCCGGGCGGAAACCCTTCGAGGCCGTAGCATAGACCATAAGGTCGCTGGTGGGCTTCCACGAAAGGTTGAAGCGCCAGGTCAGGCCATCATCCTTCACGCGAACCGGATCGACGCTCGACCCGTTCCACACGCCAAGGTTCGAACAGGGCGTACCGTCGACTGCGCCCGGGAACAGCTTGACGCCTGCCGTTCCCGCAACCGGCCGCAACCGTGATCCGGTCGTGGTAAAGCAGCCCGCCACGCCGGTGCGTGAACTGCCAGCGCCGTTGTACGGCGAGTCAGAGAAGTTCCCGTTCGGGTTACGGCCAAAGCCGAAGAACCCGATCAGCGTATTGTCAAACTTGTAGGCACGCACCCCGGCGGTCAGGGTCACGTTCTGCAGTAGATCATAGCTGAGCTCGCCAAAAGCCGCATAGTCGCGGTCAACGCGTTCCTGCTTGGTAAGCCACAGCGTACCCGGATGGCCGTTGACCGAAACAAGCGGTCCCAGGCCGGGCACCTGATAATCCTGATAGATATCATTCGACTGACGCTGGTAGAATAGGCCGCCCACAAAGCGCAGCGGCTTGTCGGCCGGTGAAGCGATGCGAAGTTCCTGGCTGAGCTTCTTGAAGTGATCGCTTCCGATCACCTTCTGGCGCGGATCGATGGTGTTGCCCAGCGAATCCAGGAAATAGAAATAGCCTGCGAGACCGCCCGACGAGGCATAGAGCGAATCGTAAGCCTCTGAATAGTCGGTATAGTCGCTCGAGCTGTCGCGTTTGCGATCCAGATAGGCACCGGCATAGGTCACATCCCAGCTGCCCAGCTTGCCTTCAATGGTCAGTGCAGCCTGGATCCACTTGTCATTCAGGTATTCCGGCGCAAAGCGTTGCAGCTTAAGATCGCCAACGCTCGGATCATAGGCATAGGAGCCCTTGCTGAGCATCTTCTGATAGGTAACCGCAGGGGTCACGGTCCAGCTGTCGTCCAGGTCAACCTTCAGTGCAGCGCGAGCGCCGAAGGTTTCGGTCTGGTTATAGTTCTCTGCAACAAAGGCATCATTGTCGACACAGATTCCGCCCGGCTGGGGCAGGAAGCAACGATCACCGGCCACATTATCGATATAGCCGGCATCGCGCTGATAAAAGCCGACCACACGCAATGCCATCCGATCATTGATCGGGGCGTTGATCATGCCATCAAACTTGCCACCGAAATTGCCGCCCTTGACGGTGTTGATCTCACCATCAAGCGAGCCTTCATACCCGGCGGTGCTGGGCTTGTTGGTGATGATGCGGATGGTGCCTGCCTGCGACGAGGCGCCATAAAGTGTGCCCTGCGGGCCAGAGAGGCTTTCGATCCGGGCGATGTCATAGATGTGGACATCCAGGTTGCCGCCAATGGTCGTCACCGGCTGTTCGTCAAGATAGACGCCAACCGAAGGCAGCGATCCCGAGTGGTTGCCATCCCCGCCCGAAGCGACGCCGCGCATGTAGACCACATTTGTACCCGGCGTACCGCCCGACTGGAACGACACGGACGGGAGCTGCTGGGCATAGCCCTTAAAGTCAGAGATATTGAGCTGTTCAAGCTTGGCCGTACCAAGTGCCTGGATCGAAATCGGCACATTTTGCAGGCTTTCCGACCGCTTTTGCGCTGTCACCACGATCTCGTTGGCATCCACCTCATCGGCAGTTTGGGCCAGTGCCGGAACCGCGCTTAGCGAAGTGGAAGCGAGCAGAAGCGCACCCGCGGTGCGACGAACAGTAAATGCCATGGATACCCCATCCAACAGTTTCACCACTATGTCTGAATCTCCCTGCCGCGGCGGTCAAGCGGCACGCAGACCGAATGCATCAATCGATTTCCGCGCGTGGCAGAATTACCACGCATCCGGCACCGCCGGATAGGCCGCCAGGACCGGCCCCAAAGCAGCCTTCAGCGGATCCAGCCAAGGTTCGAACGGCACATGTGCTTCGGTGCCTTCGCGAAAGATTGGGCGGCGGACCTGTTCTGAACTGGGGGTGCGCACCGCCCGCTCGGTCCGGTGGAATTCAAGGCAGGCTTCTTCGAACGGCAGGCCGCAGTGATTGAGCAACGCGCGCACCTCGGCTTCGGTGTCATCGACCATGCGCTCATAGATCACCCGGTGGATACGGCCTGGCTGGACCCGGTCGAGATGGGCCATCAACCGAACGTAATCGCGGTAATAGCGCCCCATGTCCTCCAGACTGTAGCTGAAGGCCTGGCCGCGGGCGAAGTGCTGCTTGAAGTTTGAAAAACAGCAACCCAGCGGATGGCGCCTGGCATCGATGATCTTCGCCCCCGGCAGCGCCAACATGATGAACACCGTGTGCATCCAGTTGTTGGGCAGCTTATCGATAAAGAATGGCCGCTCGGTCTTGCGCTGGATGCGGGTGCGCTTGAGGAACTCCTCGCCCCGCCGGGCCAATTGCTCCGCGGACAGCTCTGGCAGGCTCAGCGGATAATTCGCCTCGCGCCGGGCCAGCGCGGGAATATCCGGCAGTTCAGTGGTCCCTTCGACCTGACTGTGGCTTGAAAGAATCTGTTCAACCAAGGTCGATCCCGCGCGCGGCATTCCCAGCACAAAGATCGGGTCGGGAGCATCGCAGCCCTGCCCGGTCCGCGCGGCAAAAAACTCGGGCGTGGCAATCTCGATCAGACGGTCAACAAACCGGCAGGTCTCACCAGCATCATAATCAAGTTCGGTCCGGCGAAGATCATTACCAGCGCAATAGTGCGCAAAGCTCGCCTCTGCCTGGCCACGATCTTCCAGAGCCTTGCCCAATGCAAAGTCGAGATGGAACCGATCCTCGTTTGCCACCCCAGCCTCATCAAGAGCCGCCTTCATGGCCGCGATATCGGCATCGGTGAACCTGACGGTCTTGAGATTGGCCAAGCTCCACCAAGCCTCCCCCAGTGTCGGCATCAACTCAATAGCCTTGCGATAGGCGGACACCCCATCCTCCAGCCGCCCCACGGTCTTGAGCATGTGCCCGAAACTCATCCACACGCGGGGCTGGTTCGGAGCCTGACCCAGCACCCGGTCGTAAAGCGTGATAGCCTCGTCAAACTCTCCAATGCGGCCGAGTGCAGCGGCTTGGAGGTTGGCATGGCCAGGATTGTCCGGTTCTTCCTCCAACACGCGGTTGAGTTCGGCGATTGCATCGGCCGGGCGGTTCTGGCGATAAAGCACCAAGGCAAGATTGGCCCGTGCGGGGGTGAAGGCCGGGGCCAGCTCCAATGCCCTGCGCAGCAGGTTTTCGGCATCGTTGTAGCGCCCGATCCGCCCCGCCACCTCTGCAAACAGCCGAATGGCGAAAACATCGAGGGGGTCTTCCTTGAGGTGCGCACGCAACAAGGGCTCTGCCACCGGCAAGTCATTTTCATTCATGGCGATGGCAGCCTCGATCAGCCGCGGATGATAGCGGCCGGCGCGGGCCAGCCAGGACTTGGTGCTCACTGTGCTCATCGTGGTTGCAAGAAACATGGTGACGCAGCGCGATCAAGCGATAGTCTGGGCTGGGAAGGGGATAAGCCATGCGCGAGGACAATCGGCCGTTCGGAATCTGGACCGCAGCGGCGCTTGTGGTCGGGTCCATGGTCGGCGCGGGTATCTTCGTACTGCCCAGCCAGCTGGCGCCGTTCGGCTGGACGGGCCTCGCAGCATGGATCGCCGCCGGGTTCGGGGCCATGGCAATTGCCCTGGTGATTGCAGATCTGACCGCAACCATGCCCGAAGAGCCGGGCCTGATCGCGATCTGCGGCCGCGTTATGGGCCCGCTTGCGGGGGTTTTGCTGGGTTGGTCCTATTGGATCAGCCTGTGGTGCGCTACGGCCGTCGTCGCCACAACTGCGGCAAGTTATCTTGGCGCGCTCTGGCCCGGCATCAGCGCCACGCCGCTCCGCACGGCACTGACCGGCAGCGTAATCGTCCTGTCGATCACGGCTCTGAACTTGCGCGGCGCACGGGCTGCGGGGCAGTTCCAGGTCGCAACCACCCTGCTAAAGCTGCTGCCGTTGGTCGCCGTGGCAGTGATCTTGGGCGGACTGGTCTGGGCCGGGGGCGAACAGTTCTCGGTTGACCGGCACCCGCCCTTCGCGATTGCGCAGCTGACCCCGGCGCTGACTCTGGCCTTTTTCGCCATCCTCAGCTTCGAAACCGCCAGCATGGTGACCGAACGCGTCCGCGATCCGGCGCGAAACGTGGTCCGTGCAACTCTCATTGGCCTGGCCGCAACCATCGTGCTCTATGTCGTGGTTTGCATGGGGATCATCCTGGCCCTGCCGACAGAAGCGCTAGGGGCCTCATCCGCGCCTGTCGCCTATTTCGTCGAGCGGTTCTGGGGTTCATGGGCAGGTAGCGCGGTGGCCTTGCTGACAGCCGTTTCGGGCATCGGTTATGTCAATTCCGCAGTCTTGCTGCAGGGCGAGCTGCCACTAACCGCCGTGCGCGGCGGCATGCTGCCTGGCTGGATCGCTCCTACCAACAGGCATGACGTGGCCGTTGCCCCAATGACACTGGGCAGTC
>JACCDH010278443.1_pt1 | contig 14422 bp, 11 predicted proteins | sample 7442481 | NCBI WGS metagenome assembly JACCDH01 (sample SAMN15323433, study PRJNA562643) | freshwater metagenome | isolation source: river surface water | place: USA:Blue River Watershed | collected 2017-08-15
CGGGGTGCTGCTGGAGTTGGCGGTACCGCCTGCGAATGGTCCAAAGAAAGCCTTACCAAAATCACTGTAATGATACTGTAGATCCAATGTCCATGCTGGATTGAGGTGATAGGCTATGCCAGCACCATACCGGGTGACGAGGGTGCGGTTTTTACGATCGCTGTAGTGACCTACTTCTTGAATGGTAGAGGGGTTTTGTATCTGTACACCGCTTAGGTGTGTTTTATTGAGCCCTGCACCGGCAAATACGTAGGGTTCTATTGTTGTCGTCCAGGATTTTAACAGAGAGCCAAAGTCTAGGTGCAGTTGGGTGATGAGGGCTTTATTAGAGTTTTGTGCGCGTATGCGTGCTGTACCATGTGCATTGATGTCGGCATCTAGATTGCGGAACAGATTGATTTCCATGCGGAAGGTATCAAAAAAAGAGAGTCCGGTTCCAAACTGCATAGCATGGTTGGTATCATTTGTGTAAATGACATTGCCTGCTGTACTGTCTTGTGAGGCAAAGTAACGCGCAGTGCTGACTGGGCCCAGTCGCCCAACGTCCGCATGGACGTACCAAGTTGGTTGAGCAAAAACACTCGCCGAATAGGCGAGTGTCAATTGTGTGAGTCCTAGTAACAAAGCGCGTTTCATCATGGCTTTCCGTTCTTAGTTTAAAAGTTGGTTAACATGGGAGAGTGATGCTCTTTAGGATCGAGTCCTTTGCTGGTATAAAAGTGTTGAATGGCAGCGAGGACTTCTTCTGGTGTTTCTACCACAGTAAAGAGTTCTAAGTCTTTGGCTGTGATCATGTTATGGGGAAGTAGCACATCATTAAACCAATTAATCAACCCGGCCCAAAATTTAGCATTGACCAGGACCACTGGGATGCGTCTGGTTTTTTTAGTTTGGATTAGAGCTAAAATCTCAGCCACTTCATCCAGTGTCCCAAATCCACCCGGCATCACTACATACGCAGTTGCGTATTTAACAAACATGATTTTACGGGTAAAAAAGTGGCGAAACTTTAAAGAGATGTCTTGGTATTTATTAGGCGGCTCTTGTAAGGGCAGCTCGATGTTGAGCCCTACGCTCAAAGATTTACCTTGATATGCGCCACGATTACCAGCTTCCATGATGCCAGGCCCACCACCAGTCACGACGGAGTAACCAGCATCTGACAATAGTTTGCCAACTTTTTCTGCGGTTTGATAATACTCGTCTTCTGGTTTTGCTCTGGCTGAACCAAAGATACTGATAGAGGGTTTGATGGTGACTAAGCGCTCAAAGCCTTCTACAAATTCAGCGATAACCTGAAATAATTTCCACGATTCGCGGGTCATTGAAGAGTCATTTACCATTGGAGCGACTGGCCGAGCATCCTTTTTGGGTGTAATTTCTGTAGTAGCCATCTTATTCTCCCTAATATTGGTGCCACGCTTTCACTATATCATGAATTTTAAAGCTGTCTATTGAAATCACATTTGGAGAGGCTTCCTGTCATTGCGAGCATCGCGAAGCAATTGTAAGTCTCAATTGTGTAATAATAGTTTCCGAGGGTACCTTGCCTGGCTCGGCCGGGGGAGGCAATAATCCAGGTTTCAGTGGCTGGATCGCTACAGTCACTACGCTCCTTCGCGATGACGATGTTTTCCCTAACATGCAAGTGCGACGATGATATTTCCCTTCTATAATAAGGAGAGATCAACCCATCCTGTGTTATTAGTTAATTGTGAGACAAAGCAATGAGTGTGTCCGCTAAAATTAAACATTATTTAGATAAGCATCGCTTGAGCTACCACATTTTGAGTCATGATCGTACGGTGACATTACACGATGCAGCAGAGGTATTGCAGATTTCTCCGTTGGCATTTGCACGTGCTGTGATCTTAGAAGACGAGGCGGGATTTTTGATGGCCGTCTTGCCGTTGGATCGAAAGATCGATTTTAATTTATTATACAAACTGGTGCAGCGCAAAATGTCGATTGCCCCTAGAGTTAAGGTAGACAAATTATTTTCTGATTGTGAGCCAGGCTCGCATCCACCTTTAGGGGATCCTTATACGCTGCCATCGATTGTCGATGAATCCTTGTTAGATGCAAAGATCATTTATTTTGAACCAGGTAGTCATACGGCGATTGTACAGATTGGGCAAAATGATTTTCATTATTTGACCTCGAATGCGGTTTGGGGAAAATTTTCTGTGCCCATTTCACATCCTAACGAACCTGCTTGTCATTTTGTCCCTCAACAAGAATTAACCGATGCTTTGATTCGTTTGCATAATCCTTGTTTGGACATTTTAACGGAGCACATGAAGGTACCAGAGCTCTCACCACTGACGAAGCAATGGATTGAATTAAGCCAACAGTCTCAAATTTCAGCTGAAGACGTGTTGCCTTTATTAAAAGCAGACGCCTTTGCGTTGCAAGGCATAGAGATGTGTTTGTCTTTGTTTATGGGCAGAGAAAGTGGGTTACCACTTGAAGCACAAGTGCATCAAGTCTTGGCTGAAACCACCCGATGGCAAAGTGTGGCAGCAATTGCCACTGCATTACATAGTATGCAAATCTTTAATCTCCAAACTAAAGGACCTTTGGGCGCTAAGCAGCTCTGGTTACAGTCAATGTTAGCCACTGCAGCGGCTCTCTACAGTACAAAATCAGAGGCCACACGTTTTCATGTCTCTCAAGCTGATCTCTTGTTGGGGATTTGTTTACATAATTTGGGATTGTGGATGGTAGGGCATTGCTATCATCCTGAGTATGCATTACTTAATAAAATGTTTTTGGTTAATCCGAATGCGCCAATTGTCAATTTAGAAAAACGTTTATTGGGTTTAGGGCGAGCACAAAAGATCATTGGTTGTGGGCATGCACGCATTGGTGCTTGGTTAGTACAAAAGTGGGGATGCAGTGACGCAGTTATTGCTATGCTCAGCGAACACCATAATGCAGATTATCGCGGTGAGTTTTTAGCGGCAGTCACGTTGACTCAGGGAGTAGATTTTGAATTAAAACGTTTACGCATTGGCGATGGCTCAGTGGCTGGTTTTAGTTGGCCAATGTATCCACCTTTTGAGCAACTCGCGTCTGAGCTACCTGCTTGGTTAGAGGATCGCATGGCGCTTGCTGAGGTATTCGTGGATATCCTCTTAATTAAAAAGTAAGATAGCTGAAGTTTAAGGGTGTTCGGGACTAGCGATGCCCCCTCTCCATTGATATAATTCTTCCTTTTATACCGATTCATACGCTTCGCGATTGGCTCTTAGGCGTTGTTGTCTGCGTCTGCTCGCATCAGGGGCCGGGACAGAGATCGGCCCCTACATTTTATGTACGGTTCCGGTTGCTCGCGACTTGACGCCTAGCCTAAAATCAAATCGCTTTGAGTACGGGGTTTTCACGGTTGATGATAAGAGGAACGACTGTCTATGCGATTGATTTTGTTAGGGCCACCCGGTGCAGGTAAAGGCACACAAGCGCAGCTCATCATGCAAGCGTATCACATTCCTCAGATTTCCACCGGTGATATGTTGCGGCAAGCAGTTGCCGCTGATTCTCCTTTAGGTAAGAAAGTGAAAGCGGTCATGGAGAGTGGTTCGTTGGTGCCAGACACGCTCATCATTGAGTTGGTGAAGGAACGGATTCAGCAACCAGATTGTGCACAAGGGTTTATCTTAGATGGATTTCCACGCACGGTTGCACAGGCTGAAGCCTTGCGCACAGAGCAGATTGCTCTAAGTGCCGTCATAGACATTGATGCGCCGGACAGAGTGGTGATTCGTCGCTTGACAGGTCGGCGTGTGCACCCTGGTTCAGGTCGAGTGTATCATTTGGATTTTTGTCCCCCACGTGTGGCAGACAGAGACGACGAAACAGGTGAGCCACTTATTCAGCGTGAAGATGACAAAGAAACAACAGTCACAAAACGCTTAGAAGTTTTTCGTGAGCAGACAGAGCCAGTGATTGATTATTACATGAATCAAAATGTGATTCCGTACATTGTGATCGATGGTTCGTTGGATGCTGAACAGGTCAAAGAAAACATTTTAGCCGCCTTAAAAAACCTCGTCTAAAAGCCAGCTGATTATACTTACAGCGACCGCGCTCCAAACAGGTGTGAGTGTGGTCACCTCTTTGACAGTGGGTCATGCTTTTAGAGGTTCTACTTCAAACTTACTAATTTTTCTCAGCCGGTTTGAGCTCTGCAAAAAATACCGTTTTCCACGTCTAAATTCTCGAAAAAATAAAAAAACTTTTCAATTTGTTTTTTCAGCGGTTTAAAAAAACAAAATTAAGAAAAAAATTAATATAAATCAATCAGATAGCAGGGGTGTGGGCGTCTCTTTTTTTAAGATCCGACCCAAATAAAAGGCACAATCTGTATGCATGTTTTAAAAAATTTGAATTTCGATGTAAAAAAAACTTGCTTCTTAAAAAAAAAATATGCGAATGTAATAACTGGCGTGCACTGAGTTTCGGTTTTGTTTTCTGTCAATGTAATGTAGTAATCATTTCTTGTCATTGAGCATCACCTTAAACTTGTACAGGGATGTGCTATGTTTTCAGTGTCCGGAAAGATCAGGTAGCCAAGTAAGGAGAAAACCATGGTAGCCAAAGTTAAAGCAAAGAAGACCGTAAAGAAGGCCGCAGCCAAACCAGCAGCAGCCAAGAAGCCAGCCGCAAAGAAAAAGGTAGCTGCTAAGAAGCCTGCTGCTAAAAAGAAAACAGTTAAGAAGAAAGTCGCTGCTAAGAAGCCAGTTGCTGCAAAACCTGCTGCTGCGCCAAAAAAGAAAGCAGTGAAAAGAAAGCCAGCTGCTAAAAAGACAGTTGCTAAGAAAGTAGCCGCCAAGAAGCCAGCTGCTAAGAAAGTTGTGAAGAAGAAAGTAGCTGCCAAGAAACCAGTGGCTAAGAAAGTTGCAAAGAAAAAAGTAGCCGCCAAGAAGCCAGTGGCTAAGAAAGTTGTAAAGAAGAAAGTAGCTGCTAAGAAACCAGTGGCTAAGAAAGTTGCAAAGAAAAAAGTAGCCGCCAAGAAGCCAGTGGCTAAGAAAGTTGCAAAGAAGAGAGTAGCTGCAAAGAAACCAGCTGCTAAGAAAGTTGCAAAAAGAAAACCTGTTGCTAAAAAACGTAAAACTACTGCTAAAAGAAAGCCAGTTAAAAAAGCTGCTGCTCGTAAAGTAGTGAGCTTACGTAGACCAGCTCGTCGTCGTACGATGCGTCGTAAAGCAGCCTAATCTTTAGGATTGCTGATTTGGACCGCGGCTTTATGCCGCGGTTTTTTTTACAAATAACACTCAAAATGTGCAGATTGATCGTTAGCATCTGTTTTTTGCATTGCCGCATAGGCGGCAGCCCCTCGTTCATTGCTCTGTTGCATGAAAAATGGTCCTGTCAGCCGATGCTGTACAGAGTGATCACGAGCGGCTACCCCAGCACTGTAAGTCTGTAGATATCGAGCAGGGGTGACCTGTATCGTCACAGGTGATAACCGGATCATAGCAATTCCTTCGCCAGTGGTTGAAATATAGCGCAATGCAGCAAAAAGCGCCAGATTTTCGTCCTAGGCTCAACTGATTTTTCGAGCACTAATTACCTGAAGATCGATCAACACCATTATGCTGCAGAGCGAAAGTTTGAGCTTTAAGGCTTTATTGACTACGTTTAAGGAGTCTGCTTGTATTAAGGATTTTTTATGCCAGTTAACCACGCACAAAAAGAACTATTAGAAGAGTTATATGGTTACGATGCTCAGAAAAATCCGAGTGAACCAGCTGGGAGCGAGTTGGCGACTCTCCTTGAAAATAAAGTGATTTCCACACAGCACCTGCATTGGTATATCAATAAGGCTGTCACAGAAAATTGTGAGACTTTTTTAGCTTCATTGGATCGATTGTACGCTCATTATAGCAAGCAGGAGCCTGGAAAGATCACAGCGCTTATGAGTCTCATGGACGGTCTAAAGCGCTTAAATAATGTTTGTTTTGATAACGGGATGAAATATGAGATTCCTGTGGCAACTGGATATGGTCAGACTGCGATGGCAAACTATGGTGTGCAGTCAACATTAGAGAGACTGTTTGGTGCCTTAGATCATGGTAGTAAGAGCACTCTTTTAGCAGAAGATAAAAAGTGGTTTCAAGAACAGACACGTGCTTATGTAAAGCTCGCGATAGATCATATGGATCTGCGAGGTAAGCAGCCCCTCAGAGTTGACACGCACTTTGAGATTACACCAGTTAGAAAAGGGAGAGAACGTGTTGACTTCCTCTCCATTGCCGATCAACAGGCGATAGATCCATTGCCTGCACCAGAACCTCCTATGCAACCATTGCCAATGCATTATACAAATTACGCACAAAATAATGGTGCGTTTATCGGGGGAGTGTATAGAGAGCGAGACGGCAGTCTTGTGTATGGCTACATGAATGAGCATCCCCAACCACCCTCAACAGTTGCAGAGCGAGCAGCATACGCGCAAGGTCACCTACTGGCGTTTAGAGCGCGAGCGGATCTCGGTCGTGATCTGATTTCAGTAAGCCCGAGCACACCAGGCGCTAGTATCACGCCTATGGCTTATTATTTGCAGACATGTTCCTTAGAAGAACAAAAGACATTAGCAGAGGCGCTGAAGTTATTTTTAGGCGATCTTGTAGTGTGGGAAAACGCTGGAGATCGTAAGCATTATTTTCCTATAGAGCCAAAACTTTTAATTGTTGAAAAAGATCCTCAAGGTAATATTACTCTCAAGCGTGGTAGTTTTGTCAGGACTAAAAAATTTTATGAGCGATCTGCTCAATTTACAATGACGGATGATTTTTGGTTTCATGAATTAGTAAGCGCTCCTGAAACTAGTCGTGGAGAAACTGGCCGCATGAGCAGTGCTTTTACTTTAGTAGCGTCTTTACTGTTGTGCTGTTTTTCGGAAGAGGAAATCTCAGATGCGGTTACAAAACATCTAGCGGGGAAAGATCTGAATACGTTTAATTTAATGACATCCCCATTCATTCCTAGCACTACGATGTTTGATATGGTGTGGGCCAAGCAGCGTGCAGGGCAGTTAGACGAAGGCTTAGCTAAGATAATGGAAGCAGTACTGACTACGAGTCCTCAAGCGCGCGAGTATAATATTGCACAGCTGCTTAGACCAGCTTCACCCAGACCAAGTGTACACGGTTGATTGCTGAAATCAAAGTGACCCATGGTGTATTCAAAGGAGAATGATGCATGCCTACTCATCAGCATCTGATTGACTGTATGCAAGCATTGGGTTACACATCTAATGCTGGTGGTGTCTGTTTTGGTTTAGCACAGATGACTAAACGGGCAATACTTGCAAACGACCTTGTTACATTTGATTTGAGAATCAAAAAAATTGATAGCCTTTCTGTGGATGATTTTAGAAAAATTGGGGAAACATTAAAAAAAGATCCTGACCAAAGAAAGTTTGATTTTTTAAAACATAAAAATGTCACATACGAAGATATCATTGATTTTTTATCTTTTTTTGATGGAATAGAATTATATTTTCAAAAACACTTGTATGCTCATCTCTTCCAAAGCGATCAAAATCTTTCTCAGAGTAATTTCGCGATAGTTGATCAGCTATTTTCAGAGAAAACACACACGGGAGTTGAAGGGATCAAGGAAATCATCTCTCTATCTGGTATTTATTCTCAATCCAATCTAAAGCAATTTTTCAAGATGATTCGTGGTTTAAAAAATGAAAACGGATCTGTCGCTCTGTGTTTCACAAATGGCACTCATGAGCTTTGTGTGGGATTTGATTTTAAAAACAAGCAGTTTTCATTCGTAGATATTAATCAACTGCCTACTAGATATTACTCTGATGATTTTGAAGAGTTGGCTTATGCTTTGGGAGAGGGATTTGGATTGATGAATGCTGGTGATATGGCGCTTCATGTCAGTTTATACGCAAATCAAACTGGTGCCGATACAGTGAATGTGCAATTAAAAGAAATACAACGATCTGAGCCGTGGAGAAATATGCATGCGCTCTCAGATAAGAAAGCGCGCATAACAAATGTCAATGGATGCTCTTTGTTATGGATTGCGGCCCAACATGGAGACACAAAAATTGTCGAGGCCTTGTTAAAACGGCCTGTCGATGTGAATCAAGCTAATAAAGATGGAATGACGCCATTATACACAGCAGCTGAAAATGGTCAGGCAGCAGTTGTTAGACAATTATTAGGTGTTGGAGCGAAAGTTGATAAAACCAGGCAGTGTGGCGAAGCCCCCTTATTGATTGCATCGCAAAACGGGCAGACAGCGGTGGTCCAGATGTTATTAGACGCTCACGCACCTGTTGATCAAGCAAGAATAGATGGTTTGACTCCATTATGTGCAGCAACTCAATTTCGGCACTTAGACGTTGTAAAAATCTTATTACGATTTCATGCCAAGGTAAATCAAGCAACGATAAATGGTACATCTCCGCTATGGATTGCAGTTTACAATAACGACTTAGAAATGATTGAGGTGCTACTACAGGCTGGTGCAGCCGTTGATCAAAAAGACAAAGCTGGGGTGTCTCCATTAGATCTTGCAAAAGAAATGGGGTACTTAAACATTGTGAATGCCTTAGAGCAGGCTAGCCAAATTGCTTCTCCGCGCATGAGGTTCTAATGCGGAAAATCCAAGCAGTCAGATTGCCTTGACATCACCTGAATATTTACTGCTTATCAGCAACATCGTTACGTAGATAGCTGGGCTCAATGTGTAGCGCATCCGTACAGGTAACATGCCTGCAGTTGCTCAATACTAAAGTCATCAAGTCTTGCGCCTGTGGAAAGTGCTGTGCGGTGATAGGCAAGGATGCTTGCGTGACTGCATCAGGAAACTGCCCCTGATAAGCTTCCCAGCCAATTCCAACACCGTGCCATCCGCTCAGTTTGGCAGGTAGGTCGATTGCTTCAGGTGGACAGACACATTCTGGAATCACACACTGCCAGTCTTCATCAGCAGTCCATTGCCAACCAGCGTAGTATACTTCACCCATCCGAGCATCCATCATGGTTAAGATCTGCGTTTGTGCCAACGCTCTACGAGCACCTTCTGCCATGACCAGTAAGGAGGACGTTGCATAGAGCGGGAGCTGATGGGGCAATGCTAAGCCTTGGGCGATAGACAGACCAGTGCGTACCCCAGTAAAAGTACCAGGCCCCTGTGTCACCGCAATCCCCGCTAAAGCAGACACTTGAATGTCTGCATTTTTTAAAAGAGTGTCTATCATCGGCAACAGGCGCTTGGCATGCTCTCGAGGTGCTGTTTCTGCAAGGGTATGTAGCGTACCATTTTGCCAGAGTGCGACTGAGCAGAGATCCGTTGTGGTCTCTAAGGCTAATAAACATTTTGCTGTCATGCTGAAAAAAGTCCTGTCAGGGTTAAATAATAAATTTCCTCTAACCGATAGATGTCTTCCACAGCGGTGTTTTCATTGATCTGATGGATAGAGCGATTGATTAATCCAAATTCAGCCACGTGCGTGCCCAAAGGTGCAATGAAACGACCATCGGATGTGCCGCCTGCTGTAGAGAGTGTGGGCGTCTGATCAGTGACGCGCTTGACTGCTTGTGAAAGCATACGTGTCAAAGGCGAGTCCGCTGGGGTGTAAAAAGGCAAACTGGGTGTTTGCCAAACAATGCGATGCTCAATGCCCTCAAAGGCCTGAGCAACGAGTTGCTTTAAAGTGTCTACCGTGTGATTGGGGTTAAAGCGAAAATTAAACCAAGCCTCTAATTGCCCTGGAATGACATTCGCCGCGCCTGCGGAGCTATGAATGTGCGCGATTTGAAAACTGGTGGGTGGAAAATGCGCATTGCCTGCATCCCAAGACATCTGAGTTAGCTTTGTTAAAGCACTTAATGCCAGATGAATGGGGTTACGCGCCAAATGAGGATACGCAATGTGACCTTGTTTACCTTGCACGGTGAGCGATCCAGTCAGCGAACCTCGTCTACCGATTTTGATGGTATCACCAAATTGCTCACTGCAAGATGGCTCACCGACTAAACAATAATCCAGCTTGATGTTATGCGCTTGTAAGTACTCAACCACCGCTTTGGTACCATCTGTGGCGGGCCCTTCTTCGTCACTGGTAAAAATGAGCGCCAGACTGCCTTTAAAATGTGGATGCGTAGTCACAAATTGACAGGCGGCACACACCATCGCGGCCACGCCACTTTTCATGTCACTGGCACCGCGCCCATAGAGGACATTGTCAATGACCGTTGGCTCAAAAGGCGGGGTGCGCCAGGCAGATAAATCCCCTGGGGGCACAACATCCGTATGTCCTAACAAACATACCACAGGAGCAGCCTGGCCATATTGCGCCCAGAGGTTCGTGACCCCCTTGCTTTCAAAGAGATGGCAGGCAAACCCATGTGCCGTTAAGATTTCTGTGATTAGCTGAAGACAACCGGCATCATTCGGCGTAACGGATGGTTTTGCAATTAACTGTTTGGTTAGATCCAGGCAATCGATGATAGGCATAATCAATTATCTCTTAATAATTCATTGAGTGCGGTTTTTTGACGCGTTTTTTCATCCACTGTTTTGACAATCACAGCACAGTTCAGATGACATTGACCGGACTTGTCGGGTAGGCTGCCTGGCACGACCACAGAGCCACTTGGCACACGTCCCTGATAAATCACGCCTGTTTGGCGATCATAGATTTTTGTACTTTGACCAATGAAAACACCCATGCCTATGACGCTATTACGCTCAACGATCACACCTTCAACGATTTCAGAGCGTGCACCAATAAAACAATTGTCTTCAATGATGGTAGGAGTGGCTTGTAAAGGCTCTAAAACCCCGCCAATGCCCGCACCACCAGAGAGGTGTACATTCTTACCGATTTGAGCACAAGAGCCTACAGTAGCCCAGGTATCAATCATGCAGCCCTCATCAACAAAAGCGCCTATATTCACATAGCTGGGCATCAGGATTGTTTTAGGGCCAATGTATGCGCCTGTACGGACACAAGCAGGCGGCACTACCCGACATTGCAGGTTAGCAAAAGCTTCAGCATCAAACTGCTGAAAGCGTGGAGGAATTTTATCATAGGCTTGGCTAAAACCACTGGAGATGAGCTGATTGCTCTGTAACTTAAAATACAGCAGGATAGCTTCTTTAATCCAAGTCTGTACAGTCCATTGACCAGGGCTGCTTGAGGTGGCCACTCGCAAGGTGCCTGCTTCTAAGGCCTGAATCACCTCCAGAACCTGTTGGGTTGTGTCGTGCCAAAAAGTAGTATCGGGTTGTAATTGTTCGCGCTTTTCAAAGGCAGCGCAAATTGTATCTTTTAAATCCATGAGTGAAAGCTCCTCAGGCAGACATTTTTTTCACCAATAAAAAAGTAAATCCATTTATCCAATACTGCGGTCATGCTACCCCAACTCTCATCAGTTTTGCAGCAGGCTCTCCGTCTTGAGTGCTAGGATGCGTGCCCGGAAAGCTTGTAGGGGGAGGAGGTGGTGACAGGCTTGGTAGATACACAGGCGCGATATCTGAAAAATAGGTATCTATATCTGTTGCAGAGGCAAGTGGTGGTGCTGCTTCTGCTTCTGCTTGACCAGTTTCAAAATCCAGCATCTGATCGCCTGATAAAAGCAACACCACCTCTAACGCATTTTTTTCTATCGCAATGTCTAAGGCTGTTTTGCCCGCTGGAGTTTTCAAATTAAAATCCACTTTTCCAGCCTGGGTAGTCAAGACAGCTTGAACGGTGTCCACGTCCTCTAACTGTATCGCTGCGAATAAGGCAGTGAGGCCGCATTTTGCTTGAAGATTGATGTTTAATGCAGGATTAGCCAGATAGGTATTAATGGCATCGCGATCTTGTTCTTGAATTGCAACCATCAGCAGGGTGTACCCTTCGGTGCTTTGATCATTGATGCCAGGTATACCAGTAGGCGGGGTTGGATAGCTATCCAGATAGGGGCCCCAGTTAAGTAGAGAATATAGCTCAAAATTTAAAATAGCCTGTTGCATTAAAAAAGGAGGTAAGGGCCCTTGAGTAAAAATAGTCTGAATGAGTCGAGGAATGTTTTGACTCCCCCCCTGCCACAATAACTCGCTAATACAATATTTTCTGATCGCAAATACAATCTCTGAGCTCACCATAAAGCTGGATAAGCCTTTTTTTAAAAATATCCAATCCAGTAGATTGTTTTTCCTATTTTTTAAAAATTGATTTAACGATTGCTGCATCTTTGTAAGCAATCCACCCTTAACCCAGTGTTGCATTATTTGATAGGGTAGCTTATCTACAACAGTTAAATTCGATTCTAATCGTTGACGCTCATAGAGTCTATGCAGTATACGACCACGCTCTGTTGTGGCTGATACAAATTCTGGGATTCCTGCAGACAGGATGTTCTGCACAGCTTGCCTAAGATCACTTTGTGTGAGTTGTGCGACAGCAGTACTATTGTGGCTAAACCCCATACAAATCAACAAAGTGCTCACCAGTCGTTGATTACCATGCCCTAAAGCATAGTCTAATGCAGTCTGACCGTGTGCATCAGGTTGATAAGGGTTTGCGCCATGCTTCATCAACTCCATTGCAGCGGTGAAATTATTGAGGGATGCTGATAGTGTCAATGGCGTATAGCCTCTTTGACTCAATACATTTAAATTGCTTTGAGGGCCTAATACAAATGGCAGGCTTTCTGGAAACGATGTAATCACATCAAAGATAGTGGGTTCATGCGATAGGGGTTGAGGGGCTGCGCTGTGTTGAAGCGTTGCTGGATTTTGTATAAGGCGCAGGCCCTGAGAGGAAAAAGCTGACATTTTTTTCACCAACCAACAGTTATAAATCTTACTTTTATAGTGATAACTCAGTGCTAGTATCGCGGATCTGTAGGCGAATTGAAAGTAGGCCCCGCGCAGGGGCCTTGGGAAGGTGTGTGCTGCTCGTAAACATCAAACTCATGCACTCAGTTTCATTTTTTTTGCAGCAGGTTCTCCTGCGGCAGCGTCGTTTCTTATGGATGCGGATGTTGTGTTGCTCATGGTTTCTGGCGCTGCAGATAGGGTTGGTAAATAAAGCCCGGGGGTTTCGATTACCCCAAAAAAACTGTCTAGCTCTTCCAAAGAAGCAAGGTCACCCGTTGGCTGTGTAGTGTGCAGTTGGCTAGGTGGTGCTGTATCCGCAGGCGCTGCTTGAGCTTGATTATCATGAGGCGCCCCAAGCTCTGCTACTAAAAGAGCCATGATGTCCGGATTTTTCATCATGATAGCCAGATCAAAGGGTGTGTGACCAGCTGCAGTTCGCAAATCAAAATTCACTTTTCCACGCTGTGTGGACAAGATAGCTCGAACGGTTTCCACGTCCTCTGATTGTATCGCTGCGAATAAGGCAGTGAGGCCGCATTTTGCTTGAAGATTGATGTTTAATGCAGGGTTGGCTAGATGGGTGTTAATGGCATCGCGATCACCCGCTTGAATTGCAACCATGAGTAGTGTGTATCCGGCTGTGCTCTGATCGTTAATACTGGGTTCGGTAGGTTGTGGCTGATGCTGAGCAAATGATTCGTGAAAGTCAAACACCGTATAAATCTCAAAACTCAACATGGCCAATCGCCGTAGCTTATCAGTGTGACTTTTGCTAGAAAAAAGATGTCCAAATAAGCGAGGAATGTTGTCAGTACTGCCCTGCCATAATAATTCAAGAATAAAATATTTTCTGAGTTCAAATAAAATAGCTGATCGAGACGCAGGTTTTTTTAGCACATTTTTTAAAAGCGCCCAATTCACTACATTCCCGGTGGTATGGATTTGAAATCGCTGTAAGGCACTGAGCCCTGCTGAAACCAGCGTTGCTTTAACGACGGATTTATCTCTCTCATACTGCTCTTTTTCAGCGACACTTAAAGACTGCGCTAAGTTTTCGCGCAGATGGTATTGGTAGTACGTACGACCACGCTCCGTTATTGCCGATACAAACTCAGGATGTCCTTGAGACATAATATATTGCACAGCTAGAGGAAAGTGTTGTTTGTGGAGTCGTGCTAATGCGCTAGAATTAGGAGTAAACCCCATGTTCGCTAATAAAAGGCTAATCAGGTGTGCATTGCCACTCTCTACAGCGTAGTCTAATGGCATTTTACCGTGAGTATCTTTTTGATAAGGATTAGCCGCATAATTCATGAGGGCTAGAGCCGCTGGAATGTTCTGCAAACGAGCTGCTAAAGTGAGGGGCGTATCTCCTTCTTGGCTCAACACATTTAAATTTGTTTCAGAATTTAAAACAAAGGGTAGGCTCTCTGGAAAAAGACGGAGAAGATTAAAAATGGGTGGCTCATCAGGCGGGTTTGAGTGAGCAGGATTGGCATGAAGCATCGCGGCTTCTAATGGAGAGGCATGTTGAGCTGAACCGGACATTTTTTCACTCACAAAATAAAAAAAG
>JACCDH010489336.1_pt1 | contig 14422 bp, 11 predicted proteins | sample 7442481 | NCBI WGS metagenome assembly JACCDH01 (sample SAMN15323433, study PRJNA562643) | freshwater metagenome | isolation source: river surface water | place: USA:Blue River Watershed | collected 2017-08-15
AACCGTAAAAACTCAGATAGTGGAAAAAATGGAGCAGGTTTATGATTTAGGGTTAGATTTTCCAGCTTTGGCTAAACAAAAGCTAAGAAGGGTGATTAGGTTTGTAGAGGGTGAATTGTAGATTAGGCGGTTGCTTTTGTTAGCAATCGAGAATTAAAAAGGATAATCTTTTCCTGTAATTGCTTTATTATATGCAACAACTAAGTAATTATAATATTGTCCCGGACAATAACGTTTCAACTTTTAATTTTTGCTTTAATACTTTTAGGTTTGGTTTTTGGGTTTCATAAATATAGATATTATAAGTCCAATCCCTGTCAGTACGTCAACTATGTTCCAGATTTGTCTGCCAAGTGCGATTTTGAAAAACGGTTGAAATAGCAAAGCGAATCCAGCGTAAATTATCATTGCTGTCTGTCTGCCTTGTTGGGTTGCCTGATAAGCTAATATTGCAAATCCAATTAAGCCAGCAATTCGAACAAATTGAAAATAACCATAAGGCATATCAAATAAGCAAAATATAAACAGAGCTGCAAGTGACATTTTTATAATAATGTTCATTATCCGAAATTTTTTAAAATTCCATAAACAATACTTGTTCCGAAGCCTAACATCAGTATGAATAAACCTAAACATCCACTATTTTTCTTCTTATTTTGGTTTTGCAAATGTTTTAAGAAACCTTGCATTTGTTCATTCATCTCTTGACTTATAATAGGTGGCTTTGCCTTTAATTCGCCATTTTCGAATTTTATTATTGTTTGTTTAAACTCATTCCAATCCTTGATTCGTGGGGCTGCTGCAAGATAATTACCTGGTCCCATCAATTCAACATAACCTTGGCTGTCTTCTCCAATTTGAGCATCAAATTCGGGTTCCCACCAAACCGCAAATTGTTGTTTAGAGTTAGTGTACATAAAGGGGAAATCTAGTTTAGTCTGGTTGTTACATGCTGGGCAAGTCGCAACATTAATCTTATTTGACATCACAAGCTCTCTGTTTTCTGGATACTCTCCCCAAATGGTTCGATACAATGTAAAGTCAAATTCGTTGACACATAAAGGGCAAGTAATTTTTGCTTCTAGTCTTTTACTCATTTTCTAGATTGTTATATCATTAGTAAATTCTTCGTGTATTCCATAATTATTGAAGTCAATTAAATAATCAATTTGATTAGGAAACTTTACAATCAATGTTTTCTCGTCTGTCTTTAGCTTTGATTTAGTCATATGTAAGAATCGCAATTCATTTTCTTCGAATTTTGAATCAGCTTGTATTATTTTCAGCAGAACTTCAATTAAAAGTAACTCTTGATTTTCGTTTAAATCATTGTTAGTGATTTCTTGAAGAAAATGATTGACAGCATTTTTGCCATTAATTTTTATCGCTTCTATATTCTTTCGTAATGGTTCTTCAATTTTATAGCCCATAAAATAAATTTCATTCGCTACAATAGTTTTTAATTCGTTAACTTCTTCTTCGGAAATATTGCCATCGCAAGCCATTGCTATTACCGCTGATTTGAAGAGGAAATCTTTAAATTCTGAATTTTTCATTGTTCTAATTTTATAGTCCAAAACCGATTCTTGTTGTTGCTTCTCGTTCTGCACCCCTCGGAAGTAAATTCAGAAGACCGCTATTAATTTCTGCAAGTCGTTCCCAGTTTCTACTTTCTACAGCAAATACCCCGGCGTCAACTAAACTTTTTGCTTGTGTTTGATCATTCATTCTGGTTTGATTGTCTCTACACCATTTAAAAATACCAATCAAAAAGTCTGGTGTTCTCCAACGAATACGGGAAATAATGCTATGTAATTCGTCTGATTTTTCCTGAATTTTCAAAGGGCTGTTTGTTGAAAAAAATGCACTTTCTTGGGCAACTATGTCATTAAATGTTTTTCGTTCGTGGTCATTGCCGTTTTCGTCCAACACCTTTTCGCACTCATTTTTTGTTTCAAAATAATGCGCTTTTACTTGTTGTATTCTTTTATTTTTGGTTGCACTGTCAATTTCTTGTGCAATTTTTCTTTTCTTATCTTCTAATTGATAACGTTTGTCCGTCACATCATCGCTCGTTAAGCTTTCCGTTTCATCGCTTACAATTTCCATTTCTTTTTTCAATTTGCTCAACGCACTAGCAGTTTCAAAATCTTCTTTTTCTGTTGCTTCTTCAATTTCTATATCTAATTTTTCAGAAAGTTCTTCAACTTGTGCTTTCAAAAATTCAACTTTTGTATGCCTTTCTTTTAAGTTGAAAGTCTGTTTAAATTCTTGATCAGCCATATTTAAATATGTCGAAATGGTTATGTCTCTTGATTCTGAAATTGAAATAGTTATCTCAATATCTGAACCTTTGGCAATGTCTCTTTTTATTTGTGTACCACGAATTTCCATAAAGCCAATGCCCTTATTTGCTTCTGGTAGCGCCAAATGAGAGCCTTCTAGTACATTGATGTAAATAAAATCATCATCATTGCCTTTGATTAGTCCTTTATTCAATGGAAAACTAATGGCCTGGGAACGTAAAGGAAGAATTGAATTTTTTAAAAAAATCGGCTTTAGTCTTGTCTTGCCTGGGTTATCATAATCGTCAACTTCCAAACAAATATCTTCTGGAATCGGCTGTCCGCTAATTCCAAAACCACTATTGATACCAATTGGCTCAATGTCGGTTTCAACAATATTATTTAAGCTGTCATAAACTACAAAAGAAAAGAAATTGAATGCTCCATCAACTAGCGGCAATTCTTCACTTATTCTTTCTGTAAGCTTCTTCAATCCACTATCAAAACCTCCGTCTTGTCTTGTAATTCTATATGATAATCCATCAGTTATACCTGTGACTCTTGCTGAAAAAAGCTCGTCTTTTTCTTTTGATGCTTTGTTGTATGATGTTTTAATTGAAATAGATGTTTGCTTTTTGCTTGTGGGTTTTTCTAATTCTTTCGGTTTGGTTGCAGCATAATAAGCTGCACCAATAGCAACGGCAGTAGTCGGGTCAATTTCGCAGTTTACTGGTATCTGTAAAACTTCTTCTACACGGCTACGCACATAAGGAATATAGGTAGAACCACCAACCATTAAATTGAATTGCAAATCAGATGGTTTTAAAGAATTTCTTGTCAAGATTTGTTTAATCATTTCAATTGTTTCGTCAATGTTTGATTTAATTGAATCGTTAAACTCTGATCGAGTAATTGTAATTTCCATATCAACTTCATTGCCATCTTCATCTTCAAAACCGTCAACAATAATTTCAGCAGAAGTTTTAGATGATAAAGTGATTTTAGCTTCTTCTGCTCTGCGTAGCAAAACGTAATATTTTGCATTGAATTTTCCCGATGCGCTTTTCATTTCATCTTCCAAATTGGCAAAGTTGTATTCTTCACAGATTTTTGGAATTACAAATTTTTCTACAATCATTTGGTCAAAGTCTGCACCACCTAAAAAATTATCGCCTTCGTGGTCTAAAACTTTCATTTCTCCTTGCTTAATTTGAATAAGAGCAACGTCAAAGGTCCCTCCTCCCAAATCGTAGACCAGCCATTGACCATCGTTCATTTCTCGTTCTTTCTTCATGTTTGCATATGCTAAACTTGCGGCAATTGGTTCTTGTAACAACACAACTTGTTTAAAGCCTGCTTGAACACCTGCTTCTTTTGTTGCGTTTGATTGTACTGTATCAAATGAGGCTGGAATGGTTATTACAACAGCATCTAAGTTATCGCCTGTGTTTACAAACGTCTTCAGTTCTTTTAATACTTGTGCTGATAATTCAATCGGCGTTTTGGATTCATTGATTGATTTTATTTTAAAGCTCTCTGCAGTTCCCATTTTACGTTTAAAAACACCAATTACACTTTTTGGGTCTTTTTCTAAAAACTCTTTGGCTTTGTTTCCAACGATGATTTTATCTTTTTTATATGAAACTACAGAAGGCAAAGTGTTTCTTCCGTAATCCTGTGGATTTGAAAAGATTATGACTTCACCTTTAATAAATTTAGTAATAGCACTATTAGTTGTGCCTAAATCAATGCCGAAGTTTATTGTATTTTCCATTTGCAAAATTTATTTTAAGAGTTTTTAGATTGAACTATCACAAGTGCAGGTTGCACAATTACTTTAATTACTTTGTCATTGTCCAAATAAGAATAATAAATGATAGGCTTGATTACTTCAACAATTTCAAGATTTTCAATCCCAGTACCTGAAATTGTAGCTTCGCAGTCTGTTCTTGTATCTGTGTAAGCTTCGCCTAAAGGATTATGATAGGTCAAACCAATAGTTGAAGTGCCCTTAAAAAATTCTTCTTCCATTATTCCTTTCATTTTGTTAGTGTTTCTCTGAATGGAATTTTCTTCTTTCAGATTGAAAGCCTTTTTCTCTATTTCAAATATCTGATTTATAAAATCGAGATAAGCTTGGGGAACTTTTACTGAAACTTTTCTTATGTCTTGCATTATTATTTTTGTTATTTGTTGAAAAATGTTGATTGATCAATAGAAGACGAAGGGGCATTTCCGCCAGCAACTGTATAAAGGGTGATAGTTGCTGTTGTATATCCTCTTTCGCTGTCTTCAAAATACTCTGTTCCGTCAAATTCTGAAAAATGTACATCTGATTCAAAATTACCTTTCGTACCGCAACTATTGGTAAGGAATGGATTCCAATCATTACCATAAAAAACTCTTATTTTATAATTACCTTGCGCTATGTTAGACATAGTGAATTTTGAATTTTTTCTAACATACTCATTTCTTATAGTTCTACCATTTTCAATACTGTATAAACATACAATTGCATCTGAACTTCCACCATTATCAATGGTAAGCGTTGCGTTACCATTATAAATACCTTCTCCAAAACATTCATTAAGTGGCGAGGCGCCATCATTTAGTTGATTTCCTTTATACTCGCTTTCTACAGGAGTTAAATTTTCTTCAACAGGTGTAGTTGTTGGTGAATTATAGGAATTGTCATTTGAATAATTGTTATCGGATGAAGAAGGTTTATTTGAATCAGAGATAGCAATAATTATACCTATTACTATAGCAATTCCAATTAGCCACAAGCAGCCTGAGTTATTGTTTGAACTAGAATCTGAAACGGCTCTAGTAGTAGTTGTTGTCCTCGTTTGTGTAGGTGCTGAAGCCGTTCTTTGTCTTCCTAAATTCGCAGTATCAATTTTGGTTTTTAATTCTGTGAGTTGTTTTTTAGCATCTAAAATATTTCCTAGTGTTTCGGATTTTAAACCTGTAATGCTATTAGCTTTATTAATCAGATCAATTGAAACATCAATATTAGAATATGAATTCCATACTTCTACCGACATTGCTCTTAAGGACAGTGCAATTTGATTTTTTATTTCAGCAAAAGTTTGCGGAAGTCGATTTAAATCAGGAATTGAAATTGAAGAATTGACCCAGCTTAATAGTGAACTAGGGATCAAAGTTTTGTTTTCAATTTCTTGAATTTTACTTTTTGATTGAATGAGATACCCTGCATATTTTCTTAATATTGGAGCATTTCTTTCTTCCTCAATTCTTTCCTCATTTTTTCTTTTTACTATTTCGTAGTTTTTTTGAAATGTTGGTTTATTCAAACCGTCAATATTCAAAGTTAGAATATGCTCAAGTAGATCTTGACTTACTTGCGTATTATCAAAGTTATCCCAAATTGCAACATTCAGATAGTTGATTTCATTGGCGATTTTCAGAATTTGACTTTGAAAATAATTGGGCAAACAATTTAATGATTCAGTTGGAAAATACTCAATTACCAAATCAAGAACTTCATGAATGTCATCATTATCATATATACTTTCTTCGTTTTTGATATCGGTTCGTATTTCAGATAATTCAGCAAGTCTATTTTGTAAGATGTTAGTAACGCTCTTAAATGCTGTGTTTATATCCTTTTGTGAAATAAGAAAAGATGTTTTAAGGATAGATTTTAATAGATCAATATCTTCATCTTCAAAAGCATTTGAAACTGCCTTGTTAAACTTTTCTGTATAATAGGGGCTTATGAAATTTACAAATTCATTTAGTTTTAAAATGCTGTCTTGCTTAAAACTGCTAAAAAGATTTTTATTACCATTTATCAAGAACTGGTTTAGCTTTTTGTTTGAATTCAGGTAGAAGTAAAAATCTTTCAAATCATTGTTGGAAAGTTCATTAATAGCTTTTTCGCATTCACCTTTTGATAGTTTTATCCCATAATAATTAAAATGACCATCATCTGATAAATCAATGTCTGCAAAAAGTTTTCGTTTAGCCTTTTTTATAGAATCGCTGTCTATTTGGCTAATGTCTACCACTTTTGAAAACTCTAATATTTCTATAGGATTTATATATTGCATTCTGACTTTCTATTTATGACTGATTGCCTGATTTATCCGTTGGATTATTTAAAGTTAATCCAAATGTTATATTAAACAAAATGCTAATTTATATTTTTTTTTACTATTCAGACTTACTTACTCCTTTTTATTCCTTCTTTTGGTAATATTCTGCTAAGTTCCATCGATTGGCATATGGTACAACTACCACAAGCACATTACTGGTTACTTAGCACTGTTTAAATGACTTAAAGGGCTGGTTATTTGTGATTTTTATCCAAGTATTATTAAAATTTCAAAGTAACAAGAACAGAGATTAAGAATCCTAAGATTGTAATTGTAAATAATAAAACTTGTTTTTTTTCAATTCTTTTTATTTTTTCCTTAATGTCTGCGTTCAAAGCTGTAACTGAATTATATAATTTTTCAAAATTTTGTAATTCATTAATTTTAATATCATTAAGTGTTGTATGAATTTTTTCAAAATGCTCTAAAATATTAATTGAATCAATTTTTAAAGCCATTTCGTTGACCTTCTCTGCTACGATTGCCAACTCTGCGCCAACATCTGATAAGGTAGTCTTGGCATCATTTATTCCTCTTTGAAATATTGTACTTGCCTCGTCCAATTCTTTTGAACTTAGACTGCACGCATTTGAAAAATCCAGTGCAGCCTTATTCATTTCATTATTGATTATTTCGACCTTTTTTTGAAAAGTAAGAATAAAATCTTTTGACATTGCAACAACATTTACTGAAGCTTCCTTTGCAATACCTATTTCTTTTGTATAATGTTGCAATTGTGATAGCTCTTCTTGTAAAAGAGTTAGTTCTGAATTAATTCTGTCTAAAGTTGTCATTTTTAAGCTATATATTTTTTATTAAAGTTTCGAGTCCATTCTGAATGCTGTTTTATGGAGATGAAAAGTGAAATCTCTTCAATTATATTTTCTAATCCAGCATTTTGTTCTAGTAAATCCTTACGTATTATACTAAGAACATGCATTATATTTACACCTTTATCTCCAAATCTGAATAATCCAGTTTCTAAATCTTCAACCGCTTTTTCAACTAGAAAATTACTTCTAATTATTAAATTTCCATTTATATACTTGGTTTCAAGTAATAATGTTGCATATGCATTTAAAATTAATAATGCCCCATTATCTGGATTGTCTGAAAGTATTCTTGAGGTCGAACCACGTAAGTGTTCCAACAAATCAGCAACTCCGTTGGTTTCATTTAAATATTTTATCAAAATTGCTAAATCAAACTCTTTTCCAAATTTAGTTTCTTCAAGTAGTGCTTCAGTATATTTAGAACTAAAGTATAATTTTATCTCTTTTTCAATATCTTCATGATTTTGTGTGGCAATACCAACCTCGCATACTCTCTGCATCTCATTGATTGCTCTAGTTCTTTTATTTCCTATAAACTTATAAACATATTCGATTAATGCATGAGAGCAGCTTCTTATTAAAGTACCTTTATTATTTAATTTTACAACATCAATTAATTCGTCTACTCTTTTTGGAGATAAATATCGAGTCAAATAATCTTGCAAATTTTTTAAATATTGTTCATTAGACTTACTTTGAATAAATAGCTTTACACTTTTTGAAGCATAATCAACTTCGTAATCATCTATTACACCAATTACTGATAGTCTGTAAATCGCCTTGAATGTGTCAATTTCGCTTCTTATTTGATAAAAATACTTTTTAAGTTGTTTTTCAGCGTTTTTATCTTCAAAAGGAAGCTTTTCTGAAATATCTATATTTTCTTTTTTCTTTACATCTTTTACTATGTTACTATAGAAATCTGTGATATTATCACAATAATTGGAACCAGATTCAACCATCCATTCTGTAATAGAATCAGAAACATTGGTTTTTAATAGGTTGGTTATAACATTAATTCTATTATTTCTAAAGCCAATAGTAATATTCGGGAGATTTGTTCCCAATGGCTTATTTTTCAAAAGTATTTCAATCCCTGGTTGACTATTACCTACCACTTCAGACTCCAACCAATCTATGTAATTATGAGTAGGTGATTTTGTTTTAATATAATCAATTATGAAATCAAGGATTTGATTTGAAAGATTAGTATCAATAGATTCATGTACTTTTCGTATATCTTTTCTAAGATTTGTCAAATCAATTGATCCGTAACTAACCTGGAATGCTTTATTTACGTATAAATTTTTAAATCCGTTCTTTTCCCATGTTTTTATCTGTATAACCTCTCCTAATTCTTCAAAAACCTTTTGCGTAATTTCATTTGATATTTTTTGGGATGGATAGGTTATTTCTTCCAATAACTCTAAAAGCATTTCATAATCATGCTCAATACCTTTAAAATTATTCGAATGGAATGAATTTACAATATCAGTGTCAATATGTTTAGCATCACTACAGTAAAGAACATGGCAATAAGCTCTTTTTTGATCTCTTCCTGCTCGACCTGCCTCCTGAACAAACGATTCAATTGAAGCCGGAAAATTAAAATGTACTGTACTTCTAACATTAGGCTTATCTATACCCATTCCAAATGCTTTGGTAGCAACTAATATATTAAGCTCGTTATTTATATAACTCCTTTGATTTATTTCTGAAGATGACACATCTAATTGCTTTTCATCTGAACTATCAGAACCATAAAATGTACCAACCTTGAAGTCATTTGAATTTAATCTAGGTGCTATATAATTTACGCCCATTGGACTTTTTTCACTTTTGTGTGGGCAGAATATTAAAACTCCATTATTAAATTTATCTTTTTCATTTTTTGAATAGAAACCCACGCTATCAAAATTGTCTGGAATTAAATTAGTATCAGTTTCTTTATTAAGTTCATTTGGAAGATCTATTAAAATTGAATTTAGTAAACTTATTTTTGCATCACCAACTTTTTGGCTCGCGAACCAACCAATGCTGTTTTTATCTAAATCAGATTTAACATCATGAATCCTATAAATTAATTCTTTTCGATGTGCATTTAAATTTGAAATGACATCTTCATCTCCGATTTGTAATTCCCTTTTTACATCAGACAAAACATCAAACGATGCAGTTGCTGTTAATCCAAATAAAGTTATTTTATTTTCACCTCGCCAAGTTTTGCAAAATGTTTTTGCATTAGTGCCAAGTTTTAAATAAGAAGTACGAAAATCATGCCCCCATTCTGATACACAATGGGCCTCATCAATTATAAAATAGGAAAAATATTTATCAAATTTATTTTGCATTTCATTCAGTGCTGCTCTAAAAGCTGCTATCTGTAATCTTTCAGGTGAAATAAATGCAAACATTACTCTACCTTCAATTAGCTGATCTTGTGCCCATTTTCTCTCATAATGTGTTTTTAATGATGAATTAATAAAAATAGTGGCGTCGATTTCATTATTTACGAGTCCTAAATTTTGATCTTCCATCAAAGATTTAATCGGATCAATAATAATTGAAACACCTGGTTGAAGTAAACCACAAATTTGATATGTTAAAGACTTACCGCCACCAGTTTGTAGAAGTCCAATAACTGAATTCAGTTGTAATGCCTTACTGATAATTGGTAATTGACCAGGCCTTAATGATTTTTTTCTAAAAGCAGATTGTATAAGATATTCAATGTTTTTAATATTCAAGCTTTTTTCTAATACTTCCTGTTCGTCTTCCTTGTCATCAAGTAATTTTATATAATTTATTAGCGGTGCGCTTAAAAAGTCTCTTAATTCCTTTTTAGAATGTGCTGACCTTATTGTAACTTTATATACTGTTTGTTCTGTTTGAATTGTATCCGTAAGACCCCACTTTTGTAACACGCTTAAATCAATCAATATATCACCATTGAATTTATATGATTCAATGATTGGCAATTTTTTTGTTTTAATTTCTTTCGCAATGAACTCTTTAGAATTATATACTGTCAAGTCAATTAAGGGAAGTTCTATTTTAAAGCCAGATAAGTCATTGAATACTTTCCAGCTTTTTTGAAAATCTTTAATTGCGATTTCAGCACAGTCAATATCCCTTTCAACAATTGCAATTTTCCAAATATTTTTTTGTATTGAAAGTGTCCCATTTAGAATTAGCTCAATTAAAGCCTTTTGAATCCTGGCAACGCCAATTGGAGTTAATGCAACATTTAATGCTTTTAAACCAATTTCGTTTTCCCAAATAGGTTTGTCATAATTATCTTTAATACGTTCGAAATATTTATCTTCAAAAAAAGAAGAATAATTATTTAATAAATCTGGTATTTTACCCCATTCACTTGACTTTGCTCTTAAAGTAGCCCAGCATGTACTTTCTAAGCATTGCATGGCTTGGTCACGATATTGATCTAAATTATACTGAGCTCTATCATTTATATGCTGCGAACCATCAACCTCTAAAATAAGTCCCCTACGACCTTGCTTAGAAAGTATACAAGGAACTTCTATAGCAAAATCAACCCTTTGTTCCCCCATATTGTCTATAGGTTGATTATATAACTCTTTAATGTATTCTCCAGACTTATAGCTATATGAGAGTATGTTTGAAACCGAACGTTGAGGTTCTATTAATTGCAACCATTGTTGTCCTAATCTATTTAAAAGATGTTCATCTAAAAATCTTCTTTCTAAATCACTTCCCAGCCAACTTTTCCAAGTATTGTTATTTAATGGCTCTTTGCCAATTCTAGGATCAATAATAAATAGAGAAGAGAAAAGTTGTTTTGTGAAATCAATAGTAGAATTTTTTTGAGCATATTCAATTGTTCCAGTATCACTTATTAATTTATCAATATCCCCCCAAACAGAAACAAGATATTCTTCAACCATTATGTTTGAATGAGTTGGCAAACCTCTTTGTAAATAATTGTGATATACAGCAATTATGCTATATAAATTACTTTCTTTGTCTACAGTGTTATGCCTATTTGGTAGATCTGTATCAAAAAAACATAGAGAATTTAATAATTCTTTAGTTACTTTAATTGCATAATCTTTATAATGAATTTTTATAGCATTTAATAAAATATCAGAATAAAATCCAGCAAGAAGTTGTCTTGGCATCAATTAATTATTTAAATATTTTAATAATTTCCTATCAAAAACTACCCTCTTAACCTCCTCATACCCGCCTTGGATATAGTAATTCTTTCCAAGTTCTTCTCCAATGGATTTCACGAACGCTGCTTTAATCTTTGAAATTTTTTCAGCAGCAGAATTACTCGTGATATTGGTCATTTCGTCTATCCTTTTTTTCATTTCAAGCATGTCACCAATACTTACCAATTCACCATATATTCTGTATAACTCCTCTTTCTTACCCCTTAAAAAGCTTAAACCTACTCCTTCAGGATGGTTTAAGTAAAACAGGTATAATGTTTTTTCAAGGGGCCTAAGTTTTATTTCAATATTACCGAAGTCGGGTAAGAAAATTCGTTTTTTAGCATCAATTATTAATCTACTTAAAGGCACATTTTGCTTAAAGTTTTGAGAAAAGAGCATTTTAACGCGCAAAGACTCCATGATGTTTAATGCCTGATTTATTTCAGCAAACGTTAATTTCCCCTTTAGTTTATTCATGCAATCTGGGCAAATATCAGCTGTTCGTAATTTTAATTTAATATCCTTTTTCTCTAAGCACATATCATTTACACATCCAATTGGGTCTAGATGAACCGAGCTTCTTGCCTCATTGTAATCATTAAACATGTGCTTTTGTAATACTAGGGCTATTACTTCAAATGCAATAGGGAAGGAGTCTTGGCATTTTATAAAATGATTCCAATCAGCAGTATGAATAAAGCCATTAAATGGCATTTTTTCATCTAATGAGGCAAACCAGTTATTTGTATTTGAAACCTCAGTTAAGAGAATTACAAACTCATTGTTAGGTATGTTGTTGTTTAGTCTGTAATTATTACATTTATCAAAGATGGTGGTCCATTTTGTAGTTTTTCTTAAAAATGGGAAGGAGAAGGTTCTTAGTGGTCTTGATTCATATGGTCTTATAGATCTTACAGCTGGATACTTAGAATTTTCAACCTCTGCATATGTCTGAATTGATTGTCCAAATTTTTTTTCATCAGGCACTTTTTTCTTTATAACATCATCCTCTGTAAAGTTTACTATGTTATTACTATCATAATAGAACTCAATGTGCCCGCTTATGGCTTGAAGCAAATCAACCACTTCCGAAAAAGTATTTTTTCCAACGTCACCATCTTTGATTAAATGTACCTTCATAATTAATCTTCAAAAAAGTTATTTAAATTCCTATTCTGACTTTTTTTAGTAAAGTAGCTACTTACTGATCTGTCTAATTTGTCCCAAACTGCATTTTTCATTTCGGTTTTTTCAAATGAAAAGCTGTTTTGGCTTTTTATAGACATGGAGGCAGCTACATCTACCGCATCTAATGTTGCTCCAATAAAACTAAAGGTCCATTTGCCTGTTTCCTCTAACTTGGAGATCATATTACGAATATTTACTAAGTTATACTTTTTTGATGCATTTTCATAACCATCTGTCAGAATTACTATAATGGCTGTTGTAGGTATTAAACTATCAGCTATTTGGCGTTCAATTTTGGTAATTGTCTCTCCAACTGCGTCCAATAAAGCAGTTCCTCCACTGGGCCTATAGTTCTCATAGTTTAACAACACCATTTTATTGGGATTTTGCTGAAAATAGACATGTTTTACATTGTCGTTAAAGGTGGTTAACCCCATGGTTATTTCCTCCTCTGAAAATTCTAAGGATTTTTGCTTAATCCTGTTTACTTGCTCATTAAATCCATCAATGGTACTATCAATGCAATCTGTCATTGATCCGCTCTTATCCACTATCAAGTGGTAAATTGTTTTACGCTGTTTCATGTTATTTGTTGTTAATTAGTTTGATGAAAATTGTTTCTGGATAGGTTCCTTCAAATACATATTCGGTTACTGGGCAAAGCCAGAGTTTATGGTTTATAGCAATTTCCTTAAACTTTTCTACGTGGTAATAAGCGCCATAGTCTACTTTGGCATGACCTATCTGATCTAGTAAACCTTGGTTTAGGCCAATTCTTATTTTGTTTAGGGCTGCATCTGAGCCTTCAAAAAAAGAAGAGCTAATTTTTAAAGCGGCATGGTATTGGTTATTAGATACGTAATCTAAAAATGTGTCAGCACCATCAACCATCATTAAGTTGGCCTTAGTGCCTAGGCCTGCATTTAAATAGGCTGGTAGGTCGGCAAACCAAATGCCATTTTCTTTGTTGAAGGAAAGTGTTTTAGTTACCGTGTTGTTTTGTGTAATTGTTTCCATATTTATATGATTTAGGATACAAAATTACTTTGAGCAAACAGGTTATTACATTTTCTACAAGTTGTAACGGATACAGCTTTATTAAATATAAGTATATGATTTACAATTGTTTAAATTAATTTCATATTGCATTTACGGGCTTTTATAATTGTTGACAAATATTTACGATGCTTATTTGTTTGGAATTGCTAGGAATGTATAATTTCAGTCCCCCTGATAATTTAATACAATAAGCCATGGATAAAATAGACTACCAAATAGCTGACAACTTTTGTGAAGAAGCGTTAATAGAGCTTGAAGGTATTCATCCGTCAATTTGGCTTGAAACGCATAAAGATTTATACGAGAGTATCGTAATTAAACCTGCTGGTTTACCTGCAATTGCCAATCAAAATTATATGGGCGTTTCATATAATTATATTGGTATGTTTTTTGAAATCTATCAGAAAAAAAGGTTTGAAGAAAACATATTAATGGATAAAACTCAATATGAGGCGATCGTTTATTTTATTGAACGAATGAACATTGGTAAAATTGATGAGCTATTAGATTATCATGAATATAGCGATAAAGAAAAGTCTGTATTTATTGGTTTATTAGATGAGGCCTTTGATAAATTTAAGAATACCGGAAACGAAAGGCTTTATGGCAGAAAGGGTATCTGTAAAGGATGTAATTATGGTTGTAAAGGGTTCTCATTTATTGGTGGAAATGATGATAGCCATATAGAGTTAGTGATGGAAGAATCCGATGACAGGGTTAAAGATATATACTACTGT
>JACCDH011273241.1_pt1 | contig 14420 bp, 12 predicted proteins | sample 7442481 | NCBI WGS metagenome assembly JACCDH01 (sample SAMN15323433, study PRJNA562643) | freshwater metagenome | isolation source: river surface water | place: USA:Blue River Watershed | collected 2017-08-15
AAAGCAATTGAACTCGACCCCACTTCTGACAAAGCCAACACACTTTCGAAACTGATTTTGTCGTTAGAGAATGAATCAGAATTTCCTCTGCAAAATCTCTACAACTTGAACCTGGACGATTTCAATTTGGCCATGGAAGTCATGCACGATTGGCGACTTGACCGCTACTACGAAGGCAAAACCAAAGCCATTGATGTGGCGCTGCAAGCCAAGGCGATACAAACCAGCAAGTGATCTCAGTCCTGACGCCCCAAATGGTCACGAAAATGTCACAAAACCTGCGTAAACTGGATTTTTAGCAGGTTTTTATGCAGACAAGGGGTGCCGGTTGAATACGGACAGCTGCTTTGGGTCGATTCCAGTCAATGAATTGAAGTGGTGGTGATAGACCAATAGCGGCGGAGCTGCGTGGAGCCTTGATCGACTTCCCAAATGTTTTCTATTTACCCGGTTTTGTTCGTTTTCCGATCAGTTCTCGTGAAAGCACTTGAAGTTCAGGATAGGCATGCATCATTTGATCTGGTTTACGACCTCTAGTTCGTGGGCCGTGCATAAAACCTAGAGAGTGGCCGATCATTTCAAGTACCGCAAGGCGAGCACTTGCTTCACTACGCTCAGTACGTTTAATTGTTGTTTCGTCCCCTCGAACAGTTTTAACTTGAGCGCAACGCCGTCGGCCTTGCTCAGTCTTCGGACCTGTACTGGCGCCGCCATGAAGTTTACAAACCCTTTTGCCCCTGGTCGCAGGTCTAAGACATTGTTGTTTAGTACTTTTTGCGGTGGCTTGGCATTGAGCGCAAATAATGCGCCCCCCCGCGGTTGAAAATATTAACTTCTTTGACATTTAAAACACCATATGTAGGGGGTCGAACGAGGTTCCAAAATTTAATTTACCAAGGACCTCATAGACCGAGTTATCTTTCTTGGGTAATATTTGTAACGATTTCAACCTCTGCCCTCTGTCCGGGGAGGCGCGAAACCTTAACCAACCCCGAGAGCTCCAGTCTTAAAAGCGCATCACGGTAGGCATCATTTGACACATTGAAAAAATTAAGAGCCTGCCGTGTAACCTTAATTTTTTGCTGGGGCTTCATTCCAGCCAGCCACCATAAAGCCAATGCCACTTGAATCGCTTTCCCAGGGAGCAGTGCCGCCTTAGACATCCACTCCATTGGTAGCGGGCCCTTGATGAAAAATCCCTGTTGCCTTGCTGTAACGAAACCGTTGCTTTGTTCGTACTTCAGCTTTACGGTCGGTACATTTTGATCGTTCGTGTACATATATCTTTAAGATAGTTAATGAGATTGGACGGGTGGGGGAGCATGCCTGGGGTACCTGTGGCAGCAAGCCTAGGGTTCGATATTTCTCCGTTCGATCAGCCCCATCACCTTGCCCCACATTAATTCACCTCGCACATCCATAAACCGATCCGGGTACTGAATGATTTTTGCGTCGCTGTTTAATCTGAAGCCATTAAGAACGGAAACACTGGCGTGAGCCATAAGTTTTTGTGCCTCATTGACTGTCGTATTTACTGAATCTAACGGGGATTCGATCAGTAATGCATCGTGGACAGGGGCACATACTCGAATGCCGGCCTCTGTGAGGTAGATGCAAGCAAGCCGAAGCATTTCCGCCCCGTTAGCTTGCATCGGAAAGTTGCGCAAGCTTCTTGGGTTGAAGGGGGGGGAGGGGCGAATTTCCCAACCAAATACGGTCCAAAGGCGACCGTTGAGCTGTGCTTCATCTACCGTCGCGTCTGACCAACGCCAAAACTTTTGGTAGGTGCGGTGATGGAGTTCAAGTAACTGTCGGGCCCTTGCTACCGGTTGACCAATTCGTTGCGCCAATGCTTCTGGCCCCATGCCATATTGGACCGCAAGTACACATGCTTTGAATTGCTCACGCTCAGACGCATGAGTTTTTTTTGTTGCGTGCGTTGGTACTGCCCCAGCCTGCTTGGCAAATGCGAGGTACGGATCACCACTTTCATACGCTTCTTTCATGGCCGGATCTTCGGAAAGCGCTGCGGCGATTCCAAACTCTTGCTGTGAATAGTCAATGTATGCCAACCCAAATCCTGGTTTCGGTTTGATGAGCGCACGCATCCAGACAGAGGGGCCAAAAATAAACTTTGAGTTTGATGGTTGATTTCTACCAGTGCGGGATGAAAATGGCGAGAGTAGACAGCGATTTCGCCCATCGCAGCCAACCGTAAGGCTTGCAAGTCGCATTTCTGATAGAGCAGAGCGCAGTTCTCTAATCGGCGCAACCTGAGGAAACGCTTTTGATTGCTGGCGAAAAGTGTCATCATCAAGTGCGAGCGACCCCGAATCCAACTTTGGCCACGGGATATTGTTACGTTCGAGGAATTTGACCCAAAGTGAAACCTTGAAGGTTTGCCCTTCAAATACGCCGAAGTCTGTATCAATATCCGCAATCAAATCTTGCTTGATGCCCTCCCAGTTTTCAATGCATGCCTGCAACGCTTCCATATCAATAGGTACGCCGACTGATTGCATGCAAGCGACAGCTTTCATGTACCGCCCGCGGTGTAGCGCACGTGGCCAATCTATTTGAGAATACAAGAACCTCAAAAGTGGGCGCATCGCATCGACATCGCTTTGGCAGTAGTCTTGGATCGCTTGTTGTTGCTCGGCCCCCCAAGGGCCACCACTCAAGACAAGCGATCTCATCTCGTCTTTATGAGCGTGTTCCATTGCCGGAAAGCCAAAGAACATGAGCGCTCCAACTAGGCCGGCACCATAGGGGGTGGGTTGCCCATTTGTTCGACAACGAAACTCTACATACAGGTCAAGTAAATTCAGCGGTAATTCCCAACCCAACGCAATGAAGCAATCCATCTCTGCACTAGCAAAGTAGGCAACTACCAATGCACCGTACCCGCACGGAAAAGGGGCACTCTTCATGGTTTGCAATTCGTCAGTCCAATATCGACTAACTTCGCCGGTGATGTACTCCCTGACGGCCAGACACACCGGTCGCGGCGGGTTGCCTTCACGGTGGTCTGCAGGGTGGAACTCGAAGTCGATAAGGTAGATGCCTTGGGGGAAGCTGTCAATTGCCTTCATACCTTACCTTGAATGGCTTGGATTACAGGGTGCTGAATGCTATCGATGACCTTACCGTTGAATGCGATGTTTAAGATTTCGTCAATTTGAAGATCCGGCCACTCAGGGGGTGGTAAATCTGCCGAAGCCACAAGCAGGTCGTAAACGCCAGCGGGCAAGTTGGCCGCAACCCGCACCCAATTAGTTTTGGACTGTTCGACAGCCTTTGCTAATGATTCATGCCAGGGGTTTCTCGAGCCGTTCGGGCCAGGCAATGGGACAGGGATTAAAAAGGGATTAGCCCTTCGATCTACAGCAAGGTGTAAAACAACAGGCTTGGCAAGTCGGCCGAGCACATCGCCTAAAGCTGGTGCAACAACATAGACATCCCGCGTAGTTTTATCTTCGTAGATCAAACCTTCAAACTGCATTGCAGCAGACTGGTGGACCCGGAAAAACCGATCAGCTCCTGGCTTGCCTACCGGTACATGGGTAAGCATTTTCTTTACGCCCAGTGTTTCCCCAAAATTCTGAGGCAAGCGAAGAGCGCTGATGTCGACCTGTTGATGGGTATGGGGATCACTCATGCTGACCTCCCTTTTCTGCCCGAGAAATCAACCAGCCCTCTATATCCCCAAGAAGCCAGCCTGCAGCGCGCCCTCCTGGTGTGATCTTGAATGGTGCTGGAAACTTTCCAGCTTGAACCATACCGTAAATGGTGCTGGGGGCAAGAGAAACCCGTTCGGTTACCTCTTGCATGCGGATTACGCGAAGTGAATCAATTTTTACATCCATGTTTGTTGCCCTCCTTAAAGGCGTAGGTAAACATGGGTCGGACTTTAGGTGTCCATTTCTACGGTGTCAGATTACTCTGCATATTTTTGCGTAGGTCAAATAAATCAAGCCACCATCTTTTGCTTCGGTGGAGGCCAATCAGGTCCTCATATGGCGAACCAACGAGGCTGGCACAAAGTGGGCTGGTTTTATTTTCGAGGTTGGTTTTGATCCAATCGATAGCTCGTGCAGTTTTGAGCGCAGCCCTAGGACCTAGATGTTGATTTGCTGACCAATACGCTTGGCCGATTACAGCTGTTAGCGCTCTGTCAGCAAGCTTCAGTAACGCCTGGGTTTGATGCGTGCCCTGGAGAGTCGAACTCTTTGGCTTTATCTTTACAACAGTGTTGTGTTGAAGTAGCCGCAATACGCGTTTACGATTCATGTAATGCAGTGCCCCGGGCAAACCTGCATTTGGTACCAAACCCAGTTCAACTGCGGCAGCAATATCGATCAAACCATCCGATGAGCTGGCTGTTTTGTGTCTGCCTGTTTTGGCGTTTTTATTTTTACTCACCAGAACAAAGCGATCGTTGTTGGCAACTTTAGGCTTTTGAGCGCTGGCAGTGTGCCCAAGTTGATTCGGCCATCTGAAGCTATTTGGCATCGTTTTTGGTTTTCAAAGCAATGACAGATGAAGATTGGGTAGCGGTTTCAATATGTTGTTGCCACATTTGCATAAGTTTGGTGCGTTTTTCAAGTTGGTCTTGGCGACGGTACGCGGCTTCGGCTTTGTTCTTAATTGTGTGTGCAAGGGCCAGTTCAAGCGTTTCGTTTTGGAACTGTGTTCTCTCCGATGCCCAGTCCCTGAAGCAACTTCTTAGGCCATGCGGTGTGTACCCCTTGAACATCGGCATACGCTTGAAAACCGCAAGAAAAGCACCTGTTGAAAGGTGTGGGTTCTTTTCAATAGAGTGACCAGGGAAAACAAAGGCGTTTTGTTGTGCTGCCTTCATTGTGCGTAAGATATCTACTGCACGACCGCAAAGTGGAACCCTGTGTTCTCGGCCTGCCTTCATGCGCTCAGCTGGCACGGTCCATACTTTCGAATCCAGATCGACCTCATCCCACTTAGCACCGACAACCTCCCCGGTGCGTGCAGCGGTTAACAGCATGAACTCGAGGGCCAAGGGTGCAGTGCCAGGCATCGCCCGCAGGTCTGTCACAAACTTGTTTACTTGGGTGAAATGGATCGCAGCATGGTGCTCGACCTTTTTGATCTTCTGGGCCTTTGGAAGTAATTCGCCTAATGCACCTTTGAGCCGTGCAGGGTTTTCTCCTTTGAGGTAACCCCTGGCCTTGCACCAGTCCATCACCACCTCAATGCGCTGCCGGACCCGGGTGGCAGTTTCGGTTTTGGTGACCCATATCGGCTCCAGCACCTTGTATACCAAGTCTGTGGTGATGAGCTCCACGGGCAGTTTGCCTAAAAGTGGAGAGGCGTATGCGTTTAGAGTGTTGACCCATTGTTGGCCGTGTTTGATGTTTTTCCACTCAAGAGATTTGGTTTCAAGGCACTTTCCCACAGCTTCATCAAAGGTGATTCGATGCGCCCTTTCAGAAACAGCGGCAGCACGCTGCTTATCTCTTTCATCTTTTGGATCACGGCCATCGAGCACTTGCAGTCTAAAGTCGCTGGCCAATTTTCTGGCATCAGCCAGTGAACGAACGCGAGTAGAGCCAAGACCAAGCTCACGGCGTTTGTTGGTGGTGGGGGAGCTATAACGGAATACCCAGCTTCGAGTGATTCGCCCTTGGCCTTGCGCAACTTGAAGGTTCAAGCCTGGGCATGCGCCGTCAGCGAAATAACCGAGACGCTTTTCTGTCTCAGCCAGCTTTGCAGTCAATGGTTTTGCAGCAATCCTACCCACCAATTTACCCTCCAATATGGGCTGGATTTTACTGAATCTTGCTGGACCTCGCCAGAGCCTTCATCCAATGAATTATTGAGTTTTCAGGGTGTGTTGGAGTTCAATGGAGTTTGGTGAGTGTGGATGCGTAAGACTCCGTTTCCGCCAGCTAACCTCAAAAAGCCGTTGTAAATCAGCGGCTTTTTTCTTTCCAGATTAGATTGCCTTCATCAGTACCCGCACTGGTACCTGCTTAAATTGTTGGCAAATCTTTATGTGGGTTGGAAGAGGAGTATTAATTTTGGTACTTTTGTTTATTTCGAGAGCGGGGTGCCCCCATCAAATCATGCCAAAGCCGGCACAACCGTACCCCTATCCCCGCATTTTCTATTTGTGTCCTTCAGCGCAGGGTTGAACCATGATTTGCTCAAACGGCTAACAAAAAAAAGCTTATTGGGTCAATGTTTATTGAGCAGGCTTTCAATATAGTCTAATTTTTTATATCAAAAGAATGCTTTTCTAATGTCGAAGTTGTAGCCCTACCAATTCGGCCGAGTAGATCTTTTAGACAACTTTTACTGCCTCAAACTGAATCCATACATTAAGTGGATACTATGATCAATTTGAAATTCGATCAAGATTACACTAATAAAAATATTTATTTCTTAATATTTAAATGTTGAAAAATTGGGCATATATCTGTTCAATTCAACAGTCTTAGTGGTTAGTCTGACTGATGTGGGAACATTGCAATGGCAAATATTGAGACTGAAAAAAACGACACCCGTGCTACTGCCACGGCGGCGGCACTAGGTTCAGCCATCAGAGGTCAACTCTCAACGAGCAAGGATCTGGACTTTTACAGTGTTGCCGCAACTTCAGCAGGAACCTTGTCGGTTGTCTTTGATGTCCCTACGAACAGCACTTACTCAGACTACTTTGAGCTTGGCTTGTACAACAGCACAGGAACTCTCTTGTCGCTTTTCTCCACGGGTGCAGACAAGACCTATACGGTTGGAGCTCCAACTGTCGGAACGTATTACATTGGTGTGTCCAGCGCGGATTACTACAGTTCAGCTCAGTACAGCATCACGGTGAGCAACACTGCGGGCAGTGCGAGTGCCTATGAATCTGAGGCTAACGACACCCGTGCTACTGCTGATGCTATGACCCTGGGGGCTGCCATTGGTGGTCAATTAGCCTCTGGCTCGGATAACGACTACTTCAAAATTCAGGTTGATCAACCAGGTGTGATTTCAGTAGTATTTGATGCGCCAACCAATAGCTCTTATACAGACTTTTTCAATGTCAGCCTTTTAGATGCAAGCGGCAATGTAATTGCAAGCCACGACACTGGAAAAGACATAACCTTTCAGGCGGCTGTCGTCTCTTCAGGTAGTTATTACGTCAAAGTTGACAGTAATGACTATTATTTCAACAGCGAACAATATAAGCTTACTGCTTCGGTCTCAAGTGGCACCAGTGGCTTTGAACTAGAGCCCAACAACACTTTCGCAAATGCTATTCAATCCGGAGTAGCGATTCGCGGTCAAGTAGCCACTTCGACAGACCTTGATTGGTTTTTTATTAACGTGACAGAGGCAAGTGCCATTGCTGTCAATTTTGATGCCCCAACCAACAATACTTACACCGACTACTTTGATGTGCGTCTTTACGACGAAAGTGGCAACTTACTTGCCAGTCAGGTAACCGGCAAAGACATAACATTTAATGCAAGCGCACCAGTTGCTGGTAATTACTTTGTGGCAATTACATCTGGTGACTACTACCATGACTCAGGTCAATATGCGCTCACCGTAACCAACACTACAAGTACTGTTCTTTATGAATCGGAAATAAATAATACAAATGAGCAGGCTGATTCACTTGCTTTAGGGGCCCAAATTCATGGGCAGCTTTCATCTGCAACGGATGAGGATCGATTTGCAATTACGCTTAACTCACCTGGAACAATCAACACGATTTTTGACGCGCCTACAAAAAGTACTTGGATGGATTACTTCCAAATTTCCATTTATGACCAAAACGGAAATCTTTTAAGTTATCGCAGTAGCGGCAGCGACCTGACCGTTGATACCGACGTTAAAACATCCGGAACCTACTACGTAGTAGTGTCCGCTGGTGACTATTACTTCAACGGGGGCGAATATAAGCTCACCGTTAATGCAAAGCTGAATGACCCTATTCCAGTGGGCGCAATTGTTGGCACACCTGTAGGCGAAAAGATTTCTGGAACAGCAAGTGATGATGTTTTGTATGGTCTTGGTGGTAACGACCAGATCGACGGAGAAGCTGGTGTAGATACTGCAGTTTTCAGGAGTTCAGTTGCGAACTTATCCATCAACACCATTGAAGGACTTTCCACCATCAGAGGAAATTATGCGGCCGGGGAGCATGCCTACTCGACCACCCGACTTTGGAACATCGAAAAAATAAAAACATACGACGGAATAAAGGCCCTTACGTCAGCCTCTATCGCGCCAATCATCGGGTCTCTTCAAAATGATGTCCTGATCGGTACGGACGGTGCTGATGTTCTAGATGGAATGGGTGGAACTGACTTTATCGATGGAGCAGCCGGAAGCGACACACTTGTGCTGTTCGCCGCCAAAGAGAAATTTACTACTCTTACTGTGAATGGCGTCACTCGCATCAAAGCCTCAGCAGACACCAACGAATATGCTGGCCAAACCATCAAGACCATCAATGTGGAAAACTTGGCTTTCACCCAAAGTCAATCCAAGGTACTGGAAACCACTGGCAATACTGTAGTGTTTGGAACCTCAGGTGCTAATGGATTGGTGGGCACTTCTGCGAACGAAGTCTTTGATGGTCAAGGCGGTAATGACACCGTTGATGGGGGAGCCGGTTCAGACACTGTCCTGTTTTTTGATAAATCCGACAACTTTACAATCACGTTTCCTACTGGTGCATCACCAAATGTCAGTGTAGTTGGAAAGGTTGGAACAGAGTACGCAAATCAGACTTTGCTTGCCAGTAATGTGGAGTTCTTAGCCTTCACTGATCGTTCTGTTTCTATCTCGAATGCCCCCAAAGTAGTGCTAACAACTTCCACAACCATTTTGGCTGAAGGGGGGGGGGGCGCAAATGTCGAGGTTTCTTTGTCGGTTGCTCCGACTGGCACTGTCACCCTTAACCTAGTCGCTGACAGTCAACTGACTTCAAGCAAAAGCTCTATAACCTTCGATGCCGATAACTGGTCGACTCCCCAAATCGTGACAGTGACTTCAGTCGACGACACGGCGCTAGAGGGAACCCATAAAGGCACTTTGAGCGTGTCCCTGCAAACTACAGAACTTTTGTACAAGGACGTGGGTAGCCTCACTGTTGATTTTTCGATTTCTGACAATGGAAACGATCTTGCAACAACTGGTGGGGTCAGTGGCAAACTTTGGAATGATTTTGACAAAGATGGCAGCTACGACGTGGGTGAGGCAAGGTTGGTTGGTTGGAGTGTTTTTGAAGATGTTAATAAAAATGGCAAATTAGATAATGGCGAAAAACAGACAACAACAGATGCAACTGGCAACTACCTGTTAGGCAATTTGTCACCGGGATCGCACACCATCGCTGCGACGACACCATCGGGTTGGCTCCCAACATCACCTGGCAAGGGGAGCGCAAGTGCAACCATTATTTCCAGTTCGGCACCTACAGGTAATGTTTCAGTCGAAATTTTGACTGAAACAGTGGTCAGCAGTGCTAATGCACAGACTACCTATAACAATCTGGGTACGGCAACTAATATTGCTGCCTTCCATGCCGATCCTAGGTTTACTAATATTGATGGACAAGGCTTAGCCGTTGTAGTTATTGATACGGGTGCTGACTTGAACCATGCCTATTTTGGACCAGACGTTAACAAGGATGGAGTGGCTGATCGGATCGTTTTTCAATATGACTTTGCGGGTAAGAACGATAGTAATGCTTCAGATGGCCAAGGTCATGGGACTCATGTCGCAGGCATTATTGGTTCTTCAGACAGCACATATGCGGGTGTAGCTCCCGGAGTCAACCTGATTGTGCTTAAAGTGCTTGACGATAGCGGTCGTGGCTACGGATCTGATATTGTTGAGGCTCTCAATTGGGTCGTGAGCAACTTTGAAAAGTACAACATTGCTGCTGTCAACATGTCACTCGGTGACAGTACTTTTTCAACATCCCCTGTAGCTGGATATGCATCTACACAATTTAAAACCTTAGCAAACAATGGTGTGGTGGTAGTTTCTGCCTCTGGCAACGATTACAAAGGTGTTCAGGGTGTTTCTTACCCTTCGTCAGACCCCTTCTCCTTGTCTGTCGGTGCTGTTTGGGCTGGGGCAGGTTCTTTAGGATCAGATCAGACGGGTGTTACTGACGCAATTGCAGTCTTCTCGCAGCGAGACGATACCGAGTCTGATATTTTTGCACCTGGTGTCTACATCGATTCGGCAAAATTAGATGGAACACATGTCAAGATGAGCGGTACCAGCATGGCGTCTCCTGAAATTGCTGGCATGGTGACATTAGCTCAGCAACTCGCTTTGCAGGAATTGGGGCGGCGTCTTTCTTTTGATGAAATTCGTAGTCTTCTAAAGAGTACTGGCGATGCGATCGTTGATGGTGACGATGAAAACGATAACGTGACAAACACGGGGTTGACTTTTTACCGTGCTGATATGTTGGCATTGGCAGAAGCAATCCTTAATCTTAAGCCTCCGTCTTCCCTTTCTGTGACAGTTACTGCTGGCAGCACAGTGGTAGATCAGGACTTTGGCTTTGCTGCTACTACGATGGTCCAGGCCTTATCGGGAGACGATGTTGTTTTTGGTACTGCATTCGGCGAGGAGCTAAGAGGTGGAGCCGGTGCAGATCAAATCAACGGGGGCTCTGGCGATGACAAACTCTATGGCGAAGGTGGAAACGATACGCTCAACGGAGGTGATGGTACGGATCAGGTCTTTTTCTTAGGTAATAAGGCTGACTACACATTTGCATTTACTTCCATGGGTTACACAGTTGAGGACAAAGTAGGTGCAGAAGGTACCGATACTTTAATGAATATTGAACAGTTGGTTTTTTCTGATTCATTAGTTTCAATAGACACTACAGCACCAACTGTGAGTTCCTTCAGTCCAGCAAATGGAGCTATTGGAACACCCATCAGCGCTAATATCGTCATGGTCTTTAGTGAAGCCATAAAGCGCGGTACAGGCAGTATTATTTTGAAAACTGATGCAGGCTTGACAGTGGCTAGCTACGATGCGGCTGTTAGCACAGAACTAAGTGTTTCAGGTAATACGTTAACGATCAATCCAACAGTAGATCTTCTGAACAGCACTGGCTACAAAGTTGAGCTTCCCATGGGAGCAATTAAAGACTTGGAAGGTAACAGCTTCGTTGGGCTTAAAGATTTTATTTTCACTACTGTGTCTTTAGTACCCTCTGAAGACACTTCTGACACGGATGGTGATGGCAGCATCAACAGTGCAGAAACAAGAGACGGCAATGCCGACGGTATCGCTGACCAATACCAGAGCAATGTTGCAAGTAACGCTGCGCTGACTTTGGTGGCAGGGTCCACCCAAGGCGTGTCGCCGATAAACCCTGATAGTGAAATCACTGGTTTCAGCAACGTTTCTGACCTTGGTACGCTGCTACTGCCATCCGCGCTGAATTCCCCTGGTGGTGTGCTTTCTTTCAAGGCCTCGGTTACCGCTGGACAGCAAGAGCATTTCAGCCTGTTCGTGGCTGCAAGTACTGGTGTCAACGGCTATTGGCAGCAAAATGCTAGCGGCTCTTGGGTGAACTTGGCTTCTGCGCCCAACGGTGGCGCATTAACTCAAGTTGGAGACGTCACCCGGCTTGACTTTGTTGTGACTGATGGCGGTGAATTTGATGCAGACCATAAGGCCGACGGCGTTATCAGTGATACGGGTTTGGTAGGGCAGATGACATTAGGTTTGATGGGGTTGCCTCCCGAGATGCCCGCAGATGGTTTCTGGTTTTAAGTTATCAATAGATTGCTATTTATGAAAAAACAATACTTGATGCGTGTACTGCCTTTTTTGTCTGCTGCAGTTCTGACTGCTTGTGGTGGCGGTGGTGGTGGTGGTGGTGGCAATGGTGGTGTTTCTACTATCCTAAATGGAGTCGCCTTGAAAGGTCCGCTAAATGGTGCTGTTGCTTGTGCGGACATAAATGAGAATGGGCTATGTGACGATGGTGCGGCTAATCAGGTAGTTACGAATGCTGATGGAACATTTGTATTGACTTTGACCAAGCCTGTGCCAATTTTGGTGGTGATTAATTCGACTACCAAGGATGATCGTGGTAACTCTTTGGCGTCTGGCACTATGCTTAAAGCGCCTGCAGGATCGACGACAGTATCTGTGGCCACTACCATGCTTGCTGCGGGAGCATCGAACGACCAAGTGGCCACCGCCCTAGGGTACCCCGCAGGCACAGATTTTAAAACCCTCAACCCCTTTAAAGCGGGTGGCAGCAATGCTGATCAATACAAGTTTGAAACGTCTGCCATGCAGGTGTACACCGCTATTTCAGCCATTGCATCTGGAGCGAGTAGTTCTGGGGCAAATAGCTATGTAGCCTTTGATAACGCTTTTAAAGCCCTAGCAGATAAGGCTAAAGTTGCCTCATCAAGCATTAACTTCTCTGATCCAGCTGAGATCGATGACATTGCCGGCAAGACTAAAGTCAATATGGCCAGCGTCACTGGCTTTGATGCTGCAAAGTTTGAAGCCGCTCGCGTAGACTTAAAAGCAGCTGTCGTCAACGTGAATACCAAAATCAAGGCGGTAACTGAGGTCAATTTCAATTCAGCAGATACTAACAACTTGTATGGTGTTGCCACTAAAAGTTTGAGTGATCAAATTGGTAGTCGTGTCAAAGATGATGTACCTGTTTCTTTGGCCGATACGGCCAATTTCGACGCGGTGCTTATGGAGCAAAAGAAAGCGACATCGACCACGATTGCGAAGGTCAGTGACATCTCAGGTTTTTGGCAAGGTACGCTTGACGGTATAGCGACCAGCGCTTTAGTTTCGAGCGATGGTGTGGCTTGGTTGGTAATTAATGATGGTGTTAAGCGTGTGGTGAAAACCACGTTGGACGCGAGTGGTGGTTTGCTCCAAGGAAAAGGCTTTGCTTATTCTCTTGGTACTGCCATCAAGGTCCCGGTTGCCATGACGGCCAGTTTGTCTAACACCAAGCTAACGGGATCTTTGACTGCTTCAGGGCGTCAAACGTATGAGTTCACTGCAGCCAATGTGGCGACTTACAACACAGCGGCCACTTTAAGCAGTTTTGCCAAAACTTGGACGTCTACAGCAAGCTCCGGACTTAATTACTCATGGAGCTTTTCAGGAGCGGGGGTACTCAGCGGTTTTGAAAGTCTATCTGGCTGCACCTATAGCGGAAAGTTAGCATTGCGCTCAGGCGAAGCCAAAGCGATCACAGATGCGAATGTGGTTGAGGTTTGTTCTACTGGAACTACTATTTTTGACGGAATTGCCTACATTAACAAAGACAGCCAAGCAGTGTTTGTTTTAACTTCTACCAAAGGCGCAGTGTTGCTCAGCTTTTGATTGATTGGTAAATTTAAATGGCAATGGCATTCACCCAAATCAGTAAATAAGCAATTGCACCCCTCACGGGGCGTAATTGACGGAATCTCAAAAAGGCCCTGCAAGGGCCTTTTTTGCATTTGCGCTTTCATAGGCAAGCTTTCCTCCCCGGCGTCTTTTGTCCAGACAAAATTCCCAGCGCGTGGCCGAGATCTTCTAGGATAAGAAACCGGCGCATACCCTCAGCCCTTTCGGTTCGCGCTTTGTGCGTTTCAATGTCGTGAATGGTTTTAGCCTCGGTGCAACGCTTTCGGCCTTGCTCAGTTCTCGGGTTGACTTTGGTGATTTGCGATCCTTTGGCGACTTTCTTTTCTGTAGAGACATTGTGCCCAGCCACAGCTATCGCCTTCGAATCCAACGCTTTGACTCTGGCAATTTGTAATGTCACTGTTGGGTATGCGCCCAGTCCAGCAGACACCTCTTTTATGTTGAGGCGGTAGCGGAAGACCCATGTTGTGCGGCCATCGGTCCTGAATCTCAGTCGAAGGCCTACGTCGTCATTTAGCTAATAGATCTTGCTCTTCGCTTTAGCAGATTTACAAGCCGCTTCTGTAAGTATTTTTTGCCGCCATGAATCACTCCAGCACCCATTTTGGTACCCAATAACATGGTGACTTTGGGTGAAGTTCAATAGCCTGCAATAAATAAAAGTGCCCGTATTCATTGGGCTTTCAGACAGTTATTAAATCTTGGTGAAGTCTAGTAAATCGTGCTTCGGCGCACTACGTTTGCGACAATACAGAACCCCAAGTAATGATTTACTTGGTTTTTTTGCTTTACGTTTCAGCCCGCAACTCAGTCCACCTGTTGAAGGTGTAGGAGGTAGTTAATCAGCATAGCAAGAGTTCATTTACTCTTTTTCTGCTTCACCCCAAAACAAAGCATTCGTTCTAGAGCGTTTTTGTTATTGAGCTTTCTTATTGGGAAATTTAAAGTTTTGATCTTTGCAAAGTAATAAGTCCCATGAAAATCGTCATCGCAATCACTCTTTTCATTGC
>JACCDH010402456.1_pt1 | contig 14419 bp, 10 predicted proteins | sample 7442481 | NCBI WGS metagenome assembly JACCDH01 (sample SAMN15323433, study PRJNA562643) | freshwater metagenome | isolation source: river surface water | place: USA:Blue River Watershed | collected 2017-08-15
GAACGGGAACGGGAACGGGAACGGGAACGGGAACGGGAACGGGAACGGGAACGGGAACGGGAACGGGAACGGAGATGGAAATGGGAAATAAAGAAAACGAAAACAAAGAAGAACAATACAGAATCGTAATAGATAAAGAATCAAATCAGAAGCTCGAAGAAATGCTAGAGAAGGTGAATGATGATTTTGATACGGGATCAGTATCAAAATCTGATCTAGCTATGTATGTGTTTCTGAACTTGAAGAAATTCATTACTAATGAAGACATCAAATTTTTAAGGATGAAGCATTTTGATGATCGCAAGGTTCTGAATGATCTTCTCAAAATTTCAGAAACAAAAAATGAACTTCCAGAGGAGGTTCGCAAATTTCTTAGAGATCACGCTGGCATATTCAACAAAGACAAGAAGCGGGGCCCAAGAGGGGCAACCGCTACTTTAGCTTCTTGATTTAAATCTTAAGATTGCGCTCCATTTTTGATAAGGCCAAAAATTTAGGTACTTACGTCTCCCTTGGGAAACTCATATTTCTTGAGGGATAACTTCTAAAGAGGTAAAATGGAATTACAGAATCATTCAATCAATGGTTGTGGAAATAAGCTCTTTGAAAATTTGCCCGATTTAATACCACCTCAAACTGCAGCAGAATTTTTAAACAGAAAATTAAAAACAATCTACGACTGGCAATACAGAGGCAAGACGAGAAAGAATAAAATACCTTCAGAATTGTTCACTAAAATATCAGGTGGACTCTTTATCCGAAAAGATATCTTAAGAATCTGGATATATTCCCGGAATTCTCCTTTTAAAAAAGGAGAATAGATGTCGATAAGAAAAGTTATTTTGCCCAATAAAGAACTACGCTATGAAGTTGTTGTTAGAACTATGGGTTCTAAAGGACAGATTAGAAGACGTTTTGAAAGAAAAGTGGATGCTCAGGAGTTCTTTGATTCTATCAAAGATAGAAAAAAAGAAATGCTTTCCTCAGGGCCTGCTAAAGCTCTCTTTGATATTGAAGCAACAACTTTCAATAAAGAAGCTGATCATTGGTTAGAATCCAAAAAGGATGAGTTTACAGAAGGCTATTTGCGGGCTGTAAGACCAGCACTCAAAAGAATCAAAGAATCTTTTGGATCTCGACCAATGTCAAACTTCACTCCTGAATTACTAACTACCTTTAGAAAAGCATTAAAGAAGGAAGGCTTATCGAGTTCAACCCAGAATCGTTACACTGAAATAATCTCTAGGGTTGTTAATTTCTCTGTCGTTTCAAAACGAATAAGTTTTGATCCTACAAAGGGTTATGAAAAAGTTAAGGAGATTTATGAAGAGATGGATTTCTGGGACACTGATGAGGTTTATACGTTTTTAAGCTTCGCTAACCGTAAGTATCCAAGAGGCTCAGAAAAAAGATGGGTTTACCTAGCTTATCTTTTTGCACTTGAAACTGGAGTAAGAGCTAACGAGTTATGGGGATTAAAGATAAAAGACCTTCCTGAATCAGGAACTAAGATTAAGATTTCAAGACAGGCTCTAGGTGGATCGCGTTTCTCTCCAACGAAAGGAAAGGACACTCGGTTTGTCCCTTTTAGTTCAGGCTTAAAAGATGAAATCAATCATCTTCTAAAGGATGAACTTATTGAGCAAACTCCTGAAAGAACCCTTTTTGTGAATAGTGCATTTACTTGTATTGATCACAATAATTTCAGGAATAGAATCTTTGAAGCGGATTTAAAACAATCAGGGTTGAGACCAATACGTTTTCATGATCTAAGGCACACTGCCATTTCAATGTGGGTTAGAAACGGAATTAACCTTCCTACAGTTCAGAAAATGGCCGGTCACAAGGACCTTAAAACAACCATGCGATACGTTCACGTTCTGGGTAGGGAGATTGAAGAGATCGGTGCAACCCACGGTCTTTCAATCAAGGAATGCCAATCGAAAAAGCTAAAGGCTGTCTGATGGAAACGGAATGAAGTGTGACATTTTTGTGACATTGAGATCTATAAAACAAGTAAGGGCCTCTATTGAGGCCCTTAACTATTTGGAATGTTTGGTAAAATTTGGAGCGGCTGATCAGATTCGAACTGACGACCTTCTGCATGGCAAGCAGACGCTCTACCAACTGAGCTACAACCGCATTGAATTGGTGACATAATAGATCTGAAGCCCAAAATCTGTCAATTGGTAAGTGATTATTTTTTAAGATTTTTTACACCGCTGTCTGCGTCACATAAATCTATGCTACTGAAATTTCTGTTCCAGTGCCCGGATAATCTTCTGGTAACTAGGATTTGTAAAACGAGCAAAGAGAAGAGGAAGAATCTCCGACTTCTTATTCGGCAAGGCCGGATTCAAAAGTGTTTTCACAAAGCAATCAGCAATGATGAATACTTTAGAAAGTGGGTGAAGATCCTCAGGAGGATTGTATTCGAAGCCAATTCCATCAAGCATTCCGTGAGATTGGATAAGTACTGTTTTGATGTAATCATTTGCATCTGGATGATTATCTAGAAGTTTCACGGCTTCGGCCGCATGATTCATGACAGTTGATTTTTCTTCGTCTGTGAGGTTTGATTCGTTAAGTTCTGGGACACTCGAGATTTGCATTTGGGTGTGAGACTTCAGCTTAATATCAGAGAAGAAGGCCACAAATGAGAGAATCTCTAGGTGATCATGTTTGTACCAACTTTGCTTTGAAAGCACATAGTGGCACATGAGGGCCAGAAGATGACAGTGCTGGTAAGCATATGAGACCTTATTAGAAAAAAGAAATTTAATAAGGGCCGCAATTTCTGGCGAATCTTTTACCGATCGAACCATGGAATTGATTGAAGCATCAGAAAGATCAATCATCGACTGATCGAGACCAATCTGGGCCACAGAGTCTCGGACGATTTCATGAGCATTGGCCGTAGTCAAGATCCGGTCCTCGAGTGTCAGGTCGTCTCTTTCTAGTTTTTCAACTAAGTTACTTGTGACGAATGTCGTGAAGTACTGGATGTAGTCTTTAGGGATATAGAATTCTTTTAAACCTTGTTCTTCGTATTTTTGGATCACGGCCTTATCGAAGACGTCTTTCGAGTTAATACGTTTGATGAACTGATATTCATTGGGACCTTTTTTAATCCTGATGTAAACATCACAAGGAGTTTTCGTGATGTCGTAGAAGTAGTAAAGCGGCATCGGAATATAATCCGGTTTGACTTTACTCACAGAATCTTGAAGTGTGACTCCGAGGTGAGCAGCAGCTTGTTTTATGAGAATTTCCCAGCTCACAGGCTCTTGGAGGCAAAGAATGTTACTGGCGAGTGTCGGACATTCGCCCAGAACGATCATAGGAATATTCAGCTCTTCACTTTTTAGAAATTGACTTATTTTGATCGCAGTATCTTCGTTATCGACTTTTGCTTTGGTGATAATAAGGCCAACTTGAGGAAGAATACGAAGTAGTGCTAATGCATCTTCGGCATTTTTTCTTAGGATCACATCGGTACCAACAAAGGTACTTAAATTGATTGAAAAAATTTTCTTAAGATCTTCGTTGGTCTCAATTAGGATAGTTTGACTCATAAAAAAATATTAACACGAATGAAGTTAACGCCAAGAAATTTCAGGGTAGGTTAACCTTTCCTCCCAAACTTAAACAAAGAAGTCGGGTTCTGTGACAGGCACTAAGTCGCCATTTCGAGACATGAGTTGCCCAGAAAAAGAGCTTGTCTCTGGATTAAAGGCGGGAACTTTTCCAAAGCCTCCTGGTATGTCGATGACGTATTGGGGAATGGCCCAACCTGGGAGCTCTTTTCTGAGTGAGTGATAGAGTTCTCGTCCGGTTTCGAGAGGGAGATAAAAATGCATTCCCCCCTTAACCTGATCGGGATGATGGAGATAATAAGGTCGAATTTTAAGCTCAACTAATTTTGTGTAAAGAGCAACTAAGGCAGTCTTTGAATCATTGATGCCTTTCAAAAGAACTGTTTGAGAAAGAAGTTGGAGTGGAGAATTTGTCAGTTTTTGAATCGCTAGAATGTTTTGAGCATCGAATTCACTTTCATGGTTCACATGAATGGCAATGGTAAGAGTTCTAAAAATTTTTGAGAAATTTGTCATGAGGCCTAAAAAACCAGAGTCAATTCTTTCAGGTAAAATAACTGGGTAGCGAGTATGAAAGCGAATATCTCGAAGGCTTGGGATTTCTGCAAAGGCCAGTAGATATTTTTCGAGCCTTTCATTTGAAAGAGTCAGCGGATCTCCACCGGTAAAAATGATTTCTGAGATTTCAGGGTGGTCTCGCAGATATGAGAGAGTTTCCATAAAATCTTGTTGAAAGATTTCATCGCCCTGATTCAATTCATTTTTCCGAAAGCAGTACCGACAGTGAACTGGGCAAACAGTGGTCGGTGTGAAAAGAGCTCTTGAGTTATAGCGATGAATGAGCTGCGGGGCCTTCAAATAGGTCTTGTCCCCGATGGGGTCAATGAAGCCTTGGTCGTGGCGTAGTTCGAGCAAATTAGGGAGATACTTCTTGGCAAGGACACCTTCCTCACCTTGGAGTTTAATTTTACTTGCAAGGGATTGAGGAATGAAAATAGGGTATTTGTCAGAAACTTTTTCCAACTCGGGATCAAGTTCCCATCCTAAAAACTTATACAAATCGCTCACATTTTTAAAAGATCTGGAAAACTCAGTTGTCCAGTTTGGTTCGTGAAGCATTTTTTTCAAGTTCCTTAAGGTACTGACGTTTATAGATATAGGCGCAGGTTCGAATTAGGACAGCACCATAAATAGAAATTCCGGTGAAATGAAACATGAGCGATTTAAAAGGAAGCACTCCACCTTCGTAAAGTGTGTAAAGGATCCATTTCAAAAGCACAATATGAGCTATCAGAATGACCAGTTGAATGAGTCTTTGATTCAGATTCTCTTTCGTGACAAAATTTTTCATGAATTAGTTCCTGCTCTCCAGAGACTCGCTTCGAGTTTTTGGAAAGACTTAATTTTTTTAAGGAGAAAAGACTTATTCATTCCTGTTAACAGACACTCCGCAAAGAGGACAGGTCCCTTTGGTAAAGGCATAAGTCCGATAGGGCGAACTGGTCTGATTCGTCCTGCTTCGGATCCTCCTCGGTAGTCGAGTTTAACAAGTTCTTTGGCCTGCACCAGCAGGGCCAGATCTTTTAAGCGTGTGGAGTAATTGAAGCAATCATTGCTATCAAAATGAGAAAGTCTAAAAACAAAACTCTTCTCTTTTGCTGTAACATGATCAGTATTCTCTTTGGCCAGATGGGCCAGAATTTTTAAACAAGCATAGGTGTCTTCAATCGCCACATGGTGCTTGAGCTCAAATCCAACATACTCACTCAAAGTTGAAAGTTTGTAGTTTCGAGGAGCATTCTCTTTCTTTTTATAAACGGCCCGAGCATGTCGGCAGCTGTCATAGATATCGAGTGGAGGAAATTCAATTTGAAAATCGTGAGAGGATTTAATGAGGTAGCCTAAATCAAAGGTTGAGTTATGGGCGATCATCGGATGGCGTCCAACGAATTCCCAAAAATCTTTCAGAGGTTTTTTTATCGTAGGAGATGTTTTCAGATCATCATTAGTTAGACCGTGAAACTGGATAGTAAAATCAGGAATGTCGATTAGAGGATTTATGAGTTGGTGAAAGCTGGTGACTTCACCGGTCGCTGTAATTTTCACAGCAGCAATTTCAAGAATTTTATCCACTAAAGGAGAGAGCCCTGTTGTTTCCAGATCAACGGCCACAAGTCCTTTGGGATACAGCCCTAGGATTGAGGAAATTTCCTCAGAAGAAAGTGATAAGGTTGACTGCGATCTTGACATGGGGCTTCTTATAACTTTTTTCCCTCTGTTTCGTCTAGAGAAAAGGGCCTAGTTTGATTGACAAGTGCAGAGCGCAAAGACCAAGATTTCAGGACATTTACGGTTATTAGCGAAACAAAGGAAGATCAAAATGGCCAAGTCATTTGATGTAGTAGTTCTAGGTGCTGGACCTGGTGGATATGTGGCCGCAATTCGTGCCTCTCAATTAGGAAAAAAAGTGGCCATCATCGAAGCAGATAAGCTCGGTGGAGTTTGTCTCAATCGTGGTTGTATACCGACAAAGGCCTTGTTGAAATCGGCGCATTCTGTTCATGAAATAAATGACTTTAAAGGTCTTGGGATCAATGTTGATCTGAAAGGTCTTGATGCTTCTGTGGCCGTTAAAAGAGCAAACACTATCGCCGAGAATATGTCGAAGGGTATCGCTTTTTTGATGAAGAAAAATAAAATTGAAGTGATTAGTGGCAAAGGTGTTTTTAAGTCGGCAAAAGTTTTAGAAGTCACATCAAGTGATGGAAAAAAAGAAGATATATCAGCAGCTAACGTTATTATCGCGACTGGTGCAAAGTATCGCTCATTCCCTGGACTCGAGCATGATGGGAAACGTCTGATTGGGGCGTGGGAGGCACTTAAAATTGAAAAACTTCCAAAGTCTATAGGGATCATTGGTGCTGGCGCAATTGGGATGGAGTTTGCTTATTTTTGGAATGCGTTTGGTGTAGAAGTTCATATTTTTGAAATGCAGCCAAATCTTCTTCCAATTGAAGACACTGAAGTTTCAAAAGAAGTTGAAAAAGCCTATAAAAAATACGGTATCAAGATGAATCTTGGGATCGAAGGTGTTACAGCTAAAAATAACGGAAACGATGTTACTTTTACTGTGAAAGAAGCTGGTAAGAGCACTGAGTATAAATTTGAAATGGGTCTGATTGCTGTTGGGATGACTGGTGTGATCGATGGCTTTGGTCTCGATAAAGCGGGAGTTCAAACAGAGAAAGGATTTATTAAAGTGAACTCTATGTATGAAACAACTGCTCCAGGCGTTTACGCTATTGGCGATGTTGCTGGTCCACCACTTCTTGCTCACGCAGCTTCTCACGAAGGCGTCGTGGCGGCAGAGCATCTCGCAGGACATCACCCACATGCTATCGATAAGCTCAATATTGCCGGTTGTACATACTGCCAACCACAAGTGGCTTCTGTCGGTTATACTGAACGTGCGCTTAAAGAAAAGGGCATTGAGTACAAAGTTGGGAAAGCTCCTTTCATGGCCAATGGTAAAGCGATTGCGTCCAACGAAAAAGATGGTTTCATTAAAGTTCTCACTGGAAAACACGGAGAGCTTCTCGGGGCCCATATTGTTGGGACTCATGCTACAGAGTTAATCCATGAATATGTTCTTTTCCGGACAATGGAAGGAATCGATGAAGAAATTTTTGCGACGATTCATCCACATCCAACGCTTGGTGAATTTTTAGCAGAAGCCGTTATGGCAGCGAAGGGTCGTGCACTTAATTTATAAGGTTTCAATTTAAGGAGAAATATATGGCAAAGGTTGAAGTAGTAATGCCGCAAATGGGAGAGTCGATCACGACTGGTACCATCACAAAGTGGCACAAAAATGTAGGTGAAGTGATTGAGCTTGATGCTATCCTTCTTGAGATCTCAACTGATAAGGTTGAATCAGAAATTCCTTCTCCGATTCACGGAAAAATTGTTGAACTTCTTTTTCCAGAAGGTGCAACTGTTGATGTAGGTAGACCAATTGCGATTATTGAAGACGATTTAAACGCAGCTGTTTCTGCGAGTGCACCTAAAAAATCTGATGCAGTTGCAGCTCCTGTAGCTGAAGTTTCTGCTCCAGTGGCGGTTCAGACTGCAGCATCTGAAGATGAGAAAGATGCTGATGGATTCCGTTTCTACACTCCACTTGTTAAGGCCATGGCCAAAGAAGCTGGTGTTCCTTTATCAGAACTAAAAAATGTGAAGGGTACTGGGGCTGCGGGTCGCGTGAACAAATCAGACCTTGAAGCCTATATTGCAAATCGTGGGAAGGCACCTGTTGCTTCTCAAGCTGCGAAAACTGTTTCAGCTCCTGCTGTAACGTCAGCTCCGGCCGGAACTCCACAAACTCGTGGCTCGGACCGAGTAGAAATCGTTGCGATGGATAACATGAGAAAGGCCATCGCTAAAAATATGGTTCTTTCAAAACAAACTTCACCGCATGTGAACTCTATCGATGAAATCGATATGACGAATCTTGTGAAGTCGCGTGAGAAAATTAAGAACGAATTCAAAAAACGTGAAGGTATTAACCTTACGTACTCTCACTTCGTTCTTTATGCTCTTGTGCAAGCGCTTAAAGAGCATCCACTTATCAATGCTTCAATTGAAGGTGATAACATCGTTATCAAAAAAGACATTCACCTCGGTTGTGCAGTTGCCACTCCGACAGGTCTTGTTGTACCTGTGATTAAAAATGCTGGAGATTTAAATCTGACAGGTATTGCTCGTCAGCTTGATATTCTCGCTAATAAAGCGAAGAGTAAAAAACTCACGATGGATGACCTTTCTGGTGGAACATATACTTTCACTAATAATGGCTCATTTGGCACACTGATCGCTACTCCAGTGATTCTTCAACCTCAAGTAGGTATTTTTTGCACAGGTGTGATTAAGAAGAGAGTGATGGTCATGGAAGATGATGCGATTGCTATCAGATCAATGATGTACGGTACTCATACTTACGATCACCGCCTTATTGATGGAGAACTTGGAAGTAAGTTCCTTGCAAGTGTTAAGCACCATCTTGAGACAATGAAGCCAGAAAATTTGATCTAAAATTTTGACTGAGGTCTATAGAAATCTATAGGCCTCGGTTTTACCTGAGATTTTTTGTTTATTTGGCTGCATATTTTGCCTTTTCCTATGAGTTTTAGTGTTCTTTACTGGACCTGCTAAAATGGTTTCATGGGAAAAACACCACAATCTTATAGAGTTGTTTCAGTCTTTTGTTCAGTATCTTTGAGTCTCAATGCTCATGCTTATATTGTAAAAAAAGGTGAGTCATTTTCTAAAATCATTGGCCGAAATTTGCCTGGACTTGTTTACGGCCGGAATGGAAATTTCGACAAAATTCTAAAACTAAATCCGCAAATAAAAAATCCTCACCTCATTATTCCTGGAACTGAAATCAATCTAGGCGATGCTGGAGCGGTAGTTTCAGATGTTTCTGTCGCAGAAGAGAAAGAAGTGAGAAATGTGGCCTCTCCTGATTTTGCACCTGTACCTGAATCTTCACCAACATCATTCGAGTTTAATCCTTACTTTGTTTTTTCAAACTTGTCCGTTAGGGACCGCAGCTCCGGTGCGAAGGCAGAACTTGCATCTGAACTCTATGCGGGGGGAAGATTTTCTTACATCCAAGGTTGGAGTGAAGAGTTTCAAAGTTATCTGCAGCTTAATTTTGCCTATGTAACTTTTGAGCAACCGACCACAAGTCAAGTGAGTTTAAAGGATTCAAATCGGTTTTTAACTGGACTCAGTTTAGGTGGGAAATACCATTTCAAAAAGAATCTTCGAGGCTATTTGCATGCAGATTACCAAAAAGAACTTTTTGTACGGTCGATTGATACAACAACAATTACGGTCGATGGGATTCTTGTTCCGTCGGTTGGCTCAAACCTAGAGTATGATTTTTTGAATTACAATAATCTCATCCTTGGGATTTCTGGAAAATTTGATTACAAATTAGCGTCGAAGGCCGACTCTTACCGGGTTAATAATGGATATGTTTATGGCGCCGGTCTTTATTTAAAAGAGATCAAGGGCATCCAAACTGATTTAAGTTTTTACACAAGAGGCCAAGATTCAACAATAACTCAGCAAAAAGAAACGGGTGTTTTTTTAAGCGTAAAGATGATGGTTCCACATGGGAATAAATGAGGATCTTTCTTAGTTTACTTATTATTTTATTTCTATCATCAGCTTGTAATCCACTTGCGACGACTCAAATTGCTGAGAATTTTAATGCCGGTGTAAAAATTTCTTCTATTCACTCAACCCTTACTGCGTCCGCCTCAACGGTCACATCAGGTGACAGTGTCGATTTGACATTAAACCTTAGGGACAAAAATAATCGACCTTTCATTTCTAATCTTGCAGTGATCACTTTGGTTAAGTCTGGAGGAACGAGTACGGGTACCTTAAGTGCTATTCGAAATAATTTGGATGGGACATACAGTGCGACCTTTACAGGTGGAAGTGATGGAACAGCTCTGACAGTAAGGGCGATCGTTGATGGAGTGGTTTTAACGAGTACGGCGCCACAGATTGCGGTGATTCCTGGATTTTATTCGCTTCTAAATTCGACAGTCACTCTCTCCGCATCCTCCGTGAGTTCTGGCTCAGATGTTGAAGCTATCTTAACAGTGAGAGATGTTCAAGGAACCCAATTAACAAGTGGTGGTCTAACTGTCACATTCACATCGAGCGGTGGGGGAAGTTCTGTTTCTTTTGGAACTGTTACAGATAACAATGACGGGACTTACTCTGTGGATGTGACAGGAGTTGCAAAAGGTAGTGCAACGACGATCCAGGGAAGGATTTCAGGCAATGTTGTGACGAGTACTCTTCCGACTTTAACAGTCTCGGCGGGAGCTCCAAACTCAATTTCAATTTTGTCTGGAAACACACAAACTGGAACAGTTGGCGGAGCTTTAGAGTCTTCTTTAACTGCAGTAGTTAAAGATGCAAATAATAATACAGTTTCTGGAGTCACTGTTAACTGGCTAGTTACGGCAAATAATGGAACTCTCGGAAGTTCGTCAAGCACAAGTAACACTAATGGAGAAGTAAGTTCGACTTTCACTCTTGGGACTTCTGCGGGAGCAAATACTGTGTCCGCGACAGTCGATGGAACAGCACTTTCTATAAGTTTCACTGCGACCGGTTCAACCGGGGCACCAAATGCAATTGCGATTACTTCAGGAAATAATCAGTCTGGAACAGCTGGGTCTCCACTTCCCGTATCACTGCAGGTGACTGTTGAGGATTCATATGGCAACCCAGTTCAAGGTCTAACAATTAATTGGGTTGTTACAAATGGTAGTGGTTCGATAACAGCGGCAACGACTACAAACTCTTCAGGAGTTGCTTCGAATACTTGGTCTCTTGGTATTGTGGCCGGTTCTACAAACTCTGTCACAGCGACTGTTTCAGGGTATTCAGGTCTGACACAAACTTTTTCAGCAACTGCAACTCCAGGATCGCCTGTTGCGATATCTATTACTGGTGGTCAGTCTCAGTCAGCTTTTTTAGGGGCAAACTTAAGCACCGCACTTTCGGTAAATGTTAAAGACTCAAATAATAATAATGTTCAGTCGGCCACTGTAAACTGGAGTAGTACGTCGGGCACTTTAGGGAGTGGAGCTTCAACATCGACCAACGCGAGTGGAAATAGCTCTAATAATTTAACTCTTGGAACAGACTCAACGGCCGCAGGAGCGAAGACAGTGACTGCTACAATCGATGGTACAACGACTACTGTGACTTTTAATGTTACGGCGAGTGTGGCAGCACCATCTGTAAGTGGTACTAATGCGAACGCATCGACAGTTTTATCCTGGGGAGCAGTCACCGGTGCAACCTCATATGCCATCTACCGTTCTGTAACTTCTGGTTCTGGTTACTCTTCGGTTGGAACAACCTCTGGAACGACTTTTACAAATTCAAGTTTAACGAACGGAACGAATTACTACTATGTTGTGAGAGCAGTGAATAATAATGTGGAGAGTGCAAATTCAAGTCAAGTGACAGTGACTCCAGTTGTGGCCCCGAGTGCACCACGCAGTCTTACTGGAACTCTTGATTCTGGGAGCACAGTTCTGAGTTGGACAGCTCCGAGCACGGGGACAGGACCGTTTACGTATAAAGTCTATCGGTCCACAACCATCGGAAGTGGTTATTCATCTATTGCAACGACTGGATCAGGAGTTGTGACTTATACTGACACCGGTCTAACAAACGGAACAACTTATTACTACGTCGTTACGGCCCTTAATGGTTCATCATCTGGTGAAAGCTCAAATTCAAATGAAGTCGCGGTTATTCCTGAATATGCTTCACAGCTTTCTTATAACTTTATTAAAGGAAGTTCATTCCAATCTTATAATCTTCTGACATATTCACAGGATTTCTCTCATGCGAGCTGGAATAAAGGAAATTGTTCGATCCAATCAAATGTAACACTTGCTCCTGACGGAACTTTCACTGGATCTAAACTCATTGACAATACAGCTAATGCTGAACATATGGCATCTAAAAGTAGAACCACCACCAATGAAAGTGGGACGTATTCGATTTACTTGAAAGCTGCTGAGTATACAAAAGCACAAATTCAATTTTCAAATATGGTAAATGAAGCGAAAGTAGTCAAAGTAAATCTTTCAACTTGCGCGCTGATTTCGATGAGTTCCGCAGGAACTGATTATACTAATCTTCAAAAATCTGTTTATAGCGTTGGTAAAGGTTGGTGTCGAGTTTCAATTAGTGCAACAAAAGGTAGTGTGAATTCAATTCATGCAGTGACAGTGGCTCCGTTGAACTCATCGGATATATCAAATTTTGCAGGTACAGGTTCCTCTGGAATTTATCTCTGGGGAGCGCAGTACGAACTAAATCCTGGCACTTCAGCTTATGCGGCAACAACTTCGAGTATTTCTTATTCATTTGCAACACCATTTACTCCAGACACAGGAAGCACTGGCCTTAGTTTTTCACGTGCTGATACAGGAGCTTCTGCGACGCTTTTTGGAAGTGATGGAAAATTGAGAAGAGCGCCTCATAATTACCTTTCAAATTCATCGAATTTCTCAAATTTTTCTTACACAAATATCTCTTCGTCCAATAACCTCGCTCCAGATGGAACGAATACTGCGATTCTTAATGTTTTCGATCAGGCCAGTGGCAGTAGATTTTTTGCCGATATGAATGCCAATGGAGCTTCAACTTATACCGTGAGTGTATGGGCAAAAGCTGTGTCTGGATCTCCCGGGACAACCGGGCGAGTCTATGTGAAAGATAAATCTTCTGATGTTATTCAAGGTGACTCGGGTGAGATCACGTTATCAACGACTACTTGGACTCGATTGACAGCTACTGGTAAAACTTCTTCAAGTGGTCTGAGATTTGAGATCAACGATTATCCAGCATCTGCGGGGAGTAGTAATACGATTCTCTTATGGGGGCCACAAGTTGAAGAGAACGCCTCTGCAAGTTCTTACGTCAAGACGACTGGCTCTGTACTTTTTAATGGTGCACGATTTGACTATGACCCATTAACGCTTAATCCTCGAGGCTTACTCTTTGAAGCTCAAAAAACCAATAACGTTACTTATTCTGAGAGTATAGACAATGCGATATGGACAAAAAATAATTCATCTGTTCAAAGTGATGTCACTCTTGCACCGAACGGGACAATGACTGCTGATAAATTAATTGAAGCAACAAGTGGAACAGGTTCGGTCAACCAATGGATGGTGCAATCATTCGCGGTGACCTCTGGAATTACATATACCATTTCTGCTTATTTAAAGGCCGCTGGTCTAACAACTGCAGCTTTACGATTTTCAGTTCTGGCCTTATTTAGTGCTGAGACTTATGTCAAATTTACTTTATCAGGGAATGGTTCTATTGATGCGACTGGAGCGGCTGCAGCTCTTAATCCAACCATCACCGCTCTCCCCAATGGGTGGTACCGAGTCTCAGTGAGTGCCACTCCCACGAGTAGTGGAACAAGTGGTTTAGGGATTTGGCTAAAGGGATATGATTCGCATGTGGGTGACGGGACATCGGGAATTTACGTTTGGGGAACACAAGTAGAGCAAGGGGCGTTTGCCACAAGCTATATTCCAACAACAAGTGCAGCAGCAACGAGATTGAAAGAGACGGCCACCGCTTTAACGACAAGTTGGTATTCACAAACAGCTGGGACAATCTTCTCTAAGTCTCAGAGTTATTCGCCTGTCTCTAGTGGAACAGACTCTGTGCTCGGCGTGATGGCCCTTAATGATGGAGTAGGAACAAATCGAATCGATATTCGTCATAACCAGTCCGCAGCAAGTAGGTCTAACTTTAATGGCGCTGGAGGTTCGCAGTCTATTTCTTTTGGATCATACACTACTAACACACAATACAATTTTGGTCTCTCTTTCGATACTTCACTTATTTCCTGGAGTAGGAATGGTGCGAGTACACAGACGGTTTCAACGAATAATTCTCTCCCTGGATCTTCGGCCACTGAGCTTCAGATCGGATCCTTCGATGCAAGATCATATCAGGTGAGTGGCTGGATTCAGAATTTCTTTTATCACAACAGTAAATTACCCGATGCTGATCTTCAGAGACTTTCTCAGTGAGCACTTATTGTTTTAATTGTCCGCAGCTAACTGAGGATCATTTCCTGCAAATTTTCCCATTTAGCTGCATGTCTTTCCTTTTACTCTTTGTGGAGAGCCACACCGACCTCATCATCTTGACCCATGATTGCTTGGAAGCCAAGATGAACCAAGCCA
>JACCDH010869807.1_pt1 | contig 14419 bp, 11 predicted proteins | sample 7442481 | NCBI WGS metagenome assembly JACCDH01 (sample SAMN15323433, study PRJNA562643) | freshwater metagenome | isolation source: river surface water | place: USA:Blue River Watershed | collected 2017-08-15
CGATTTTCTTGAATCCGCTGATGTGCCTATACACCCCCTTCTGAGCCAACTTGCTTTCATTAAAGATAAGCGCCGCTGGGGCTATGCCTTCCGGTTCGGGCATCTGGAAATTCAGAGAGAAGATTTCAAGATACTCTCGATGGGTTTGTTGGGACGCATTCCAACGGATGATTAACTATGCCCAAGCGTTCGATCCTCTCTGTCGCCGAACGCGAAAGCTTGTTGGCGTTGCCCGAAAGCCAAAACGGACTCAACAGTTAGATCGTGCTGCTTCATTTATAGCTGCCGAGTTCACCGAAACGGGCGCAAATAAAAGAAGAAACCACAAACCAGGATACAAAAAATCATATTCACAACGAACATGTACCAGGCAGATTTTTTCTCAGCCACTCGCCTGGTCACGACAAATACGATAAAAAGAGTCAGTAAACATAATAAAAAATTGGAGATGTCATCTTTGAATCCTCTGAAATGGTTCGAATTTGCAATAACTATTTTCAATCAAGTTCACCTATGAAAGAACAATCACCCGTTGAAAGCCAGTTTGCGAAAAAAAACTCCGCTTCAAGGGAAGCTCAAAGGTGCTCGATTAAATGCTGTTTTGTGCAAATTGAAACGGTACGACTCGTCATTATTTAATAGGAGAATCACACAAAATTTGCAAAGAAAGCTTCTAGGCCAATATCTTTTAATAATTTCCTAAGAAACAATTTCTCAATTATCAATCAAAGGGCAGGCGTATTTAATAGTACATGGAGTAGAACGATAGCCAAATCATGTTATTCCCTTCGGATTTATTAAGAGGGTAAATAGTTGGACCTGCATGCTTACTCTTTATGGTCTTTTTGCTATTGTAGTAATTTTAAGAAGATGGAATAAATATGTGAATTGATACCCTTTGCCTTGCAGATTTAGACCCCTTACCTGTAGCCCCTCTGTTTGGGCGAATAAATGCTGATAAAATGTTGTTAGGAGGACCATCAATATGGAAAAAAACAGCAGTACCCGTTTGCTCAGAGTGCAACGAACCTTTTTATATTTGTTCTATTCTCTTGTGCCGCGCTCATTATGGGCCAAAGAGAACATATTCTTTTTATGTTTTGCCGGCTCTGCTTTATTCTTTCTATTATTTGTTGTTGGGCCGATCTTGTGGCTAATTGGTCGTGAAAATGCCTCAATTTCTGCTTTTGTCTGTTCATTCCTTGTTTTTTCAAGTATTCTAATATGGAGGTTGGGAGGGGCAATAGTATTAGCGCACTTCATTTATCAAGGAGCGTTGCTTGGAGTTATTATATACAACGCATATTATTTGGGCGGGGTCACATCTCCAGTAATGGTTTGGATGGGATTGGTACCTATACTGCCAGTTTTTTTAATGTCCAGAAGCTGGGGGTATGGATGGTTATTAGTTTCTCTCATCATTGTGATTTTTATGCTGGTGTTGCAAATCAATGGATATATTCCGATGAGGGTTGGTGATTCAATCAATGACTTGTACTTGGGAACCTTGATGATTGGAATGCTTAGTTTGACGCAAATGATCTTGGTGGGTACATATGACACTGCTAGCTGGACGATGTTGCAACAGATTACCAAGAAAAATGATGCATTGCATGCATTGTCTGTTAAGTTAAAAATCGCAAACGCTCACAAAGATAATTTTTTAGCTACGGTGAGTCATGAAATGCGTACGCCGCTGAATGGTGTCTTTGGATTCTTGAATATTATTGAAAGAACGGATAACTTGCCAACAGAAGTATATGAGTATGTAAAGCACGCAAAAGACTCGTCAGCTCATTTGCTTACCGTCATAAATGATTTATTGGATTTTTCCCAAATGCAGAAGGGGAAATTGATGTTTTCTCCGCAGGTAATCCATTTGAAGCAAACGATGTTTCAAATACAGGCAACACTGCAGAATAAGGCGAAAGAGAAGAACATTGGCTATGCGATAAGATTTTCTGGGGAGGTCCCTGAATATGTCAAAATTGACCCGCACCGTCTAACTCAAATAGTTCTGAATTTATTGGGTAATGCCGTCAAATTCACTTCAAAAGGAGGGGTAATGACGGAAATATATGTTGATCAATCAGAAGGTGCAGATGATGCCTTATCGGCAACTCTAAATATAGTTATTTCTGATAGCGGAATTGGTATCCCCACCTCAGAAATGTCAAATATCTTTGAACCTTTTGTACAGGGCAAAGGAGGTATTGCTTCGACTGGCTATTCATTGCGTGGAAATGGATTGGGACTTGCTATTACGCGTAGTTTAGTCCTAAATCAAGGAGGAACCATTAGTGCTGAAAGCACGGAAGGTATTGGTTCGGTGTTCCGTGTTTCCCTGCCAGTATCTGTTGATCAGGCCCCAGTTTTCTCATCAGATAAATTGTCTTTAGACATTAACTCATCTGTGGTTGAGATATTGGTTGTTGATGACCATCAGATTAATCGGATCGTTGTGATCAACCTTATCAAAAAATATTTCCCAAATGCTGTTATAACTGAGGCAAGGAATGGCCAAGAAGCGCTAGAGAAAATGCGCATAAAGGTTTATGATGTTGTATTAATGGATTTGGTTATGCCAGATCTTTCGGGGACAGGAGTGGTTGAAGTGATCCGTAATGAATGTTCATCACCATTCGCGAACGTGAATGTTGTTGCCTTGACTGCCAACTTGGCAAATGAAGCTATCTCTGAGTGCAATAGGGTGCAAATGCAAGGTATTTTGCCAAAACCCGTCGATGTAGATTTATTGATCAGAACTATTTCGCGATACATTAGAGTGTAGGCGTTTGAGGCATATTTATTATCTTATACATATCGGGAGTTAATTTGGCTTTTCATATTCTAGACGAAAGCCCGTACAAATAATCGTTCTAAATTTCTGCGACATAAATGGAAAATGTCCCCGCACTAGCAACCGGTGCTACTTAGTGCGGGATTTCCCCTTCAAATTGTGCGCGTCATTAAGCGCTTGACATAAAGTTTGCAGACAAAACTTGCACATTCGTTTTGTGGCAGATCACCGGCTACGACCATGATTACATAACATGTTGACGGCCGATTATGGGTACTTTACAATGCTTAATTGTTATATGTATAATCCATTATGGCTAAAAAAACTACGGGACAACTTATAGTTGCGGCAATGTTGTTGCTGGCATCTGCCGTGTTCTCTGAAGAAATCATTGTCTGGCTACACAAAATTCATGGCGATGCGTTCTTCATTGACGTATCACCCTCAAGTTCGAGAACTGCGACAACTCTAGTTCTTTGATTAACATCTTGTGATAACGCTTCCTTTCCGTAAGGAGAGGAGGGGTAGAAAAGTTGATCAGCTAAGGCGAATTTTTCATGTTAGTAGTTTCTGTGTCTTACTTAATGTAAGTAACGCGGCACATTATTTTGATCGTCTTCGCTGACGACTTGTGGCGACAGAGTTATGTTTTTATACGCTCGATATTTAAGTACTTCTTCGGGTAAAAGCTGTTGTAAATGAGGACTCGTTTTTCCATTGCTATTTCTCCACATACCGTTGCTTAGCATTAGTAAATTTTGATATCTCACAGATCCGCAAGGGTCGCAAAGAAGTAACTCGATGAAGGTGACATTTGTTTTCGTGATGGGTTTGAACTCTGCCACAACGACATATCGTGAGGATTTTGAATCAGTGTATACAGTCGCGCATCCTTGATAGATGCCTGGATCCATATCCTCTTTTCTATTAATTCCTTGACATTGATCGAGGATAAACATTCTATTTGGCTCCCTCGCAAGAAAATTTTTGTCTTTGCGTTAGTAATCCTGATTCACATAAGGTTCGGCCTTCATCCAAATTGGCAGAAATTTCATTGAATTGTGAACCTTTCTTTCTCTCTATTTCTAACGCTGCGACCATCGCGGTATTGATGGCGAGCAACTTATAGGATTTTGAAAAATCTCTCTCCAGCGTCTCAAAATATGCAATGACATCTTCATGTTTGCGGTCGTATCCGGCGAGCCCTTGAATTAAGAAAGTTCTTAGCATTTCCGTTCGCGAAATGCCTGTGTTGGAGGCTGCTTGATCCAATGCAGCATATGTTGATTCATTCAGTCTCAACAGAATAGATTTCTTTTTCATTACTTAATGGTTGAAATTGTCTTGTATGAATACAAAAGTATAGCATAATACCTTCATCAATGCTTAGCCTATGGAGGACATGTGCAATCAGACATGCCTGAAGAGTATTGAAATACAAAGGAGCTGTATGTGGCGACCCGAGCAAAGAATTAAATGGTCTACGCGCCCAGGGCAATGGCCGACGCAAGAGCAGGCTAAGACTTCATTGCTTTTCAGTTCGCTGACTTCTGGTGCTCTTGAAGTTACTTCAAGAGTTTGGGTTCCGGCGATGGTTCCATGGCGCGCCAGTTTAGAGGGTTATGTCACGAATGAGAATATTGAGTGGTACAGACGCTTCGCTGAAAGCGCGCCAGGCGCCATAGTGGTTGAAGCGACAGGGATTCGAGATGTCTCATCAGGAAAGCTGTTGCGTATTAACGATGACAAATTTATAGATGGGCTCAGTAAGATTGCGCAGGCGATCCATGAGGCGAGTGGAGGAAAAACACGAGCGCTTATTCAGTTGATTGACTTTTTAGCAATTAAACGAAGACCGAGTACAGATGCTTTTCTGTCAAGGTTTCTTCAAATTACGCAACGCCATAAAGACATGCTTAATCTGCCATCGGCGACGGAGATGCAGGTTCGTAGCGCATTGGCGAAGATGTCTAGTAGTGAACTCGAAAGTGTGCTTGATGCTCGTGAACTAGAGTCATTGAATATGGGGCATAGGGAGCGAGTAACGGATGTGCACTTGCCGCACATCAAAAACCTGCCAGAGCAGTTGCCGGAGCTTTTTAAAACTGCTGCTGTTAGAGCTCAAGAGGCTGGTTTTGATGGAGTGGAATTGCACTACGCACACGCCTACACCATGGCATCATTTTTATCGGCTTTAAATACGCGTGAGGATGGTTGGGGTAGTTCGCTTAAGGGGCGGATACGGTTGCCCTTAGATGTTTATCGAGCCGTTAGAGAGGCTGTTGGTTCACAATTCGTTGTAGGTTGCCGGCTCTTAACGGAAGAGGCTATTTCGGGAGGCTCTACTTTAGAAGATACAAAATTCTTTGCGACTGAGCTTGGGCGGGCGGGAGTGGATTTTCTATCGTTTTCGAGAGGTGGCAAATTTGAGGATGCACAACAGCCTAAAGTTTTGCAAGCAGCGTATCCCTACACGGGGCGTTCGGGATATGAATGCATGCCGCAATACATCTCGGACGAGTTAGGACCGTTCGGTAGGAATGTGCAACCAACAAGGGAAATTCGAAATACCTTACGCCTTGCCGATCTGAAAACACCTGTAGTTGTTGCTGGAGGTGTTTACGATTTTGCAACAGCAGAGGCGCTATTGAAATCAGGCGCAGCAGACATTGTCGGATTGGCGCGGCAGAGTTTAGCTGACCCGGACTGGTCTGCGAAAGTTCGAACGGGGCGTGGCGCTGAGGTTCGTTTGTGTCGATATACAAATTATTGTGAGGCATTAGATGCAAGGCACGAAGCTGTGACCTGTGAGTTGTGGGACAGAGTCAATCTAATGCAGGACGGTGTCGCCAAGACACCTGACGGGAGGCGCAGATTGTTGCCAGAGCGTGATGAACGAATGGAGTAAGGGGCACCTAAGCACCCAAAATGTAATTATATAGTGGTAAGTACCAATAGTAATTAATGTTTAATAGCTAAAATGTTCGATCTGATGCCAACGCATTTTTTGATATGCGCAAGGCATTGAGAAAGCCATTCACATCAAGCGGGGCTGCTGTAGCTTTGCATGTGCTAACACCAATTGCGAGGCAATATGTTTGAGAGATTATTTCTATTGAGAGAAAACGGTACAACCATTCAAACAGAAATACTAGCTGGACTAACTACATTTCTTGCGATGGCTTACATTGTTTTCGTTAATCCAAACATACTCAGTACAACTGGAATGGATAAGGGCGCGGTAATAGTTAGCACATGTATAGCAGCCGCATTTGGTTGCTTTGTAATGGCCTTCTGGGCAAATTGGCCAGTGGGAATGGCCCCTGGTATGGGGCTAAATGCTTTTTTCGCATTTTCAGTTGTGCAGGGCATGGGTTGGAGTTGGCAGGCTGCTCTGGGGGCCGTTTTTATTTCTGGATGTATTTTCATACTATTAACTTTGACTGGAATTCGCCGATGGATCGTTGATGCAATTCCTGAGTCGTTGCAAGTTGCTATCCCTGCGGGGATAGGTCTTTTTTTAGGGTTGATTGCCTTAAAAAGTGCGGGTATTGTCATCAAAAACGATGCGACTTTTGTCACGATGGGTAATTTACATGATCAATCAACTCTGTTTGCCGTTATTGGATTCTTTACCATTGTTTCCTTGGACTTTTTTAAGGTTCGTGGATCGATTCTGATTGGTATTTTGCTAGTTAGTGCGTTGGGCGTGTTTTTTGATAGCAGTATTCATATGCCTCTAGATTTGATGTCGATGCCCCCGAGTATTGAGCCAACATTTATGAAATTAGATATAGAGGGGGCATGGAGTAAGGGGCTCTTCAATGTTGTGCTGGTTTTTGTATTGGTTGAGATATTTGATGCAACAGGTGTTTTATCCGGCGTGGCGCGTCGGGCTGGGTTGCTTCATCGTCCTAATGGGATCAACCGTGCTTTAGGTGCAGATAGTGTTGCTATTCTCGGCGGTTCAATCTTAGGAACAAGCAGTACAACAGCTTATATCGAAAGCATGGCAGGCATACAAGCAGGTGGTAGGACGGGCCTTACTGCTCTGACCATAGGTATTCTATTTCTTTGCGCACTGTTTTTCTCGCCCATCATTACAGTTGTTCCTGCATATGCAACAGCTCCTGCACTTGTTTATGTTGCAGGTCTTATGTTGTCTGAGTTAAGTCATGTTAAGTGGGAGGATGTTACAGAGGCAATTCCAGCTGCGCTTACTGTTTTTGCTATGCCATTTACTTTCTCGATTGCAAATGGATTGGCTTTTGGTTTTATTTCTTATACTACCCTTAAATTTTTCACGGGTCAGAGCAAAACCGTTCACCCTGCTGCGTGGGTAATTGCCGCCTTATTTTTAGCGCGTTTCATGTTCCTTGGAGCACATTAATGATGTTCAAGGTGAATTGAAATTTTTATCATCATTGGCCCTTCAGCGATAGGGGTCGGATTGCGTTGCGGATTTCAACGAAGTTGATCCGCCCTTGGTCACAGTGCTTTTCGGGCCTACTTTATTGAAAATGCGCGGTGCACTTCATCCGATTTTGGGCGAGTGAAGTTTGTGAGGATGCCAGAATGAGGTGGGGTTGTTGTTCTGGCGTTTAGATTGCTAGGCGTTAACTCTGAAAGTAGTGCGTGATCAACTTATGATCAGTGGGCCTGCGGGTGCATTGCGAATTGCAATAGCGCAAGGGGTACCTAGAGTTTTAATTGGGTTAGCAAGGCCGGTAAGTTGACCATCATTGCCGATCGCATAAGTTGAAATAGTTGAGGTTGTGCGATTCGGGACATAGGCGAGTGATCTACCAGCATAGAACACCATTGCCGTGGGTTGTGTCCCTGTTGCAGGAACGCTTGCGGGATTTAATGCTGAAAGCGAACCGTCTGTTCCAATGGAAAACATCGAGATAGTACTGGTACCACGATTCATCACATAAATGTAAGAGCCCGTATCGTCAATCTGCATATCAAATGTTGCAGTTTCGATAAATGAAATTGGTGATGTGTTCACGGGTGAGAGTGTGCCATCAGAACCAATGTTGTAAGCTGCAATTGTATTTGGTTCCATTGTTCTAATTGCGCGATTCAGTACATAGGCCAAATTTTTATTTGGATGCAATACGATGCTGAAGGGCATACGCACAATAGGATCGGACATTGTTGCTGCGTTTATGATTTGGCATGTTCTGAGAGTTCCGTCACCGCCAATTGAAAAAGTGGTAATGGTGAAAATGCCATTTGCGTCGGGGGTGCAATTTACGGTATAGGCGAAATTGCCAACAGTGTTGATGGCCATTGCGTTTACTCCTTTCCCTACCGCAAGTGAAGGGCAAGCTAACAAGGGGGATAGAACGCCTTCACCTTGTGAAATCAAATATAAGCTTATCGTGCCGCTAGAAGAGTTCGTTACATAGGCGAATTTGCCGGATGGATGAATTTTAATGTTATTGGGATATATGTCCGTAGCCACAGTGCGCGTGCTGAGCGGGAAGAGAACACCGCCCTCCCCAATAGAGAACATTGCGACACAATTTGTTGCGACGCATGTCATATAAAGATTCGTGCCCGCAGGGTTGATTGCCATGCTGTATATCCCATTTGAGGGAGCTCGAACGCTTGCGGGGGTGAGGGGTATCAGTACGCCGCTGTTGTTGATAGTGAACATCGAGATGGTTGCATTAGCAGCTCCGCTGATGGTATTTGCAACATAGACATAAGGGAGTCCATTGTTAAAACCCAAATTGCTGTTCGGTTCTTCTGTTGTGGCTCCGCTACCACCGCCACAGCCGGCAAGACTCAACGACGAAGCGGATAGAGTCATTAACAGGGTTCGGCGAGTTAATGAGTGTTCATTTCCCGGGGGCGAAGATAGATTAAAAGTGCTAGTGTCGACCATTGAGTACCTCTTAAATATTAATAATATATCGTATACTGCAAAAATATATACTTTTTTAATATATAGTCTAGATAATTTGCCAACTTGGGCCTCAGACTAGGCTCTGTACAGGTTTAGTGTTCGGTGTAGGCCCAAGCAACTGTCCAGAACCCGGTGTGGTCAAAGTTGCTTGATAGCTCCAGTTGCGTTTGAGTCGCCTGCTTCTCTGGTCATCAGTGGCCTATGCGCAATGATCTTCAAACGAGACCTTCTAAATTCAAAAGAAGTAGTTGGCTTAGGAAGTTCTGGAACGTCTTTTTCGTGAGAGACGGTTACATCCGTTGTTCAAATCCAGATGAATTGATAAGACCTAGCAGCAACTAATTTTGACCATACGCGAATGCAGTAAGGCACACGAAGTGTTCTTCGTTACTAGGCTTGTAGATCTGGCAGAACGGGATCTTGTCAATGAGAAGCGAGACTGAGCAAGGAGGCTCACAGTTGATCGAAATCAATGAATGAATACTAAATAATCCATTAAAATTTACAAACAGATAAAATGGTGCTACATTGTTGCGATGAAGAAGCTTTGGGATATCTCACCTCCGGTTGATGAAACCAGCCCTGTTTTTCCAGGGGACACGTCATACAAGCAAGAATGGATTGCCCAGATCTCGTCTGGTTCTCCCGTCAATGTTTGTCGCCTTGAATTGACACCACATATCGGTTCTCATGCAGATGCACCGTTGCATTACGACCCTGCTGGCAAGTCAGTTGGGGTGTTGGACTTGTTGCCATTCATCGGCAAATGTCGTGTGATAGATGCAAGACAAGCATCTTCGTTAATTCAGATAAGTGATGTAGCAGATGCGCTTGTCAATGTTCCTGAGCGTGTATTGATACGAGGGTATGAAAAATTTCCGCAGAAAGTGTTTGATCTTCAATGTAAGGGGCTGTCACCAGAATTGCTCCATGTATTAGCAGAACATGGTGTTTTATTGGTGGGAACAGACGGCGCAAGCGTTGATCCAGCGGATAGTCAGGAGATGACAAGTCATCATGTGCTTCGCATGACGAATATGCGAGTTCTAGAAAATCTATTTTTGGACGAGGTTCCTCCAGGTGACTATGAATTGATTGCACTACCTCTGAAACTGATGAGGGCTGATGCGAGTCCTGTAAGAGCTGTATTGCGCGAACTTTAACTTGGAGATAGATCTATGAACAGACCCAGCATTGAACATTGTGTATTTTTAGACAAGCAAGACCCTTTGAGAGAGCTGAAAGATCTATTCCAACTACCGCCAGGAGTCATATATCTGGATGGAAACTCGTTAGGGGCTCTTCCAAAGGCTACAAAAGAGAGAATCACGAACGCAATTGAAAACGAGTGGGGTATTGAGTTAATCCGCAGTTGGAATAGTTCGGGTTGGTTTGATTTGCCCCGAAATGTAGGCGACAAAATTGCGAGATTAATAGGTGCGAAAGCTGGAGAAGTTGTAGCAACGGATACAACTTCCGTCAACTTGTATAAGGTTTTGTCGTGTGCAATGAGTATTGCAGAATCGGATACGCCAAATAAGAAGAAGGTTATTAGTGAGCTTAGCAATTTCCCGACGGACTTATACATAGCACAGTCATTGTGCAAAGAGCGAGGTTTTGAACTGGTATTGGTCGATGTTGAAGAGCAAGATCTTAGTTCACATCTGACAGATGATGTTGCAGTTCTTATGTTGACTCATGTTAACTACCGAACTGGTGCAATGCATCACATGCAGAAGGTTTCTGAACTAGCAAAAAGTAAGGGTGTGCTAACAATATGGGACTTGGCTCATAGTGCAGGCGCGGTGCCTGTTGATGTACATCAGGTTAATGCTGATTTTGCTGTAGGGTGCGGATACAAATACCTAAATGGCGGCCCTGGTGCCCCAGCCTTTGTCTGGGTAAATCCATGTCATGTGGGGAGATTCTGGCAGCCATTGGCTGGTTGGTGGGGGCACGATAAGCCATTTAGTTTTTCGCCTGACTATACCCCTTCAGCCGATATAACTAGGTTTCAATGTGGTACTCAGCCAATTTTGAGTTTGATTGGCCTGGATTGTGGTATTGATATTTATCTAAAAGCGCAAGAGTTTGGAGGCATGGACGCCATAAGAAGTAAATCGGTTGCATTAACCGAGTTATTCATTCATCTAGTTCAAGAGCGACTATCTCCATATGGCATATCAGTGGTTTCACCCCTCAATGCTGACGAACGGGGTTCTCAGGTGAGTCTTGTTGCTAAAGAGAGGGCATACGAAATTGTTCAAGCATTGATTCAGCGAGGTGTGATAGGAGACTATCGTGCAGGAGCTGGGGTCAATCAGCCAGATATTTTGCGTTTTGGATTTACGCCGTTGTACCTTAGTTTTGTAGATGTTTGGCAAGCGATAGAGCAGTTCGACTTAGTCATGAAGAACGAAGAATGGAAAGACTCTAGATTCGTTCATAAAAGTTCAGTTACTTAATTCAAAATTTCAAGGAGAGAGCTATGAGTGGATGCCCAATGCATGGACCTTCAGACGGAGAGCTTGTTGTTATGGAAGAGAAGGCTCAGCTCGACTTCCATGGGAAGATGAGTTATGGCGACTACCTGCACTTAGATCGAATCTTGACGGCGCAAGAACCGCAATCAAAAGAACACGATGAAATGCTATTTATTGTTATGCATCAAGCATGTGAACTTTGGATGAAGTTATTGCTTGTTGAATTACGGCATGCGATGTTAAGTGTACATAATGAGAACCTATCAGATGCTTTTAAGAAGCTTGCGCGAGTGTCCAGGATTATGGAGCAGCTGGTCCAAGCTTGGGATGTATTGAGCACGATGACGCCATCCGAATACACTGCATTTCGTCCACACTTGATGCAATCTAGTGGATTCCAAAGTTGGCAATATCGGTGTATCGAATTTTGTTTAGGCAATAAAAATGCTGCTATGTTGCAGCCACACGCGCATAGAGAGGATTTGCTTGAAACCGTGACTTCAGCCTACACATCGCCATCTCTTTACGATGAGAGTTTAATGTTAATGGCAAAGAAAGGATTGAACATTCCGGAATCCCATCTCAATCGTGACTGGCGTCGTGCTTATGTACGTAATGATGAGGTGGAAAATGCATGGCTTTTAATTTACAAAGAACCAAACAAATATTGGGACCTATATCAGCTTGGTGAGAAACTGGTTGATGTGGAGGATGCATTCCGACTCTGGCGTTTTCGTCATGTAACAACTGTAGAACGGATTATTGGATTCAAGAGAGGTACGGGTGGCACTGGCGGCATTAGCTATTTACGCAAGATGCTTGATGTTGTTTTGTTCCCGGAGTTATGGTCCGTTAGAACTCATCTCTGAGCGTCTTTGATGGAGGCGCATCTCAGATTGCTAGGTGGACAAGTTGTTGATTGTTGTGATCTGCCCCTGCCGCATCAAGCAATGTTTGCATGCCTGCAAACTGTGAGAATCGCGGAAGTGAAAGTTAGACCACGCTCCGGAAAGGATAGGTAGAAAGATTTTAAATATTTAAACCTTTAATTCCATATGGGTTGTTGCTTGGCAAAAAATAAGCTCGTCCCCATAGCGATCAGTAGGCCTCCCATCACGCGGCTGGGCCATTGAATTACTTTTGGATTTTGAAGATATTTTCCCATCTGAAGGGCGAAAGTTGCGTAAAGATACATTACGATGATATCAACCGACACCATGGTTATTGCCAAAATAAGAAACTGCTCTAATAACGGTTTTGTCTGGCTAATGAATTGTGGCAACATGGCAACCATAAATATAACCCCTTTGGGATTGGTCAAATTAGTTAGGATGCCAGTTAGTAAGATATTAAAATTGCTTTTTGGTAGTGTTTGGCCAATAGATTCATTAGAGATTATTGTTTGTGTGGGTGTGATCCACTGTACTATGCCAAGATAAATTAAATATACTGCTCCAATTATTTTGACGGAAGAAAACATGTATTCAGAAGCTAAGATTGCGGATCCTAGGCCAATTCCTGAGATTGTTAATATGATGATCCCTCCGACCTCTAATCCGATAATCGTGATCAATGCCTTTCGCATACCAAATGTCATGCTATGATTCATGCAAACAAGTGCCCCAGCTCCCGGGGATATAGAAAGCATACATGTTGCAAGAAAGTATGCGGACCATGTAGTGAATTCCATTTCCTTGCTCACAATAAATTGATGACCTCTTGAAATCACGCATATCGTGGCAGAGGTGGTCGTTTTAGATTGATGATGGTTCTGGGACCGGCTATGTTCTAGCCATTTGATAAGGCAGGGCCTCGCACAAGAATTCCCTCAGCTCTTAAAGTTATAGGGCCATTTGTGGGCGACGCTATTTGATAACACGAATCTTCAAGTTCCCCGAGTCACCAACATACAGCGTCCCGCCACTATCTATTGCCAATCCTTTTGGCGTATTAAACATAGCAGCAGCTCCTGTTTCATCTGCATATCCATTTGTACCCGAACCAGCCAATGTCGTAACATTGCCATCAGAGGTTATTTTCCGTATGGAGTGACCGATATTTGTAAGACTACCAGAATCGGCAACGTACAGCACCCCAAAAGCATCTCTTACAAGTCCCCATGGCTTATTAAACCTCGCAGCACTTCCTAGCCCATCCACATACCCAGCTGCACCCGGTGTACCCGCGATAGTTGTGATTGTCCCATCAGCAGCAATCTTGGAAACTGTATGTTGTGTGTAATTAGATACGTAAACAACACCACTTGAATCAACGGCTACTCCGTATGGGATCCCTGTCATACTCGCATACGTTGATACAATTCCTTGCGGTGTGATTTTGCGCACTTTTTGGTTAAGTACCGTAATATAAAAGTTGTTATCAGCGTCTATCGCGATTCCATTTGGACGCCTGAATGTTGCCGTCGTTAATGGGCCTTCAATATCGTCGGTCCCACCATACCCTTGCACACCTGCATACAGCGATACCACACCGGCAGGAGTGATCTTGCGAATCACTTGGTTATTTGAATCAGCCACATAGACATTCTCATTTGAGTCAACAGCTAGTCCGATGGGATAATTAAATTGAGCAGCAGCTCCAGTGCCATTTGCATATCCAGCCGTGCCCGAGCCTGCCAAAGTGGTGACGACTCCGGTTGGCGTGATCTTGAGAATCACATGGTTTACCGCATCGGAAGCATAAATATTGCCGCTTGCTGCACTAACCGCCATACCCTCTACACGAGGTGAAGGTGAAGGGACGGACATGGTTGACACTACACCCGTCTCACAATTCACAGCGACAGAAGAAGCATTGGCAGCGATATTGGCCCCAACGCCATTGGTAACGGTGCAAAGCTGGCCGTATGGTTGGGTGCCGACAGTAACGGCATAACTACTGTTATATGCAACAGGAGTAGCAAAGTTAAAAGCCCTATTTGTATTGACTGTGAGCGCATCGGCTCCATTATTCAATAGTGTGACTTGCCTGCCTGATGCCAAGCCGGTTACGCTACCACCAACGGTATAGGTATTGACTGAACAAACCACATTGATGTTGGTCACATCGTTTGTGATGCCACTGCCAGAACTATTGGAGACAGTGCAGACACCATGTGCTGGTTGTTGATCGACAGTGACGGCATAAGCCCCTGTATATGCAACAGGAGTTGCGAATGTAAAAGCCCCATTGGCAGTAACCGTGATCGGATCTGCAGCG
>JACCDH011706070.1_pt1 | contig 14415 bp, 2 predicted proteins | sample 7442481 | NCBI WGS metagenome assembly JACCDH01 (sample SAMN15323433, study PRJNA562643) | freshwater metagenome | isolation source: river surface water | place: USA:Blue River Watershed | collected 2017-08-15
TCGAGCCTCCAGCTGCGCCAAGGCCTTTTCGTGATTGGCACTGGCTTGCCGGGTGCCGGCGTCCACTGCACCTCCGCTGAAAATTGGCATTGTCACCTGCACGCCAGCACTTTCGTTACGCATGCGCTGGTTGATCGTCATGGTCGTTTCAGACAAAGTACGGCTCAAGCTGGCAACCAAATCCACACGTGGCATGTGCCCTGATCGAGCCCGTTCAATATCTTGTCTGGCCACTTCAAGTGCGTGCCTCAATGCCCGAATATCCGGGCTGCCTTCCAGAGCCATCACCTCCCACGAATCGATCGATGATGGACTCAGTGTTTCGGGCTTAAAGCTCCGAGGCAATGCAGGCATTGTAGAAATCGCGTTGCGCAAGTTGGAGCCGATAATTCCTTCCAGTTGCCTGCGCGCGGTGTCCTGTGCACCCAGTGCCTCAGCCAGTTGTGCCTGCGACACAAGAAAACGTGATCGGGTTTCGATCGCGTCAGTCCGGGTGCCTTCGCCTTTTCTCCATAGTGCCTCGTTGACCTTCATCAATTCTTCATAAGCCGCAGATTCGGCCTCCAGCAAGGCCACCTGTTCATTGCTTAAAAGTACGTTGGCATAGGCCTCCATCAAGCGTACCGCCATGGCGTTGGCCTGACTGTCAAACATCGCTAAGCTCTGATTGCTTTGCGCCAGGCCTTGTCTGTAGCGTGCCAACGCCTCGAAGTTCACGATCGGCTGCCGTAAGGACATCACGTTCGATGTGCTTCTGTAGTCCGGACTGTCGGTGATGGGGCGGCCAGCATTGTCTACAGATGTCCGCTGGAGCTGGTTGTTGTTGTTTGAATAAGTCCACTGCAACTGCGGTAACAGACCTGCGCGTCCGATTTCACGGGAGATCAACCCGGCAGACTTTTCCTTGATTGCTGCTTGAAATTGGGCATCATTTGTCAGTGCCTCAATATAGGCTTGCCTGAGGTCCAGAGCCGCTGAGGGGATTGACCACAGCCACAAGGTTGCCGCGAGCGTACCGCTCAGAACACTGCGCATGGTCATTCCTCTCGCAGAGCGCTGTGCGCGCGATTAAACAGCGGTTTGATCAGATAGTTGAGCATGGTTCGCTCGCCAGTTTTGACAAATACTTCTACCGGCATACCTGGGCGAATTTTTTCATCACGCAATTTGCGCAGACCTTCGAGGGTGGCAACCGCATACAATTTGAAATAAGGAGCGCCGGTTTTTTCGTCAACCAGTCGGTCAGCCGACACCTTGGTGACTGTCCCTGGAATGTGGGGTGTGCGGCTTTGGTTGAGTGCTGTGAACATCAGCTCCACCGGCAGATCAGAGCGTACCTTGTCGATCAGGTGCACCGGCAGTTGCGCTTCAATCTCAAGCGACGTATCTTGCGGCACCACATCCAGCAGGCGTGCGCCCGGTCCGATCACCGCACCCGGCGTGAAAATGGTCAAACCGACGGCTACGCCATCTACGGGGGACCTGACCTCTGTGTGCATCAGCAAAAACTCTGCAGCGGCCAATTTTTGGGCGGCGCTTTCAGTGTCGCGTTGTACATCGGTCAATTGGGTGCGCACCTCTCGCTGGTATTCCTGAATACGCTGCGTTTTTCGCAGCCGAACCTCAAGAATCTGCTTTTCCAGACGACCCATGTTGCCCGTGTCTTCCGCTAATACCGCCTTGAGTTGTGCATGTTGGCGCTCAAGCTCAAGCATCCGGTTGCGCGGTACATAGCCATCTGTTGCCAGCTCGCGCATGTTTGCCAGCTGCTCGTCCATGGACGTCAGCTGCGTACGTTTTTCTTGACGTGAAAGTGTCAGTGCCTTCAGCTGCGACTCAATGCCCTCCAGAGACTGATCCATGGCCGCCAGCTCACTTTCAATGGCCATGCGCCTACTGTTGAACAACTGTTGCTGAAGCGCAAGCAAGGCCGGTACGCGCAGATCGGTTTGAGCTAACGCAGATGTCAGCATTTCAGGAAACTTGATACGACCCGAAGCGGCATGTTCAGCCATCAGTCGTGCCTCAGTGGCGCGTCCTGTGATGACCTGAAACCTCAGCAGTTCAGCCTCGGCCTTGGCTTGGGTCACGTTCATGCGTGCAAGCACTTGCCCAGCCTTGACCAAATCACCTTCGCGCACCAGCATCTCGTCCACAATCCCGCCGCCAGGGTGTTGTACCGTCTTGCGTTGGCCTGACACGATCACATGGCCTGGTACCTGTACGCCTTGATCGAGTGGTGCAACCGACATCCACAGCAACGAACCCAGCACGCCCACCAATACAATGGTCCAGCCCAAACGGGTATGCCGTTTCTCGTCAAGCGGGCCGCCTGCCTCGGGTTTGACCGCCACATCCATCACCTCTGCCGTGGCTGGTTTTTTCAAATCCATGATCAATTCCCTCCTTGGGGCGCTGCCGCTTGAGCCTGCTGGGCTTTGGCCATCGCCTCAAGCACCTGCTGCGTAGGCCCGAAGGCTTGTAATTGGCCATCCCGAATAAAGGCCAGCTTGGTGCTCAGCTGCAGCACATTGGCCCTGTGTGAGATCAACACCACCGTCCGACGCGTTTCACGCAACTGCTTCAAGGTCTGCGCCAACGCCACCTCGCCCGCCTCATCCAAGTTTGAATTCGGCTCATCCAAAACGATCAAAACCGGCGCACCAAAAAGAGCGCGTGCCAGACCAATGCGCTGGCGCTGACCCGCCGACAAGCTTGCCCCATCGTCGGTCAGCTCCGTGTCGTACCCCTTTGGGAAACGCAAAATCATGTCGTGCACACCGGCTTGCTGAGCCGCAGCCACAATGGCAGGCGAATCTGTGGGCCCAAAACGGGCGATGTTTTCAGCCACAGTCCCTGCAAAAATCTCGATGTCTTGTGGCAAATACCCCAAATGCGGACCGAGCAAATCCTTGTTCCACTGGCTGAGGTCGGCGCCGTCCAATCGCACTTTGCCCAGCTGCGGCGCCCAAACCCCCACCAGCAGGCGCGCCAAGGTAGACTGGCCCGAGCCGCTAGGGCCGACTACGGCCAACACATCGCCAGGTTCCAGACGGAAAGACACGTTGTTGAGCACTGCCTGTCTTGTGCCTGGCGGACCTGCGGTTACCGATTCCACCGACAACATGCCCGTTGGCGCAGGAAGCGGCATACCGGTCTCTCTTGCGGGATTTTCGCCCAGCAGCTTATTCAGTCGCTCATGTGCACTGCGCACACCTGCCCACTGCCGCCATACATTGATCAGCAGCTCCACCGGCCCCAGTACTTTGCCCATCAAAATCGAGCCAGCGATCATCATGCCGGGTGACATTTCCCCCAAAATCACCAAGAAACCGCCCAATCCCAGCACCAAAGATTGCACAGACAGACGTACAAAACGTGTGACCGCACTCACGGTACCCAACTGCTCATTGGCAAGCGCATGTTGACTCAGGTATTTCTGGTGGAGCTCCATCCACCTTGTGCGCAGATTCGGCAGCATGCCCATGGCCTCGATCACTTCTGCATTGCGCAGTGTGTTGGTGGCCTGATTGCTCGACTGCACTTGCAGCTTGCTCGTTTCGCTTAACGGGGCGTTGGACAAACGTTCGTTGATGACCGCTAACGTCACTAACACCATCGCGCCACCCAAGGCAAAAAAGCCTATCCGCACGTCAAACATGAACAACACCACCAGGTAAACAGGGAACCACGGCACATCCATGAAGGCAAACAGACCGTTACCCGTGATGAATTGGCGCAGGGTGGACAAATCATTGAGCGCTTGCCCAGCAGGTGAACCGACTTTGCGAAGGTTTTGTTCAAAGGCAGCGGTATAGACCCGCGGGTTCAGGTCGAGATCCATGCGTGAGCCGATGCGAATGGCTACCAATGAGCGGATGTATTCCAGTGCGCTGATGAAGGCAAAGAAAAAGAGCGTCAACAAAGTCAACATCAAAAGCGTGGTGGTATTGCCGCTGGGCAATGCTCTGTCGTAAACCTGCAACATGTAGATTGATGGGGTCAACATCAACATGTTGATCACCATGCTGAACACCAGCACTGTACGTAGCACGCTTTTTTGTTTGACGAGAGCTTGGCCAATCTCGCCTTGCCAAATTTTGTCAAGGACGTTCATTTCCGTTCCTGTGTTCGTTGATCGAGTGAACTGTCAAGGCCGTATGGCAGTCAATGTTTTAAAAAATTAATTTTAAATAATTAATTTAATTCACTATTAAATATTGTTAGTTCAATTTATGTGTTTTATTTGTTATGTCAAGGTTCTTAAAAAACCATCTATGTTAATTTTGTTGCTAAATTCGCAAATATGATACCATGGTCAGATCTATAAAAATCGTCAAAAGCGCATCCAAACTGGTCCACAAATGCCAACAAATACACCGAAACGCGATAGACGTTGCAACAGTTCGTTGCGAGCAATCATCCTGCGTCCAGCGGACACCACACAAGCGGATTTCGGTCATCCCCAGTGGGTTGCTGCCAGACCTGCTTATTTCATGGTCTTGTGACCGACCGAGACCTGAGCCTGCAACATCAACGATTTACACGATTTCAAGAGAGAACTCATGACTGCCACTTCCACTCAAATCCTTTTCATCGATAGCCGCATTGCTAACATCGACACACTGCTGGCGCAGATAGACCCCGGTTATGAAGTTGTTTTACTTCACAGCGAAGAGGCTGGCCTGACCCAGATGGCAGCAGCGCTTGAGGGGCGTTCGGGTGTTGAGGCGTTGCATGTGCTTTCGCACGGTGGATCAGGATATTTGCTGTTGGGCGGTGGTGCGATCAACGCAGATCGATTAGGGTTCGACAACAACCTCAAGGCCCTGACCACCATCACCCAGGCACTGACCAGCACTGCCGACATCCTGCTCTACGGATGTGATGTGGCTTCGGGTGATGCAGGGCGTGCTTTCATTGACGCGCTGGCTGTGGCCACAGGTGCTGATGTGGCTGCATCCACCGACGTGACAGGGGCCGAGTTTTTGGGTGGTGATTGGGTACTCGAAGCCGCGTCAGGCGAGATCAACACGGCCAGTATTCAGATCGAAGCTTTCGACCATACGCTGGGCCAATCCGTGAGCTACAGCTTCAGTGGTGCCAGCGGAAGCTACTCCAGCGACGCGATCATGACGGCGACTGGTGTCACCTTTAAATCTGGCGGTACTTTGTCCGTTACAGGCTACGACGTCGACTATGACCAAGGTGAGCGCGATGCTCTGTACATCAGCTACGACGAAGGCCGCACTTGGACCCCGCTGACAAACACCTTTGGTGATAAGTATTTGCGTGGCTACAACAACCAGAATTACGTCACCACTTACACCATTCCTAACTTTGAGTCCATGGCGGGCACCACCCTCAAGCTCAAGGTTGACGGTGAAGTGAACGGCTGGCTGTTCAGAACGTCGGCGACCACCCTGTCGGTGTTCACCAACATCAAGCCAACGGCTTCAAGCAACTCTGTCTCGTTGGACGAAGACGGCCGCTACACGTTCAACTCGGGGTTGTTCAACTTCAGTGACGCAGATGCCAATGACAGCTTCGTCAAGGTCAAGATCACAGGCCTTCCCTCCAGTGGCACGCTGACCCTCAACGGTTCTAACGTATGGTCCGGACAGGAAATTACATCCGGTAGCCTGTCCGGCCTACGCTACACACCTCCTGCCAACTATTTCGGCACCACAAGCTTCGGCTTCCAGGTGTTTGACGGTTTCGAGTGGAGTGTCAACACCTACACCATGACCATGGTGGTCAACTCGGTCAACGACGCGCCCTCCCTGTCCAACAGTGTGGTGCTCATGCCCATGGTCGAAGACCAGGTCAACAACCCCGGTGTGACCCTGATCAGCCGATTGGGTACCTATTTCAGCGACATCGAAAGCGGTGCCATGGCTGGCGTCGTCGTGACCGGTACCACGGCAGACCCGACCACGGAAGGCGTCTGGCAGTACTACGCTGGTGGTGCATGGCGCGACATTGATGCCGCTACGGTGTCGGCCACCAATGCCCTGGCCTTGTCGGCCAGTACCTTGATCCGCTTCAACCCAGTATCCAATTACAGTGGTACTCCGCCTACTCTCAAGCTGCTGGCCACCGATGGCAACTTCAGCCTGGCCTCCTATTCCACAGGTGCGTCCGTCTCGGGCAATTTCGTCAACACCCAGACCGCGCCTGCAACTGCTGGCATCAGCGGTGTGGAACGCACCATCGGCATCATTGTGCTGCCGACCAACGATGCGCCCGAATTCAGCCCCAGCGGTACCATCACGGCCGGCGTGCAAGACACCTATGTGCGAGACACTGCAGGCACCTTGCAGCTGTCTGCGGGGACTGATTCATCCGTTTCCGGTCAGACGCTGACAGGAACCGTTTTGGCCATTGACCCTGAGTCGGCGGCCAACCAGCTCGTATATTCCATCCGCGGTGGTGTAGAAACCTCGGCCAACATATGGCAGCTGCAGGGTCTGTACGGCCTGCTGACCTTCAATGCCACCACCAAAACATGGACCTATACCCCCAACCGCCTGGAAGCCATTAACGCCCTGCCCGAGGGCGCCACGGTCAACGACCGCTTTGACCTGAAGGTGGTGGACCCGGATGGTGCCGGTGCTTTGCGCGCACTGGACATCACCATCACAGGCACCAACGACGTGCCGCTTTTGAATGCTGCGATTGCCGATCAGTCCTTCAACAGCGCAGGCAGCTGGAGCTTCCAGGTCCCGGCCAACTCCTTTGTCGACGCCGAAGGTCTGGGCCTGACCTATGACCAGCCCACCCTCGACAATGGCAACCCATTGCCGGGCTGGCTCAACTTTGACCCCGCAACCCGCACATTCAGCGGCAACCCCCCGGCTTCAGCCAACAACACCACATTGAGTGTGCGCGTGAATGCCCGTGACACGGGTGCTGACTCGCGTGTTCTGATCGACGTTGCCAACGACGCAGCCGCCAACGTCGCCCAGAACTTCAGCATCAAGATCGGTGCCATCACGGTGCCTTCGTTCGATGTTTCTTCTGCCATCAACGGTGCAGAGCTGGCCACCGCCGTCCAGTTTGCCATCCGTAATGCAGATGCCAGTCTGGGTACGGTCACGGTCACCTACGCCAATGGTGTGCTGACCATCGTTGACCCTGAAAAACGCGAAATCACGAACGCCAGCCTGACGAACGGCAGCGGACAAATCGACAGCGCCATCCAGTACGTCAACGCCACCATCTCGGACGTTTTCGTCCTGACGCTGGGTGACAACCAGGGGGTAAACGACCTCAATGATGCACCCACGGGCGGTGTGACGATCAGTGGCACGCTGACCCAGGGCAACACCCTGACCGCCAACGTCTCGACCCTGGCCGACGCCGACGGGCTTGGTGCATTGACATACACCTGGTACGCCAATGGCGTACAGGTGAAAACGGGCAGCGGTTCAGGCAGTGAGCAACTGGCGCTTACCCAGACTCATGTGGGCAAATCCATCTCTGTGAAGGTGAGCTACACCGATGGCGGCAGTGCCTCCGAAGCTGTTTTCAGCACCCAGACGGCCCGTGTGGCCAACGTCAATGACGCGCCGACTTCCTCGAACGACAGCGTGATCACGCTCGAAGACACGGCGATCAAACTCAAGGTGCTTGATTTTGGTGCGTTCGCAGACGTTGATGGCGACTTCATCGACAAGGTCAAGATCACTACCCCCCCCGCATCCGGTACTCTGACCCTCAACGGCAACCCTGTCACAGCGAACACCGAAGTGACCGCGGCTGACATCAATGCCGGCAAGCTGGTCTATACCCCGGCCGCCAACTTCAGTGGCAACGCCCTGGCGACTTTGAACTTCGAAGTTTCTGATGGTTCGGCTTACAGCTCAGGCAATTACACCCTGACCTTCAATGTGTCGGCTGTAAACGACCTGCCGACGAACCTCCCGGTTGTGAAGGTCGCTGCTGATGTAGTGGCGAGTGCTGTAGTTGCAGGTGGTGATACGTCCAGATTCACCGTAGCGTTGAAAAATGGATCAACTGACACAGTTGTTTACACCGCCAAAACCGCAGGTGCGGTGACAGATGTTGTTGCAGGTGACTTCACTGGTGAATACTCTGGTGGAGTGGTTGTCACTAAAACTGTGGACGGAGCAGCGACAGCCGAAGTGTTTAAAGTAACAACTTCAGATTTCGTCGCTGGTGATGCATCTGGTCTATTTTCATTAACATTTGCGGGTCATACAGTAAATATCCCAGACACCGTAGATTTATCTGCTAGTCAAGTTGCTGATCAATTTGTTAGTGGCACTTATACAGGTTGGCAGGTAACTAAACTATCTTCGAATGTTATTCAGTTCACCAGCACAATTCCAGGTGCCATAACTGACTCTGACTACACTTCGGTTTTTGCTACGTCCTACACATCAGCATCTCGGCTTACAGATGGTGTTGATGCTGGTCTGGAAACATTTGAAGCCAAGTTCACTGCTGATGTACCCGGCTCTGATATTGTTTTCGACGGAAAGACTGTTTACGTTGATACGCCTGTCGGCACTGTTTTGCAGGCTGATTTGTCTGCTGTCCAAGACATTGAGTCCATAGATACCAATAGCTTAAATTACACTTGGTTCAAAAATGGCGTTGCCATTCTGTCCAGTAACAGCCAGACGCTGACTTTGGCGGCTGGTGATCTTGGTGCTTCCTACAGCGTCAGTGTCTCCTACGTTGACGGCGCTGGGACTACAGAAATTGTTTACAGCACACCTGTAAATGCTTTCATCACCTCTGCATTAAACGCTGCGCCAGAGATTAGCAATGCTGACCTGGTCATGAGCAAAACCCAGGCCCAGGTCAAAGCCGGGGTCGCGCTGCTAGATGCTGCTAGCTGGACCGTGTCAGATGACGGCGTCTACGCTGGGGGCTCACTCAAGGTCAGCGTCTCTGGTGCTACGTCTACCGAGTCGATCTCGATTGCGACCGTGCCCAGCGGTGATGGCATCAGCATCACAGGATCCACGATCTCCTACACCAAAGATTCGTCAACTACACCTGTCACTACGGTTGTCGGTACCATCAGCACAGTGTTTGATGGCAGTGCAGGGAAGTCACTGGAAGTCACTTTCAGCGGTACTGACAACGAAGCGGTTACTGCGCTCGTCAACGCCATCAGGTACAACAACAGCAGTAGCGCTCCTGCGACCAGTCGAAATGTTATCTTCACCGTCACCGATGACGGCGGCAAGTCAGACACGGAAACCATCGCACTCACGGTCACCGACATCAATACTCCGCCTCAGTCTACCGATGTGATCAAGGCCATCGGGCGATCTGCGCCGATCACGCTCACGCTGGCGGATTTTGGTACTTTTACCGATCTGGAAGGCGGTCCGTTCAACTACGTCATCATCACTGCGCTGCCGACCAGCGGCACACTGACCTTGACCATTGGCGCTGTCGACGTGGACATGGCAACACTGACGTTTGCCAACGACATGCAGGCAACCTATCCAGGAACCAATGCGCTGCCGACGGGCGTCGAAGGTTACTGGATCCCGACCGCCGACATCGTGGCCGGCAAGCTCAAGTACACAGCTGCCGCGAATGAAACGAACACTTCCATCACTGGCCTGGAGTTCTACGTCGAGGAAAACCCGATTTCGACCAGTCCGAACACGGTGACCTTTCAGTTGTCCAACGCTGTGCCTGCGCTCACCGATGCGACGCTCGCAGCCACCGACTTGTCGGGGACCGAAGACACGCCTCAGACCATCAGCACGGCTGATCTGACGCAGGGCTACACCGATGCCGACGGCAACACGCTCTCGGTGGCCAACATCAGTGCAGACAATGGAACGATTGTTGATGACGGTGCAGGCGGATTCACTTACACCCCGGCCCTCAACAGCAATGGCCCAGTCACTTTGACCTACGACATTGTCGATGGCGTGGGTGGTGTGGTGACGGGTGTGACCCGCACCCTCAACATTGCGGCCGTCAATGACCCCGTGAGCGTGGACGCGCCGCTGGCCAACATGACCGCAGTGCCTGGCGCTGTGCTCAACATTGACATCGACAACCTCTCGCCGTTCTACGATCCGGACGCCGGCGACACGCTGACCTACAGCGCAACCGCCAACGGCCAGCCGCTGTCCTTCTATGGCTTGAGCATTGATCCCACTACGGGCGTCATCTCGGGCAACGCACCTGGCAGTGAGCCGTACCTCAACTTCGTTATTACAGGTACCGATGCGGCAGGTACTTCTGCATCCTCGTCGTTCACACTCGACCTCTCGGGCGGCAGCAGTTCGACAGCCAACCAGCAGTACGGCCTGACGGCCAACAACCCTGGTGCCGTGACTTACACCGGAACGCCGACTCAGGGTCAGACGCTGACGGCCCAGCTGCCCACCGACACCGACGGCATGACCGCGGTGCTGGCCACCAGCGTCAATGTGACGCAGCAGGGTGATGCGGGGGCATCGCTGCCCGAAATTGTTGATGTCAGCTTCGGTACCAAGCCTGCTGGCGTCAAGAGCATGGACTTCGCGGGTGTGACGGTGGATTTGTCCAACGCCACCACACCTCAGCAAATCGCGGCCGCCGTGACCGCTGCCTTGGTGGGTAATGCCACATGGAGCGCGGTCAACAACAACAACGGCAGCATCACCCTGACCAGCGTGGCGGATGCCAACCTGGCAGACCTGCAGGCTTCAGACTTCACTGGTGACGTGGGGGTTACGTATCAGTGGCAAAAGGCATCGGTCATTTCTGGGGCAGGTACCCAGGTAGTGACCTCTGCTGTGACCACTCTTCCCGGTGGAGCTCAGGGTGAAGAGGTGCTGGTCACCTTCAATGCCACCAAGCCGAATGGTGTGTTTGGCGTCGCTTTTGACGGTCTAGGCATCGATCTGACCAATGCGCAGACCAATATCGAGATGGCCGCTGCTGTGGTCAACGCCATCAACGCCAATCCGAACATCGCCAACTGGACTGCGATTGACAATGCTGATGGCACCATCAAGCTGATTGCAGACACCATCGGTCATCGCGACGATCTTTCAACTGTGGCGGTGAATCTGGGCACCACACCAGTCACACTGCCCAGTTTTGTGCCGCTGGGCGCCTGGACCGATGTGGTCGGGACCAATGGCTATGGCACAGAGCAAACACTCGACATCCTGCAGCAAAGCGAATCAGAAACCTTTGTTCGCGTGCAGGCGTTTTACACCGACGCTGCAGGCGTTGCTGAAACCCCGATATCGAATGTCAAGTTCGTGGCCGATGAAAACGACGTCGGCACAGTCTCGATTTCAGGCACGGCCGCACCCGGTTACACCCTGACAGCCCTGCTGGAGGATGCAGACGGCATCAGTTCGTCCAATCCTTCCTATCAGTGGCAGTCCTCGAGTTCTTCGACAGGCCCTTGGTCTAACATCACTGGCGCAACCTCGTCGACTTACACGGTGCAAACCACCGATGCTGCCAAATACCTGCGCGTCAATGTGGTCACCTACACCGACAACGGTGGGTACACGCAAAACAACACGGCCTCGGCCCCGACGACCGAGATTCAGTTGGGCAATATAGCCCCAGTAGCGTCGGACGATATCGTCACGATGACCGAGCATTCGGGTGATCAAAACGGCACGGTGAACACCGTATCGCCAATCTCTGGCAACCTGTTGGACAACGACAGCGATGCCAACGGCGACGGCACGATGAGTGTCAATGAACTGCGCCTGGGTGCTACCGTTGGGTCGGGCACGCTGGCAACAGACGACGGCACCACGCTGACCTACATTGGCACCTACGGCACGCTGATTGTCACCAAGGCCACTGGCGCCTATACCTACGAGTTGGACCAGGACAAGGCCGCCGTTCAGGCCCTGCAGCCTGGGCAGCAGCTGATCGAGGAATTCAACTACCGTGTGACCGATACCGGCGGTTTGACCGATCGTGCGGTGCTCACGATCTACATCGATGGTGAGAACGACCTGCCAACAGTCACTGGCACTATTCCGTCGTCCAGGACAGTCACCGAAGATGTGCCCGCACTGCTGGACCTCAGCAACGCGGTGCTGAGCATTGTCGATGTTGACGGTCCTTCGGTGACGCTGCAGCTGGCCGTCACCAACGGTACCTTGCGCGTGGATACGAACGTTGGCGGCCTCACGCTCAGCGGCCTGGATACCAATACCTTGACCATTACGGCCAGCAGCTCTGCAGCCCTGATGAACTGGCTGGCAGCCAACAACGTCTATTACGTTACCGGCGCCAACCAGAACCAGGCGGTGGGCAGCTATGACACCCTGGTTTACAGCACCAGTGACGATGGCGGTGCGACTTTCATCGAGCAGGGGCGCACTGACATTGTGGCCAATGCGGCCAACGATGGATTGATCGTGGATGCGGGTGGCGGCAACGTGACCGAAGGCAGCCCGACAGACACCGAGGTTGTAGACGTCATCCTGTTGCCAGTGCCCTCGACGGCCACCAGTCCGACGCCGATCACTTTTGACGGTGTCACGCTGGACCTTGAGCCTGGCATGACGGTGCAGCAGATTGGTGCATTGTTTGAAAGCGCCACTTTCCCGAACTGGACGGCATCGCTGAACGCAGATGGCACCTTGCGTTTGACTGCAACCAATCCAGGCGCGGTCGACAACCTGAACTCGACAAGCTTTACCAACAACGGCACAGCCTCGCCTTATGTGATCACACCTGCGGGCAACGACAATGTCGTGACCTTCAAGCCACGCGGTGATGCGGTTGCCATTGCTCCAGCACTGACGGTCTCTGATATTGATGATGGCAACATCAGCAGTGCGACCGTGTCGCTGGTGACCGGTGTTCGTGACAACCAGTTTGGCACCATCTACGAAACGCTGCGCCTGTCTGTAGCCGGCCAGGCTCTGGCCAGTGATTACGGCATACAGGTGGTCGAGCAGCCCACTTCAAGCGGCTTTGTACTGACACTCAATGCGCCCACAGGGGGGCTGGCCGCGGGTGTGTATGAAAGCCTCTTGCGCGAAGTTCTGTACGAAAACAGCAACCCCAACGCTTTTGCAGGTAACCGTACCGTTCAGATTACTCTGAGCGACATCAACGGACTGGAGTCCAATAAGGCGTCCATCAGCACCACCGAACCGGTGCCATCGGTGTTGCCTGGTCATCGCATTTTCATCAATGGTGTAGATACCGGTGCCGTTGTGAGCGAGGTGCTGGATTCCATGCACTTTGTCGCCAGCCGCACTTTGAGCTTGCAGGCCGGGCAGACCCTGTCTTTCTACGACACAGTCAACACACCTCTGAGCGGTAACACTGTTGCAACGGCTGTGGTGGCAGGTCCGGTGGTTTCTACTGTCACAGTGCGTGTGCCATGGACTCCGGTGGTTGATAACAGCGGCACACTGAACACGCTGACCAACCCGATCGGTGATTTCGATGCCGTTGCGCGCCAGTACACGATTTCGTATGTCGAGCAAACGGCCGCAGTGCGGATCGCGTTCGACGATGCCAGCATCACCGATCAGGGTGGATTGATCCGTGAACTGAAGGTGGATCTGACGAACCCGGTCGACAATCTGTTTGGTGAGCCCGTTCTGGAGTACCTGACAGCGCCTGATGCGGCCGCCATCACGTATCTGCAGGCACGCGGTATTGTGGTGACCGGTAACGGCATTGGTACCAACGGTCTGGTTGAAGCCACCGTCATCACCTTTACGGCTGCAAATGGCGCGGACGCCACCTACTTCCAGTACGGTCTGCGTCGTGTGGGTTACGTCAACAATGACGATGCCATGGACACCAGCCCGACGCCGGACCGCACCATTGTCGTCAGTGCGATCGATGTGGATGGCAACACCAGCTTGAATGCGGACGGCACCCTCAGCGTTGCGGCCAGGACCATCATCAACCTCACGCCGGTCAATGACGCACCCAACGCAGTCGACAGCACGGTCAATGCGACCGAAGACACGGAATTCACATTCACAGCCTCTGACTTTGGATTCAATGACAACACGGACACGGGCACAGGCAGTGTGAGCAACAGCCTGGCTGCGATCCGAATTGAGACGCTGCCCACCAATGGCGTGTTGAAGCTCAATGGTGTGGATGTCCAGGCTGGCGATGTGATCGTCCAAGCCGATATCGGCAACCTGACCTACACGCCGGATGCCAATGACAATGACAACCTCAGCACAGTGAGCTTCTCGTTCAGTGTGCAGGATGACGGTGGCACCGACAACAACGGTGAGGATTGGAGCGCATCCAGCGCGACGATGAGCGTCAGCATCGCTGCTGTTAACGACGACCCGGTGAACACGGTGCCGGGCGACCAGGTGACGGACGAAGACACGGGACTGGACATCACGGGTCTGCAGATTGCGGATCTGGATGCGGATGAGACTGTTGCGGCAACCGTGACGGTCA
>JACCDH010469897.1_pt1 | contig 14414 bp, 10 predicted proteins | sample 7442481 | NCBI WGS metagenome assembly JACCDH01 (sample SAMN15323433, study PRJNA562643) | freshwater metagenome | isolation source: river surface water | place: USA:Blue River Watershed | collected 2017-08-15
AGCAAGTTACGATTACTCCAACAGGTACGACTCTAATTAATACAACCGCAAATGGAACCACTTATCCGATTATGCGTATCGCGACGGCAATTACTACTCAACCATCTGCCACGGCTGGCCAAAGTGTCGTTTACCCAACAATTACCTCATTGGGTTCACTTACTGGATATACCTATTCCAACAAGGACGGTACGGCTGGAACCACTGCTGTTGCGACGTCAATGACATCCACAGCAACCTCAAGCTCTGTGCCGACAATAGATTATTCTGGAAATCCAGACGATAATATTGCAGCTACAACTTCACAGGGATCACTTGCAACCATTACTTTCACGCCAACAACAGCTGGAACCTATTCTCTGGTTGTATGGAATGAAAGTTCTACATCTGGAGCAGCAGCACTCTCAGGATCTGAGTCATCTCAGACCTTCACAATCAATGTGTCTACAGGCGTTTCAACAATTACCATGACAGCTATCAACTCAACTTCATCAACAGCCTCAGCTAGTTATGGCTCATTGGTGAAGTTAACGCTTAAGGATGCTGCAGGAAATGCAACTACTCTTGCACCAGGTGAGTCTGTTTCAGTAACTCCATCAGGTTCTGCAATCATTGCAAAGGTAAACAATAGTACTGCTAGCTCAACAGCTGGTCAGACTTGGAACCTTTCTGCATCAAACTTCAATACTGCAGGCGTAGCCTGGATTAACGTAACTGATACGGTTGCAGAGTCAGCAACGATTACTGCATCTATTTCAGGTGGTACTTCTGCTTCTACTACTTTGACATTTAAGACAGTAGTTGATGTCTCAGCAACTCCAGCTATTTCAAGCCTTGCAACAGGTGCAGATACAACTACTGGGGCTTCAATGAAGATTCCTCTAGGCACATCTTCACTTTCATGGCGTGCGTCAGCTTCAACAGGTTCAGCAGTTGGATACTCGGTTACAGAGTCTCTGAATGCATCTGTTGGAACAATCACTGGCTACACAACAGCTCTGAGCTATAGTGGAGTTGCATCTGGTGATACAACACTTGGATATGCGTCATTTGGCGTAACAGCAACTACAACAGTTGCTGGACAGTCATACACCTTGTCTACTGACACCGATGGAACAACTGCTCCTTCAACGGTTACCTCAGAGGCAACAACAGCTGGTGTTCTAGCGGTTACACCTTCAACTGTTAACGCAGTAGCAGGTGCAACAAATAGCTTCACTGCCTTGCTGAAGGATAAGTTCAAGCGTGCTTATGCAAGCCAGACTGTTTCTGTAACAGTTGCTGGTAAGAACCCAACAGCTGCTGCAACCACATTGGTAACTGATGCAACAGGACGTGTGACATTCTCACTTACTGATGCAAATACCAACACAGCAGTAACTGACACAGTTACATTTACATCAGGATCTGCAGTTGCAGTATCAGTTTCTTATGGAACTAATGCGGCATCAACAGTAACTGTTGCATCTGATGACTACACAGTTACAGGTGTTGCAAATAATTCAGTATCACCAAATGCGATTGCAACTGGATACACAGGTGCACAAGCTGGTGCTCGCACAGTTACCGCAACAGTTAAGAACGCTGCAGGAGCACTTCTTGCTGGTGTTCCAGTTGTATTTACTGTTTCAGGTACAACAGCTGCTGTAACAAGCACAACACAGACTGTTTACACAGGCGTTTCAGGAACAGCATCTGCTTCAGTCTACGGTTGGGCTACAGGTACTTACACTGTAACTGCAACTACAGGCGGTAAATCAGGCACTGCAACTGTTACTTTCTACTCGACTGGAAATGATTCAGTTCGTACAGTTTCAGCAACAGCTGCTGGTAACCAGGTAACTGGTATGGCTAAGGATCGCTTCGGTAATCCAGTACAGGGTGCAACCTTGTATGCAAAGGTCACAGCAGGTGCTGGAAACATTGGTGGAGCTCTTACAGCAACTGGAACAACTGACTCAAAGGGTCAGGTTGTTTGGGTAGTTTCTGATGCAAATTCAACAGTGACAGTATCTAACATCTCATTCAGCGCAGTCGCTGGAACAATTGTTGGACAAACTAGTGCTGCAAAGGGCTATGACGTCGGTGGAGCTGACGCAACAGCAATGACAGCAACAACTGTTGGAACAACAACTACTGCTGAAACAGGCGTTGGTGCTTCATTTGCCGATGCTGGTGTTGCTTCAGCCTCAGTAGAAGCAACTGTTGCAAATGATGCAGCAGCAGCAGCAGATGCAGCAGCAGAAGCAACTGATGCAGCAAACGCAGCAACTGATGCAGCTAACGCTGCAGCAGAGGCAGCAGATGCAGCAACAGCTGCAGCACAAGATGCTGCAGATGCAGTAGCTGCTCTATCAACATCAGTTACAGAGATGGTCAATGCTCTAAAGAAGCAGATCACCGCTCTAACAAACCTAGTAATCAAGATCCAGAAGAAGGTAAAGGCGTAATTGCTCTTAGTTTCGAATATTTAGGTTCGAGGCTCGGCTCTCTCCCTCGGGAGGGCCGGGTCTCGGCACTAATGTTTTAAGAACCGGTTAGCAGTTCGAGAGCTAATCGGGTTTTAAACAGCAGTGAATGACCAGTCTTAAATTGACTAGACAATTTGAAAATAGAATTAGGTTTTTGAAATCTTCTTTTCAAATTGTTTAGTCATAAAAGACTGGACATAACGTTAGTGAATCAGAGAAGTTAGTTGACACTAATCGCAGGGCTAGCTCCTTTTGATTTCGAACTATGAAATGGAAAGGAGCAATCGTGTTGTTTGAAAGTTTTGCATTACAAACAGTTGGACATTTACCAATTCGTCCAAAGACACGTTCTACTTACCATTCAATGCTAAGGCTTCACATTTTTCCGACCTTGGCACATAGGGATATAAGAACAATAAAGAGAGTTGACATTCAAAGCACTATTCATGGGCTGCCAGCACAGACAGCAGCTATGTCACTAGCCGTTATCAAGACAGTATTCAGAGAAGCCTTAGCCCAGGAGATTATTGAGGCCTCACCAGCACATGGAGTTTCTGGACCAAAAATCATGGTTCGGCCACGGCAGTTTCTCACTTGGGAAGAGATTTCTCGATCATCATTCGGAGATTACGATCCTCAAATTCGATTCCTAGCACTCCACGGTTTGCGATGGTCGGAGGCTGTTGCGCTCACTGTGGATGACATAAGAGATGACCGAGTTTGGGTAAATAAATCTATTCACGGCCAAACAAAAAGCAAAGCAGGCATTAGATCGGTGCCGCTTGTCAGTCCTTTTATCGTATTTCCCAAAAGTCCAAAAACCTTGCGTAAAGTTCTAAAGCCATATGGGGTAGACATTCACTCATTGCGTCACACCTATGCATATTTACTGAAGCAGCAAGGAGTTCATGTCACTACAGCACAAAGACTGCTTGGACACTCAGATCCCCGTGTAACGATGAATGTTTACACACAAGTTCTAGACACCGAAATCGATGAAGTCGGCTTATTGCTAAGTAAGGCGGCAGGATTTTAAGGCTTTGTACCAGCTATCCACATATTTCCAAGTGGCACAACTACCTTAATTTTGCTCAGCAAGTTACCGATTGAACTCTCTAAAACTTTCTTGCGGAATGTGCGAGATATTGGAATTAAATGCAAAATATAAGCTAATGAATAGTGATTGTTATATGCGCCAGATTTCACCTCAACAAATCCAATTTTCCTGAACAATGCTTCGCCTGAGGCGCGAGTGTAAAGATGTGTGTGCTCTACATCAATAATTGGTGATTTCTCACCCATAAGGCGGGCTGACCATGACCGCTCGTTATGAACAGCGACCACAAATACTCCGCCAGGCTTCAACGCGTCAAAACAATCCCTAAGCGTAGACACCGGATCGGTGAGGTGATCAAGGGTGTGAAACATAGCTCCAACTTCAAAAGAGTTTGCAGGTAATACATGTGCTTTCATCATGCTGGCGATCATGAAAGGTTTAATGTCCGCGCGGGCAGCATTGATCGCTTCTGTGCTTGGCTCAACTCCCGCCACCTTCTTAAAACCGCCATCTTTAGCCGCTTCTAAGAAAAATCCATTGCCTCCACCTACTTCAAATACAGAGTCACGGAGCTTCTTCTTCCCAAGTGCTTTGAGAACCAACTTTAAATAGGTCCTTTTTAAACCATCAACTTCAGTTGAATAATCAAAGGTTGACTCGACATATAACTTTTCAAGATCAACATCCAAGACAGGGTCAGAGCGAAGCAATGTACAAGTATTGCAACGAACCCACTGATAGTGACGTCGATCCGGAAGTCTACGTGCCGAGAAAACTTCTGTTGAAAAACTCTGATCGTCAACATTTGAAGGATACACGGCGACAGAATTATTCAATGTTTCACATATAGGGCACTTTGTAGCGATTTCCATTTTTTAGGACTCCTTATTGACCGACACGGACAGCAAAGTGTCCACTACGAACCCCTGGAATGTCTCGTTGTACATAGGCATTACATAGAGTTTTTCCTTCAAATTGGAAAAGCGCTGCCCCTTCATCGCTTGCAACGATTACATCCGGGTTGATCTTTGCGATGTACTCGCATGAAACTTGGATTGTTTGCTGGCTCATTCCTAGATCAAATGGTGAGTTTAGAATTGATAAACTTTGAACTCCGGTTTCCTTTTCAACATAGGCAGCGGATGCACCAAAAAATCCAAGCTTGAGGCCATTTGCCTTCGCGAATTTTGAAGCAGTCCGCGCATCTTCCACCGAAGCCAGTATCGTCGCTTTTGGCCAACGAGGAGTGGACGAACCTTCATCAATACGGGCAAGTTCGACTGCTGGATTAGGTGTTAGGACTAGCGTGGAAAATGGTATTGAAAAAACAGTCGCGAGAGCAAGCAACCAGGCGAAGTTCTTTGTATTCCTATTTGTCTTGGACAATAGAAAGCCCTTTGGAAGGTCGCCGTCTAAAGCTTTGATTACGACACCAACTAAAGCAGCAAGTGAAATCGCTATCGTCAAGAAAAGAATCTGCATCTGTCCTGATGCGTAGGAACGATTTAGATAATATGTGAATCCGGCGAAGGACCATATAGAAAATGTGAGGCCTATAAGGCTGCTGTTGAAGAGTTCCCCGTTTGCCTCTAGGGCATTTTTCGATTTATGCAGAGTAATAGCATGTGCCACAACTAATAAAACAATTAGAGGCAAGATCACTAAAACTGGACCAGGGGTACGAATTCGTTCCGCACCAAACCCTGATCCAAATTGACGAGCAAAAAAGAGGAAGTAATCAAAGTTTATAGGGTGACCTGAAACGGCTCCAGCAATTGGGTAAATGAGAAATCCTGGGATCAAACCTGCCATGATGGCTGCTAAAGACTTGAATTCAATCAACTTAGGAGAGCTTGCGAAAGCAACTATTAAGAGAGTTGTTATTGTAGCGGCGAGCCCGAAGTCTTGTGATTGCCAAGCGACTAGTCCCGAAAAAATACCAACGATCGCCAAGGAAAAATAGCGTTTACTTGTGGTTTGTCCTCTATTTGAATTCAAGACATAAATCGTGGCCATTAATAAGAGTAAACCGGGAAAAACTCTTATAGATAAACCTGATAACAAAGACGCAATAGAACCTAAGTAGCCTTCACGAATCGGAAACTGAGTCAGTGCCGTAAATGGAACGACGAGGCCAACTGCTAACACTAAGGAGCGTTTATTCAAAGCTAACCATGCCATGAATACGCCAAAAATAATTGTTAAGTAGGTAATGAAGGTTAGAGCCAAATAAATTAGATCTGAAATCTGACTGGCATTCATAGCGCCAGCGAATGGTTTTAAGAAAAATCCATAAAAAGTTTGATACTGAGGAATGAAGTCTGAATAAGGCCAATATCCATTAAGAGGCGCGATGATTTCATTTATAACATACTCTGAATGGTCCGCATCAATAACAGCCTTTGCGCTTTGCCAAAAGCTTGGAATTGCAAGAGCTGTGTTTGCTGAAAAAAGGATGGCTAGCGAAACTTTCCAAGTTCTACTAAGTGATTTCCATTCAAGAACTTTGAAGACAAAAGCAAAAATTGCAGCCATTAGAAGAAAGACAAATGGTCCAAAGCCCAGCCATAATCTATTGGAGAGAACAACTCCATTTATCGGGTCGTGTTCTTCTATACCGATAATGCCAATTGCTGTAACAAGTATAGCGCCAGAGGAATAAATATATTTTCCTGAATTGAATTGTCCCTTTGTAAATCCCATGAGAATGAATATTGCAGCGATTGCAATACTTAGGAGAAAAATCGCTTTATCAGGACCTTCACTTTGCGCAGATCCACGAAAAAGTTGAACAAGTAATATAGTTAAACCAGTGAGAGCGAAAGCTTTCAGTCCGAGAACTAATGCGGTTGGAAAGGTTTCTGCCTCTTTAGGAGTGGTTTTTTGAGATGAGTGCTTGGCCATTTTTCTCCTAGAAGTTGATTCTCTCTGTTTCAAACATAGGTGGGGTGCGTCGTACCTGGCCATGGATACTGAGAATGTATTCACCAATTAGGCCTAGAAAAAGAAGTTGAACTCCACCCAATAAGAAAATTCCAACAATAATTGTGGGTATGCCAACCGGAGCAGTGCCATTGGACATCCAAACGCTAATTACAGTGAATAAGGCGTATGCGAAACCGAGAAATGAAAGTATGAAGCCCCCAAGTAGAGCCAGTCTGGCTGGAACTCGTGAAGTTGAAACAAATCCATTGATAGCTTGATCAATTAATGAAATAAAATTATTTTTAGATTTACCGCGTTCACGCTTTACCCAGGTGTATGGAACTGATGCGCTTTTAACGCCAGTCTGCGCAATTAAACCCCGAATGTATGGATATTGATCATCTACCTCGAGAATAGAGTCAATCACTTTCTTGTCGGCTAGTAGAAATTCTCCAGAATTTAGAGGAATAACTGCTGCCGCAAATTTCTTAATGATTCGGTAATAAAGTCCGCGAGCCATACGCATAACTAATGACTCCTGTCGGTTGGCTCGGACTCCATATGTAACTAGGAACCCTGCTTCCCAGTTTTTAACTAATTCCGGAATAACTGTTGGAGGATCCTGAAGGTCTGCAGGGAGCAGAGGAACAACAGCATCTCCTGAAGCACTTTTCATGGCATTCCACATATTTCGAAATGGTCCTACATTTCGACTGTTAGAAATAACTTTCACATTGGAATCTTTTGAGGCGATTGTCTTTAGCTTTTCAAGAGTCGAATCCGTGGACGCATTGTCAGCAAAAATATGCTCATACTTGTAATTTGGGAGTTGCTCCGCCATAACTCTCTTTAGTTCGAGCGCACAAATTTCTACATTAACTTCTTCGTTGTAGCAAGGTGTAATAATGGAAAGTTTTTTCACTCAAGTTCTCCAAAAAATTCCTTGATTTGTAAATCCAGCGCTGTGAGTGGAGATGATTTCATCGACTCACGCTCCCATTGAATAGTCCAGCGGATGGCTTCTTCCGCTTCAAATCTATTGTTCCAGCCTAACTCTTCAGTGGCTAGATCGGATGAAAGCCACAATAAACCTGACTCAGGAAGTGCTTTGGGGTCTTGTTGAATGTCTATTCCAAGGCTCCCTTGCCATTGTGTGCAGGCTATTTCTGCCATTTCCTGGACGGTGAGCTTTGACTCTTCCCCGGGCCCAAAGTTGTATGCATTTGAAGTTTGATTTCCTTGCATTAGTTTTTCACCCAACATTAGATATCCATTCAATGGATCTAGTACGTGCTGCCAAGGTCTAACTGCGTTTGGATATCTGATGACGGTTTTATGAGAATTTTTAAACCCCCGAATCAAGTCAGGAATCAATCGATTGTCTGCTGTATCTCCGCCACCGATAACATTTCCTGCTCGAACAGAAACAATTTTTGTTTTTAATTCTCGCAATGACGCTAAGGTTTGCCAGGCAGATACAACCATTTCGGTAGCTGCTTTACTTGCACTATAAGGATCTTTGCCACCTAGCGGTTCGTCCTCAGAATACCCTTCTAATTTTTCAATATTTTTATATACCTTATCTGTGGTAACAACCACAACCCATTTTGAAGATTCATGTTGCAGAATCGAATGTAAGATATTCGCAGTTCCCAATACATTGGTTTCAAATGTTTCAATCGGTTCCTTGTAGGATCGAATAACCAATGGTTGTGCCGCTAGATGAAATACACCTTCAAATCTATGCTCTTTAAAATAGGTATCTATTTCGGCTCTATTTCTAATGTCAATAATTGCACTATCTTCAATTCCAATTTGTGAGATTTGTGCGAACAATGAATTCGGCTCCGCAGTGAGTGCTAAGCCATATACTTCAGCACCTGCAAGGACGAGAATTCTTGATAACCAGGCACCTTTAAAGCCTGTGTGCCCTGTGATAAGAAATTTCTTATTCTTGTATAGACTTAAATTTGAAGACATTGAATTTTGCTACCAAATTTTCCATGGAGCTTTGTTGTTATCCCAGAGTTCATTTAAGTCCTGTGACTCCCGATAAGTATCCATAGGCTGCCAAAACCCTTCATGCTTATAAGACTTTAATTCGCCTTTTTTCGCAAGATTCTCTAGAGGGGCTTTTTCCAATACGCATTCAGCATCTAAGTATTCAAAGACTTTAGGTTCAAATATAAAGTAGCCTCCGTTGACCCATTTCTCTGCTTGGGGTTTCTCTGCAAATTCAGTAACAGTATTTTGATCATCAATTTGCATTGCGCCAAAACGGTTAGTAGGCCGAACAGCTGTTACGGTGGCGGATTTTCCATGCGCTTCGTGAAATTGTGTTAATTGCTTCAAATTGATGTCTGCTACACCGTCGCCATACGTGCAAAGAAATCTTTCACCTTCCACATATTGCTTAATTCTGTGAATACGCCCGCCGGTCATCGTTGTTAGCCCAGTATTTGCCAATGTCACTGTCCAATTTTCAGATGTACTTTTTGCGTGCTGGACCGTTCCTTCATTGTCTCCCAACTTGACGGTGATGTCGTGGGTCCGAGCCTCGTAATTCATAAAGAAATCTTTAATGTAATCACCCTTGTAACCCAGGCAAATAACGAAGTCGTTAATACCCTGAGTGGACAGTGTTTTCATAATGTGCCAAAGAATTGGGCGCCCACCGATTTCAACCATCGGCTTAGGTCGAAACTCAGTTTCTTCGCGAAGGCGTGTGCCCATTCCGCCTGCAAGAATTACTGCTTTCATGGTCACACCTCTCAATTTTGATGTTGCTTATATTAGCCGTCAAACCACAAATGTGGCTAAAAAGAGGCTTTTTTCGGGGTTTTTTACTATCCTTAGGTCATCAATCGGAGATTTAGAAAGGAATTTGCATGAATAAAAATCAAAGCCCTTTCGTGGATCCCGCAGAATTAGCTCTTGCTGCCCGACATGAGATTATCAAAATGACGAGTGCGGCAAAAGCGTCGCATGTTGCTTCGGCCCTTTCAGTAATTGATATTTTGAGTGTTTTATACACAGGATCAGCCAAAATTTCGGCAAAGGAAATCGCTGAAAAATCGCGCGACATTGTTATTTTGTCAAAAGGCCATTCAGCCTCTGCGCTGTATTCCGTTCTTGCCCTGCAAGGCTTCTTTCCCATGGAATGGCTTTCAAAATACTGCATGAATGATGCCCCTTTGGGTGGTCATGTAACTTACAAAGGTGTCCCGGGGGTTGAACTATCAACAGGTTCTTTAGGACATGGCCTCCCGTACGGACTCGGAATTGCTATGTCTCGTAAGAAATTTGGAGATCCTGGCCGCGTTTTCGTCGTTCTTTCTGATGGTGAATGTGATGAAGGAACAATTTGGGAATCTGCGATGATTGCTAATCATCACGAGCTCGATAATTTGACGGTAATCATTGATCGAAACAAGATTCAATCTTTGACTTTTACTGAAGATACGTTGAAGCTCGAGCCATTTGCTGATAAGTGGAAGGCATTTGGCTGGGAAACCGATGAAGTGGATGGGCATAACTACAAAGCGCTACAACAGACTTTAGCCAACCAATCTCGCCCTAAGTGCGTAATCGCAGATACAACCAAAGGTAAGGGTGTCGACTTTATGGAAAACACGGTTTTGTGGCATTACAAATCTCCAAATGCCGATGAAGTCACCAAAGCTTTCGAGCAGTTAAGTGAGAATTATTAATGCGCGATACCTTCGTAAAAACTTTATTGGAGGAAGCCAGAAAGAATCCTGACATTATTCTTATGACTGGAGATTTGGGATTTGGAGTTTTAGATACTTTTCAGCGTGAATTACCAGGACAATTTATAAATTCTGGCGTGAACGAGCAGGCAATGATGGGTATGGCGGCTGGGATTGCCTCCACCGGCAAGCGTGTTTTTGTCTACAGTATTGGCAATTTCCCAACACTACGCTGCCTAGAGCAGATCAGAAATGATGTCTGTTTGATGAATAACCCAGTTGTAGTTGTGTCGGTCGGAGCTGGTTATGCATACGGTAGTCAGGGGTACACACATCACGCTTTAGAAGATATTGCAGTACTTCGCGCTCTACCAAATATGGATGTAATCGTTCCAGCTGATCCTTTTGAGACAGTCGGAATTACAAAGCATTTAACAGCAACAAAAAAACCTTCTTATTTGAGACTTGGCAAAAGTAATGAGCCCAATATTCATACCTCGGATGTGAAATGTATTCAAGGAAAGGTGAATACATTGATTGAAGGCAGCGCAGGAACTTTGATATTTTCTGGATCTGTGGGTACTGTTGCAATTGCTGCGCATGCAAAATTACTTGAAGATTCAATTTCGGTATCTGTAGCTTCAATGCCTTTTGTAAGCCAAATCGATCTTGATTTCCTAAGTGATGCGGCCCGAAAAGGACCAATTGTTGTCATCGAAGAGCATTCGTACAGGGGTGGTGTGGGCAGCTCAGTTCTGGAATCTCTATCACACAATGCGACAAATGCGAGAATTGCTATGGTTGCCTCAGATCAAAACAATTTATCTCAAATCGGAGATCAAGAGTTCTTGCGAATGCAAAATGGAATTACTGTGGAGAATGTGATTCTTAAATTCAAGGCCTTGATGGCAAATTGAAGTTAATAGTTTGGCCATCGATGAGTTCTAAACAGTCAGCGTTCTCTCTGCATAACCATTTTATCGTCTGAGAAATACCAGCCTCAAATTCAATTTGAGGCCTCCAGCCTGATCTGGTCAACTTTTCGCACAGAGGTTGAAGTTTCATGACTTGATCCTCTCGGTATTCAACTGCACCAAATTCCAACATTTCTTGGGCGCCAAGTTTTGACGCAATAGAAACGACTGCCTCTTTGAGGATTATTGTTTTAGGATTCCCTACATTTACGGTACCTGAGATTTCCGAAGCGTCAATCACTCTCTTAAATGCCATTGCTAAATCAAAAGCATGCAAATAACTCCAGTATTGCTCACCTTTGGTTAGCTTCATTATGTGTCCAGATTTAAGTGAGTCAACTGTTTGTGGAATCAGCCAATTACCTATATCTAAAGGGCCATAGGTTGAAAATATCCGCATCCAAACAAATCGCGTTGAGGAGTCTCGCAGGATGTTTCTTAACTTCAGACGAGCTTCAGCTTTAGCAAAACCATATTTTGTCGTCGGTTGGTCTGGTAAATCCTCTGTAATTACATCCGCAACTGGACCGAGCTCTGCTTGACTACCCACACCGATTACTGTCATTGAACCAGCAGCTCTCGCAGCGCTAGCAAGTTCGCACATTCGAATCACATTCTCAAACTGTTTTTGGTCATTTCTATCCGTGTTGCCTACGCCCCACCAGTCAACAAGAATTAGGTTCTCGGGTTTAGTCTCTTCAATGTAGTTGACCCACTCAGATGTCTCTCTTGGAACAATCTTTAATTTGTTTATTCCTGACAAACGAAATAGGTCTGAAGTTGGACGTACTAAAGCAGTAACTTCAAAATGTTCGGAAAGCACGCGGCAAATCCATGAGCCAAGAAACCCTGAAGCACCTGTAACTAAAACTCTCATGAATTAGATTTTAATAGTGGGTTTCCACCAATAAAACGTTCTGGAACATCAAAACGGGCCTGGCCCACCGCATCCATGGCCGCATAGTACCTATCTAAGGGCTTCAAAGCCGCAAATTCCCTCGTTGAAATTGGTGATTGAAAAACTCTGAAACCAAATTTGTTGAGAGACTGGACCTGGATTTCAGGTGTCTTCGGGACACATGCTGTATCACCGTCAAAACAAATAATCCGAAGTTCCTGATTAATTCTAGATTCCAAGCGTTGATCATTTGGAGCTTTAGAGATCCAGTGAACGTTTCCAATGAATCCGAAAACATTGCTGATTGCACGATAAGTTGTTAAATAGTTGTATGACTCTAGTTCCTTCTGAGCATTTTCATCATTGAGTATCTGGATCATCTCGGCTGGAAATTTGAATTCCGCTTTCTTGATTAATCCAGGATTTGTACTGAATGCGGAAATAAAGATTACAAACACAAAAAATGTTGGAGTAATCATTCTTAAAGCAAGCGGAGTGTCATTTTTTGGATTCTTTGCACGGCCAACTTGAAGATTAGCAGACATTCTTTCTCCAATAACAAGCAAGAAAAGCGGGGAAACGTAAGTTGCTACCTTGACGTATGAATAATTGCTACCGAGACTAGTTTGGCTAGCCCAAATCGCAACCGATGCACAAACCAAGAGAATTGCCGTACCCAGAAGTGAAACAGAGCGATCCCACGGAGACTTTGAAAGGATTCCACGAAAAACCAAAACTAGAATCGAAATTGAAAAGAGAATTCCAAGTAGAAGCACCAATGGATCACGAGACTTGCCAGCTTCACCAGTCCAAATGTTTAGTAATCCAAGCATTTCTGATGGAAGCGGCCAGTGATCAAAAATAATTCCCGTACCTGAGGCAAGTCTTAATCTAATTCCGATAGTTGTTAGTGCAGCAAAACTGTAAGGGGCGACTATGAGAGCCGCGACAATGCCTCCGACAAATGTAGTCACTGTCAAATTAGTGGCAATTTTCCTAGAAGTAAATAAGGAAAGAAAGAGAGTTGAAATTGCAAATACTGCTGCCATAGTCATACTGGAATCGATATAAGTGACCGCGTTGGCCAACCAGCCAAATGTAGAAAGCGAAATTAAGCCCAATAGCGCAGTTTTTGATAGATCACCTTTGATACTAAGCATAAGTGTCAACAAAAATGAGGCTGAAAGCGTGGCTAAGCCAGGTAATGCCCAAGCCTGAGCCATACCTCCATTAAAAACTTGCATCAGTAGTGGCGAAGACGAAACCGATGCAAGCAATAAAAGGTATGAAAGCGAAATACGCTGGAAGAATAGGCGCGAAAATGAGTACATGACTAATCCAAGAGCAGCTAAACCTATTGAAAGAGTTGCGGCCTGACCGGCAATTAAAAAAGATGGATCTAAACGGAGAATTTGTGCAAATGGGATGCTAAGTCCCCATCGTGTTACATAAACTAAATAGTCAAAACCTGCTTGGTCTTGCATTGATGGCAATTGATAAAGATGATAAATAGCGGCTCCAAGATCTTTATCACCTAAGAAAGTGAGCAAGTTAGACTTCGCTTCAAACCATGTAGAGCCAATTCTTGGTTGAGACAAAACAGTCATTAGGTTTTGCGGGATATCTGGACCACCACCCGCTGCTAACTTAAACTTTGTTAAACCCTCCCAATAAGGTTTACTTAAAAATGCCGTGACAACAGGAACGAACAATATAAGCCAGTCAAGCCGCGAATATTCCCGCCAAACTTTAAGACTAGCCCTTACTCGCGAATTACCGAGGAGACTTACAGTGAATATAAAAATTCCCAAGATAAAAAAGGGGTAGGTGTTTGCTCCAAAGGCCCCAAACGACCAAGCGGCTGCAATGGAAGAAATAGAAAAACCAATACCGACAGAGATTCCTAAAGCAATCGGCCCACGTTCCTTAGATTCACCTGAAATCGCCTTGGCTATTAATGCTCCAGGAATGGCTCCTAAGATTGCGAACGCCAATAAAAAGCCCAAAGTCAAGATCGTAAGAGTTATCACAGACGCCCCCATTCAATTCTTCAATGAACTAACCTTAAATGAAAATCGCAAGAAAAGCCGAAACCCGGCCCCCTCTTTCGAGAGAACCGGGTTCCGGACTAGAGCTAACTCCTAAGAGTTAAGTTCCTTTAGAAGTTGGGGCTTACGCCTTTACCTTCTTCTGGATCTTGATTACTAGGTTTGTTAGAGCTGTGATCTGCTTCTTTAGTGAATCGATCATCTCTGAAACCTGAGTAGATAGAGCAGCTACTGCATCTGCAGCATCTTGTGCTGCAGCTGTTGCTGCATCTGCTGCCTCTGCTGCAGCGTTAGCTGCATCAGTTGCTGCATTTGCTGCATCAGTTGCTTC
>JACCDH010708014.1_pt1 | contig 14411 bp, 12 predicted proteins | sample 7442481 | NCBI WGS metagenome assembly JACCDH01 (sample SAMN15323433, study PRJNA562643) | freshwater metagenome | isolation source: river surface water | place: USA:Blue River Watershed | collected 2017-08-15
CCTGCTCACCCACTACCACGCGGTGCGCGTTTTGGGCGCTTACGCTTACGCGGCTGAGGGCGCAACAGAGATCATCGCCAGCGAAGGCACGCTGGACCTCATCAAAGAGCGCGGCGCACAAGACATGAAAAGCGAGATGGAGCGTTTTCCGCGCCTGTTCCGTGGTGCCGACAGCATCCCCGGCCTGACCTGGCCCACCATGGTGGTGGGCGGCGGCAACCCCACAAAAGGCGAAGTGCCCGGCAAGCTCAGCATCAACCTGGGCGGCGTGGTGGTGCAGATCTGGCATCCAGGCCCTGGCCACACCCGCGGCGACACGATTGCTTGGGTGGAAGAAGAAAAAGTGCTGTTCTCAGGCGACTTGGTCGAGTACGAAGCCGGTGTGTACACCGGCGACGCGCAGCTGGAAGAATGGCCTGCCACGCTGGAAGCCCTGCGCGATCTGAAGGCCGAGTTCATCGTGCCCGGCCGTGGCGAGGCCATGAAGGGCAACGCCAACGTCAACAAGGCTTTGGACTACACCCAGCGTTGGGTGACCACCCTGTTCCAGGCTGGCAAGGAAGCCGTGGCCGGCAAGATGGACCTCAAAGCCGCCATGGCCCACACCCGCAAGAGCATGGACCCGGTGTTTGGCCATGTGTTCATTTACGAGCACTGCCTGCCCTTTGACGTGACCCGCGCCTACGACGAAGCCAGCGGCATCAAGAACCCCCGCATCTGGACCGCTGAGCGCGACATGGAGATGTGGAAGGCGCTGCAAAGCTGACCCCTGTTCAGGGTCTGAGCAAGTCCCTCAAGTCCTGTTCATAAGCGCGCAGCCTGCGGGATGCGCGCTGGCGTTGCTCAGGGCTGGCGCTGTTGTGCAGCTGGGCCAGGTTCTCACAGCCTTGTTGCACCATCTTTTGCATCACGACTTTGCCGGCCGCATCGGGCGGCTCCAGCCAGCGGTGCCACACGCCCCACAAATCGGCTTCCACCTGTGCCGTGGCCGACGGATTGCTCTGAGAGGCCTTTTGCAGCACCCCCAGCAAATCTTGCTGCCTGCGCAGCCGCTCGCGCTGACCCCATTCGGGCGTCCAAACCGATTGCTGCATTTGCGCTTTGACCATCGCCGTTTGCGTCGGTGTCAAGGACCCGTAAAAGTCGCTGTAGCGCTCCAGGGTTTTGCCAAGCCGCCGCTCCAGCCGTTCGCTGGCGCTGCCTTTGAGCCACTCTTTTTCCCAGTCCTTGTTTTTGCCGATCCAGTATTGGTTCAGATGGCTCAGTTGCTCAGGCCCCAGCGCCATGGCCACGGGGGCGGCCACCCGCACCGTTTGGCGCATGGTGCGGTCCATGGCTTTGTCAACGTCCGACCACACTGCGCAGACCTGTGCCGCCTGAATCGGCTCGGCGCTTTGTGCGGCCAGGCGCTGGACCAAGTCGGCATAGGCGGGCAATTCATCGCGCTTGTGCCAGCGGTGCAATTGGCCCAGCGCCTCTTTGGTTGGGGTGCTCTGCGCATCGCTGAACGAGACGGCGCTGTCGAGCCACCAATAAGACAAATTGGGCAGCTGCTGGTAGCCCAGCTTGACGGCGCTGCAGCCTTGCAGCCAAAGCAGCATCGCCAGCAAAAACCATTTGGAAATCCGAAACATCGTCATGTTGAAATGCGCCCTTTCGGACCATTGTCTGTTTTATTGGGCAGGGCGCCTTCATGCAGGGTGCGCTGCCACACCGTTGGGGTGGCGTGTGGGCGCTCTGCGTGCATTTTGGAGGCCGGTGGCCTCAGCCCCGGCGCAGCGCATTCAAAGCCCCTCTCGACTGGCGATAATTGCGGCATTCCGAATGCGGTCCCCCTGAAAGATTTCCATGACCCGAGTTGAACCCGTAGATGTTGTTGTGATGGCTGCTGGCAAAGGCACACGCATGAAAAGCCGTGTGCCCAAGGTCTTGCAGCGCCTGGCGGGTGTGCCGCTGGTGCAGCACGTGCTGAACACCGCCGCCCAGCTGCAGGCGCGTTCGGCCGTGGTCATCACCGGGCACGGGGCCGACCAGGTGGAGCCATTGCTCTTGGCCCCCGGCCAAGTGTTGGCGGTGCAGTGCGTTCGCCAAGAGCCCCAGCTGGGCACCGGCCACGCCGTGCAGCAAGCCGTGCCCGCGCTGGCCGACGATGGCATCGTGGTCATCCTGTCGGGCGACGTGCCCCTGACCCAGGCAGACACCTTGCAGGCGCTGATTGCCCAATGCGGCGGCACACAGTTGGCCCTGCTCACCATCGACTTTGCTGACCCTACGGGCTATGGTCGCATCGTCCGTCAGGGCGATGCCGTGCAAGCCATCGTCGAGCAAAAAGACGCCAGCGATGCACAGCGCCAAATCAAAGAGGTTTACAGCGGCATCATGGCTGTGCCCGTCCGTTTGCTCAAAACTTGGCTGGCCCGTTTGGACAACCAAAACGCCCAAGGCGAGTACTACCTGACCGATGTGGTCAAGTTCGCGGTGGCCGATGGCGTGCCCGTGGTGGCCCACAAAATCACCGATGCCCTGCAAGTGGCCGGCATCAACAGCCCGGTGCAGCTGGCCGAGCTGGAGCGTGCCCACCAACTGCGCCAAGCCCACCGCCTGATGGAACAAGGCGTGCGTCTCAAAGATCCCGCCCGCTTTGACCTGCGCGGCCAACTGGTCTGCGCACAAGACGTCGAGATTGACGTCAATTGCGTGTTTGAAGGCCAAGTGTCGCTGGGCGAAGGCGTCCAGATTGGCGCCAACTGCGTCATCGCCAACTGCACCATCGCAGCCGGTGCGGTGATCCACCCCTTCACCCACATCGACGGCGAAAAACTCGGCGTCACAGTGGGGGAGGGCGCTTTGATCGGCCCCTTTGCCCGCCTGCGTCCTGGTGCACAGCTCGGGGCCGAGGTTCATATTGGCAACTTTGTCGAAGTGAAGAACGCCACCATGGCCCAAGGCGCCAAAGCCAACCACCTGGCCTATCTGGGCGACGCCACCGTGGGCGAGCGCGTCAACTACGGCGCGGGCAGCATCACCGCCAACTACGACGGCGCCAACAAACACCGCACCGTGATCGAAGCCGACGTGCACATCGGCAGCAACTGCGTGCTGGTCGCCCCCGTGACCATTGGCGCTGGCGGTACTGTGGGCGGCGGCTCTACCATCACCAAAAGCACCCAGCCGGGCGCCTTGAGCGTGGCGCGTGGCAAGCAAGTGAGCATTGCCAACTGGGCAAGGCCTCAGAAAAAGCCCAAAGCTTGACGTTTCCTCCACCGACATCAGACCGGAGAGTCCCATGAGCCGCATCGACGACCCCGAAAAGAAAAAAGCCTTGCGCACCCGTCTGGCCCGTGTCGAGGGGCAGTTGCGCGGATTGCAGCGCCTGATCGACGAGGATGCCGACTGCGAAAAAATTGCCCAGCAAATGGCCGCTGCCCGCAAGGCGCTCGACAAGTCCTTTTTTTCCATGGTCGGCTGCATGATCGAGCAGGGCGACCAATCGGCCGAACACGTGGCCAAAATGCTGACCAAATTTGCCTGAGGTCTTGTTGTGAACCCCATCCAGTTGTTTGACCCTGTCTCGTCCACCTACACCTACATCCTGTTTGACGAAGCCAGCCGCGACGCCTTGATCATTGACCCTGTGGCCGAACAGCTGCAGCGTGACCTGGACGTGTTGCGCGAACACGGCCTGACCTTGCGTTGGGCCATCGAAACCCATGCCCATGCCGACCATGTGACCAGCGCTGGTCTGCTGGTGGAGCATGCGGGTGCACGATCTGCCGCGCCTGAAGGCTGTGACATCGGCACCGCTGCCGTGCAATTGCAAGGCGGCCAAGAGCTCGCGTTTGGCTCGCAAAAAGTGCTGGCCCTGCACACGCCAGGACACACCGCTGGCAGCATGTGCTTTGTTTGGCAGAACGGCTCGGCGCATCACGTCTTCACGGGCGACACCTTGCTCATCCAGGGCTGTGGGCGGACCGACTTCCAGTCGGGCAGTCCTGAAGCCTTGCACCACAGCATCACGCAAGTGTTGTTTGCCCTGCCTGACCAGACCACCGTGTGGCCCGGTCACGACTACCAAGGCCGCACGCACAGCAGCATTGGCGCTGAAAAGCAGAACAACGCCCGCATCGCGGGCAAATCATTGGCTGAATTTGTGAACATCATGAACAACCTCAACCTGCCCAAACCTCAACGCATTGACGAAGCGGTGCCCGCCAATCGGCTGTCGGGTCTGCGCCAAGACGCAGGCGGTGATGCGCTCATGGATGTTCGCCCCGCACAAGGCTATGCCGGTGATGTGAGCCCTGAACTGGCCTGGGCCTGGGTGCAAGCTGGTGAGGCTCAGTTGGTGGACGTGCGCACCGATGCCGAGCGCACCTGGGTCGGTTTTGTGCCCGACGCCCACGCCCTGGCCTGGAAGCAATGGCCCGGCATGGCCATGAACCCTGAATTTGACGCAGGCATTCAGGCTCTGGGCTCAGGCGGTAAAAAGCTGGTCTTGTTGTGCCGCAGCGGTGTGCGATCGATTGCCGCCGCGCAACGCGCCACCGAACTGGAGCTGCAGGCGTACAACATCCTCGAAGGCTTTGAAGGCGACCCCGATGCCAACGCCCACCGAGGCTTGATGGGCGGCTGGCGCATGCGCGGCCTGCCTTGGCGTCAAAGCTGAATCAAATCCGATGGGCCACCGTCGTCATCACTTTGGCGGCGGATTGCATCAGGGCTTTGACGGCGCCGGGCAGCTCCACCGCCCCAGCCTTTTGCGCCATCTGCGCATGGGCGATCTCATCGGCCTTCATTTGCGCCACGATGGCCCGTGAAGCGTTGTCGCCCGCAGGCAGAAGGTCCATGTGGCTTTGCAGGTGGGCCTCCACCTGGCGCTCGGTCTCGACCACAAAGCCCAGGCTCACCTTGTCACCGCCCAGCTTGCCCGCTGCATAGCCAATGGCAAAAGCCCCTGCATACCAAAGCGGGTTCAAGAGCGACGGCCGGTCGTTCAGATCATCCAAGCGTTGTTTGGTCCAAGCCAGGTGATCGGTCTCTTCGCGGCTGGCCTCTGAGAGCTGGGCGCGCAAGGCTGGGTCATGGCAAGCCAGGGCCTGGCCGGTGTACAGGGCCTGTGCGCAAACCTCGCCCACGTGGTTCACCCGCATCAGCGCAGCGGCTTCGCGGCGCTCGGCATCGCTGAGCACCAGCTCGGCCGTGGCGGCCTGCGGCGTGGGGCGGCTGGCGCGGGGGTCGGCCCACAGGGTGCGCAAGGCGCTGTCGGCGGCAAGGATCAAGGCATTGAGGCTCATGCAGCGAGTTTACTCATGACAAACCCGAGCAAGCGCAGCACAAACAGACTGTCAGGGGACAATTTCAGGGCCAAAATCCGCCAAATCCATGTCAAGTAGCGCATGCAACAACGTGTCGAAGTTGTTGTATTTGTTAGAAAAATCATCAAAAAATCACGCCAAACACAGGGTTGACCCTGATGTTTGTTGCATTCGTGCAACGGAAAAGCCTTTTCTTTTGCAAAAGCCTTGGAAAAGGCCATTTGCTCTGGTGCAATAGCTTCAACCTTCTTGATTGGGGGTTGGCTCAGAAGTGCGTTTGGTGCCAAGCACTGGCTAAATCTTCTGGACCCTTTGTTTAACCTTGGAGAAACTTGCAATGAAAAAATCTCTGATCGCTCTGGCTGTTCTGACAGTTTCTGGCGCTTCTTTCGCTCAATCTTCCGTTCAAATCGACGGCGTGATGGACGTGGCTGTTACATCCATCGACTACAAAGGCCAAAAGGTCAGCGGTATCGCTAACAACGGTTCTTCTACCAGCCAGATCAACTTCCGCGGTACGGAAGACCTGGGCGGTGGCTTGAAGGCCAACTTCCGCGTGGAAACCGACTGGAACACCGTGTCCAACAACGCCAACGCTGGCACTGCCTCGACAATTGCCACCCCCGTGAACTCGACTGCTGGTACCTTCGGTAACGGCGAACTGCGCGTTGGCTTGGCTGGCAACTTCGGCACCATCGACGCTGGCGCTGTGAACTACAACTCCCTGATCTCTGGCTTGACTGGCCAGCCTTTCGGCACCGCCATCGGTTCGGGCTTTGGCGCAACTTCTGCCCGACTGGTTCGTTCGGACAACTCCATCAACTACAAATCGCCTTCTTTCAGCGGTTTGACTGTTTCTTTGTACAACGCTCAGAAACAGACAAAAGCCACTGGCTCTGATTACAGCGCCACCTTCGGTGCCTACGACTTCACAGGCTCTGATGAAGTCAACGTGAGCTACAACAACGGCCCTATCGCTGCTTCTTACACCAACTTGAAGCAAAAAGCTGCTGCTGGCACGAGCACAACTTATGACACTCTGGGCGCAAACTACGCTCTGGGCGCCGCCAAGTTGTTCGTTTTGCTGCAAAACACCAAGAACAGCGCTGGTACTACTGACAACAGCTACGTTGCACTGTCGGGCACTTACACCATGGGCGCCACCACTTTGATGGCTTCTGCTGGTACTTTTGAAAACAAAGCTGGCGCCAAGTCCAAACTGGCCGCATTGGGTGCTGACTATGCACTGAGCAAGCGCACTGCTGTGTACGCTCGTTACGAGTCTATCGACGACAAAGCCGGTGTTGCTGCTAACCCGGCCACTTTGGTGGGTAGTAACGACAAGCGTACCCGTACCGCCGTGGGCGTGCGTCACGCTTTCTGATCCCGCGCTGTCGTATGACAGCTTGAGATTTAGATAGGAAAAACCCACCGTGGCAACACGGTGGGTTTTTTCATGACGAATGCGCCGTGTTCTTGAGACTTCAGAGGCGGCTAAATGAGGTCCCGGTGTGAAATGTCAAAATTGATGACTGCTTTTGGAGCCCAAACGATGCGACCGCATGTGCTTTTGCGGCTGATTTTCTTGTCCGTGCTGTTGTTTGGCGCGGGGCTCAGTCATGCGCAATCCTGCAATTTTCGAACCAAGATTCTTTACTCAGATGGCCAAGATGGTTGTCTGGGGGATTTGCCCTTGGCTTCCAAAATATCCTCCGCCTGGGGTCGAACCATTGACAAAGTGGCGCAGACCTCCAGTTTCTATATGGTGGTGGCGGCTTCCAGTTGTTCGAACGCAGAAATTTTCTCGACCAACAACAACCAACCAGCACAGGTGTTGATGTTCAAAGACCGCATTGTTCGCGATGCGGAGAAATACATCGCCTCCTGTCCCAAGGAGTGCGATTGCACGGTGGTGGTCAACGATGGCAAAGTGCTTTTGCCCCGCAGTTTGGCGATGGCTTTGGGGGGCGGTGACGCCAAAACCACCTTGGCCAGCAACCAAGTTCAGGCACAGGAACGTTTGAACGCCGAAAAAGCGCAGGCTGAAGAAGTCATACGCAAGCAAAGGCTTGCCCAGCAGGCCCAAGCCCAGCAACGCGAACAACAGTTGCTGGCAGAGGTCGAGGCTTTGCGCGTGCAGCGCAAGTTTGAAGATGAGGCTCGGGTCAAAGAGCAATTGCGCGTGGCGCAAGAGAGCAAGGCCCGCGAAGAAGAACGGTTTGCACGTGAAGCTGCCGAAAAAGAGCGCGTCAGGTTGGTCGAGCTTCAGAAAAGCCAGGAGTTGGCCAAGGCCGATCAGGACGAGCGGCGAAAAGACCGTGAGTTGTTGTTGCAACTGTCCAGCGAATTGACCCGACTGAGGGTAGAAGCGGCGGCAGCTGCAGCCGCTGCGGCAGCCATCAAAGCCACTTCAGCGGTGTCTGTTGCCGTCCCTTTGCCTGTGGCAGCGGCTACACCAGAAGCCTTGCCTCCCGAGCCGATTTACGCCAACCGCAAGGCGCTGGTGATCGGCAATGACAGTTACAAAGTGGTGGCCAAGCTGGAAAACGCGCGAGAGGATGCCCGACTCATGGCCAAAAGCCTCACCCATGTGGGCTACCAAGTCACCTTGAAATTGGACCTGACTGAAAAAGAGATGAAAGCGGCCTTGCGGGGCTTCAAGTCCCAAGTTGTGGCCGGCGACGAGGTGGCCATCTTTTATGCCGGTCATGGGGTGCAACTGGCCAACGCCAATTACCTGATCCCCATCGATGTGGCCGGCCAAGATGAAGAGCAAGTCAGAGACGAAGGCATTGCCTTGCAAAGGCTGCTGGACGACATGACCGACAAAAAGGTCAAGTTCACCTTGGCCATGATCGATGCTTGCCGGGACAACCCATTTAAAAACAATGGCCGTGCCATTGGTGGGGGGCTGCGTGGTTTGGCGCCAACAACAGCTGCCACAGGTCAAATGGTGGTTTTCTCGGCGGGCTCGGGTCAGCAAGCTTTGGACACATTGGGGCCCAGTGACCCGGACAAGAATGGCTTGTTCACCAGAATTTTCGCCAGGGAAATGCAAAAACCCAGTGTGACCATAGACCGTGTTGTGCGCTCCGTCCGCACCGAGGTGGTGAAGTTAGCGCGCTCCGTGGGACACGATCAGGTGCCAGCCATTTATGACCAAGTGGTGGGTGAGTTCTATTTCCGCAGGTGAGCTCAGTTTGAGCTGAACTGCAGGCAAAAAAGTCAGTGATGGATTTGAAAATCTAAACCCACCATGGCAACACGGTGGGTTTTTTCATGGGCGTTTGATTCAAACAGGAATTTACTGCGGCGTCAGCCCCGCCTTGGCGATCACATCGCTCCAACGTTTGATGTCGCTGTCCAGCAATTGGGCCAGTTGCGCAGGGGTGCTCGATTTGGCTTGCACGTTGAAACTGGCCAAGCGTTGCACCATCTCGGGCTGTGACAAGATTTTGGCCAGCTCCTGGCTCAGGCGATCCACCACCGCCTTGGGCGTTTTGGCGGGGGCCGCCAAGGCGTTCCAAGACGACACGTTGAAGTTGCTCAGACCTGGCAACTCGCGGACCACCGGTGTTTGCGGCAGGTCCTTGGGCCGGTTCTCGCCCATCACGCCCAACAGGCGCACCGCCTTGGCGTTGATCTGCGGCTTCATCGGACCCAAGATTTCAACCGCCGCATCGATTTGGCCGCCACGCAAGGCATTGATCACGGCGGGTGTTCCGTTGTAGGGCACGATCTGCGCGATCAAATTGGCTTGCGTGCGCAACAACTCGGCCGCCAGGTTCTGGGTGCTACCGATGTTGATGGTGCCCAAATTCAGCTTGCCAGGGTTGGCTCGGCCAAAGCTGATCAACTCGGCCAGCGTTTTGAATGGTGAGTTCTCGGGGACGACCACCGCCATGTCAAAAAGGCCCAACAAGGACACTGGCGCAAAGTCGGTGCGTGGGTTGAAAGGCAAAGACTTGAACAAGCCCGCGCTCACAGCTGTGCCGTTGGACATGAGCAGCAAGGTGTGGCCATCGGGCTCGGCCTTGGCCACCAGCTCGCCCGCCACAATGCCGCCTGCGCTGGGGCGGTTGTCGATCACCACGGCTTGACCCAAGCTCTCAGACAGCTTTTGCGCCACGGCACGCGCCGTCAAATCGGCCACACCCCCAGCGCCAAATGGCACCACGATTTTAAGGGGTTTGCTGGGGAAGCTTTGCGCCATGGCAGAAGCGGCGGGCAAGGCGCTCAGTGCGGCCATCTGGATCAAGGAGCGGCGACGGATCATGAATAAACCTTTGGAAATGATGAAAATGAAATGCGCTGACAATTTGACGCATTCAAGCGTGGGCCATTTATACACGGTCCATCCCCAATGTCTGATTCGGGAGAACCATGGGACGGCTGCATTCACTCCATCTCAAGCTGCTGCTCAGCAGTGCAGTCATGCTCGGCGGCTGCGCTTGGCAAGGTGCACCAACGCCATCGGTGGTATCCAAACCGCCACAAGGCGCACTGGTCTTCAAGCCGCAAGACAAGGCCCAATGGGAGGTGGTGACGCTGCCAGGCAAGCTGCGCACCGCCTTCAGGCTGGAGCAGCGTGAACAACGCCCCGCGGTGCTGGCCCATGCCCAATCATCGGCCAGCATGTTGCGCCAGCGCGTGAACATTGCGCCCGATCAATTGGGGCGACTTCAGTTTGAATGGCAGGTGGAAAACCTGATAGCCACAGCCGACATGTCGGTGCGCGAGCTTGAGGATTCACCGGTGCGTTTGATCTTGGCTTTTGAGGGCGACCGCAGCCAGTTCTCTGCCAAAAACGCCATGCTCAGTGAGCTGACCCAGGCCCTGACCGGAGAACCATTGCCCTATGCCACTTTGATGTACGTCTGGAGCAACCAGCACCCTGTGGATGCCGTGATCATCAACCCGCGAACCGATCGAGTACGCAAATGGGTGGTCGAGTCTGGGCCGCAGCATCTGAACCAATGGCGGCAATACCGGCGCGACATCCGCGTTGATTTTGAAAAAGCCTTTGGCGAGCCTCCCGGCAAACTGGTCGCCCTGGCCATCATGACCGACAGCGACAACACCCAGGGCAATGTGCGGGCGTGGTACGGGAACATCAAACTCGATTAGCACATTGAAAAGCAAGCGCCCATGAAAAAACCCACCGTGTTGCCACGGTGGGTTTTTGATTTCTAAATCTCAAACTGTCTTACGACAGCGTGGGATCAGAAAGCGTGACGCACGCCGATGGCGGTACGTGTGCGCTTTTCGCTGTCGTAAGAAGCGAAAGCAGGAGACAACACAATCGCGCCAGCTTTGTCATTGATTGACTCATAACGAGCGTAAACAGCTGTACGCTTGCTGAGATTGTAGTCCGCACCCAATGCAGTCAGCTTGGTTTTCGCGCCATCAGAACCTTCGGTCTTGTCTTTGAGTTCGCCATAGGAGGCCATCAAAACAACGGCACCCATCGTGTAAGTGCCCGAGACAGCAGTGTAGTTCGTCTTGGCGGAGCCGACCTGTTGCAACTTAGCAGATTGGTTCAGCAAAAAAACTTTAGCATCGCCAAGTGCATAGTTGACACCCAAAGTATTAACTGTTGCATTGTGAGCGAAAGCGCCAACTTCTTTGAAGTCTTGCTTCAAAGAACTGAACGAAGCAGCCAGAGGACCATTCGCGTAGTTCACGCCAACTTCTTTTGTGCCTTGCATGTCATATGCGCCCATCGTTCCGCTGAAGTCTGAACTGGCGGCTTTAGTCTGCTTGCCTGCGTAATACAGAGATGCGGTCAGGCCGCTAATGACAGGTGACACATACTTAACGGAATTGTCAGAGCGAACTCCAGAAGAACCAAAGCCTTTATAAACAGCACCAGCAGCCAGAACACCTTGTGCATCGTTTACAGCAACAGCTCGGAATCCCGAACCGATGGCTGTGCCGAAAGGCTGGCCTGTCAGGTAAGTACCCAGTGTGTTGTAGTTCACGGCGCCAGCGTCGACCGAACCAAAAGCACCAGCCAAGCCCACGCGGATTTCACCGTTGCCGAATGAGGAAAGTGTAGATGCGGTCGCGTTGCCAGTGTTGCCCTTGTTGGACACGGTGTTCCAGTCGGTTTCCACGCGGAAGTTGGCTTTCAAGCCACCGCCCAGGTCTTCCGTACCGCGGAAGTTGATCTGGCTGGTCGAAGAGCCGTTGTTAGCGATACCGCTGACTTTGTTGCCCATGTAGTTGTTGGACTGGAAGCCAGCGTCCATCACGCCGTCGATTTGAACGGAAGATTGAGCGAAAGCGCCAGTTGCGGCCAATGTAGCCAGAGCGGTTACATTGAAACAATAATTTGCTAATAAAGAGTTATTTTTGTTTTGAACGGTCTATACTTCTCTAGCTATGAGCATACGGCCTGTTTTTGCGTCAATGTGCGCCAGTCTTGAAGACTTTTTGGTGAAGCCCCACGATCTTGTGGAGGCCTCTGGCGATGCTGTGTTGGCCATTCTGGATGCCAACCAACCGCTGTTTTACGTGGTGAGTCCAGATGCATGGCACAGCATGGCTGGAAAAACAAATAAAAACAGCAAAAACAAGGTCGAGGTGGGGCTCGAGGATGAAGAAGCGTCAGGGGAAGCGCTGACTGTTTCAGCAGGGCCGATCACGGCTCGCCGTGCCGTGGCTCATAAGCGTCATGCCGTGGCCGATTCTGTGCTGACTCAAGGGGCGATGCGAAACAACCGTTTTGATGTGTTGGCCGAGCAATTGATTGACCATGAAAACCAGCGCGTGCAAAGAGGCGAGTTGAGCGCTGCATCGGTTGGAATCTTGAAAAACAGGTTGGATGCCCATGTCTTGCCGCATTTTCAATACATTCCCCCCTCGCAGGTGACGCCCATGATGATGGATGCTTTCGTCAAACGACTGACGGACAGCAAGCTCAGCTCTACAACGGTGTCGCAATACTTGGTGGTGGTTCGCAAGTTGCTCAAGCTGGCAATTCGCCAAGGTTTCTTGCGAGAGATTCCGGAGTTGCCGACGGTCAAAATTGCCAATCGGCCGCGTTCAATGTTGAGTTTGGGTGAATACGCTGCAGTGGTGCGCAAGGCCAATCAGTTGTCGCGATGGGGAGACAAGGCGCCCGAGGTCAAGTCCACCGCTGGGCACCGGGAGCGGTTTTGGGTGCAGACCCGACACATGAAGTTGCCGCCAGACATGGCTTGGACCATCCGATTCATGGTCAACAGCTTTGTGCGGCCAGGTGATATTCGCCAGTTGCAACACAAGCATGTGCAAGTGGTACGTGGCTCGAGCGTGTACCTGCGCATGAATTTGCCGCAGATCAAGCGCCACGACGCGCCGATGGTGACTTTACGTCCAGCTGTGAATGTCTATGAGGCTCTTTTGAAAAAGGCACAAGCAGACGGATTTGGTCGGCCAGACGACTATGTGTTCTTGCCGGCAGAGACAGACCGCAACTATGCGTTGGCGGTTTTGGGCTTTTGGTTCAAGTGGGTCATGCGCGAGGCGGGCGTGGCCACATTGGACCCACTGGGGCGCGAACGCACACTGTATTGCCTGCGGCACACATCCATCATGTTCCGACTTTTGTATGGGGAGGGGATCGATATGCTGACGCTTGCCCGCAATGCCCGAACCTCGGTGCAGATGATCGAGCGCTTTTATGCCTCGGCGCTGGACGGCGAGATGAACGTCGCCATGCTGCAAAGCCGCCGCAAACAAAAGGGGTAAGCTGTCGGTTTCCAAAAAAGAGACACAAGGAGCGCGACATGATCAAGCGCCGATCCGTCATCCAAATGGCTGCTGCCTTGGGCGCACCTGCGCTGGGCTGGGCGCAAGACAAATACCCGAGCAAGTCGATCACCTGGGTGTGTCCGTATGCCGCAGGCGGCAATGCCGACAACCGCTCGCGGCAGGTGGCCAAGGTCATGAGCGCCTTGCTGGGGCAATCCATCGTCATCGACAACAAGGCGGGCGCTGGCGGCAACATCGGCACCGAGGCGATTGCCCGGGCCAAGCCCGATGGCTACACGATCGGCATGGGCAACTTTGCGCCGTTGGCCGTCAACCACGCGCTGTTCAAGAAGCTGAACTTCAACCCGTTTACCGATCTGGTGCCGATCATGCTGATCGAAAAAGGGCCTTTGATCTTGATGGTGCGCAGCGACTCGCCTTACAAGTCGGTCAAGGATTTGGTGGCGGCTGCCAAGGCCGCGCCGGGCAAGCTCAGTTATGCCTCGGGCGGCATCGGCGGCACGCACCATTTGAGCGGGGCATTGTTTGAGCATGCGGCAGGCATGGACATGATCCATGCCCCCTACAAGAGCGGCGCGGCCGGGGCCACCGATCTGATGGGCGGGCAGGTGAACTTGATGTTCGAGCAGATGTATTCGGCCATGCCCGCCCTCAAGGGCGGCAAGTTGCGGGCCTTGGCCATCACCAGCAAAACGCGTTCGCCTTTGGCCCCAGACATTCCGACCATGGCCGAGCAGGGCTACCCCGAGGTCGAGGTGCTCAACTGGCAAGGCCTGATTGGCCCCAAAGGCATGCCGGCCGATTTGATCAAGCAGCTCAATGCGGTGGGCAACAAGGCGCTGCAAGACCCGGACTTGAAAGAAAAGATCTTGAGCCAGGGCAATGAGGTGGGCGGCGGCACGCCCGAGCAGTTTGCGGCACTGATCAAAGCCGAGGCGCCGCGCTGGGCCAAGGTGGTGCGCGACGCGAAGATCGAGCCCGAGTGATCAATTGACGGTGCATGAAAAAAGACCTGGCTTGCCAGGTCTTTTGCTTTGAGTCGCGAAGTGAGGCGGTGAGCTGTCAGGTGTAGCGCTTGTTGCGCAGGTTGTTTTTCATGTCGCGCAGCGTGGGCTGCAGCTCTTCGCCGATGCGCAGGGCCACGGTGGTGGCCAAGATGTCGATGATGAGCAGGTGCAAGAGGCGCGAGACCATGGGGCTGTATTTGTCATAGCCCTCGGGGTGGTCAGCCGTGAGGTGGATGTGGCCTGCGCTGGCCAGTGGCGAGCCGCTGGCGGTGATGACGATGGTGGTGGCGCCTTGCTTTTTGGCGATGTCGCAGGCGTCCATCAGGTCGCG
>JACCDH010746190.1_pt1 | contig 14411 bp, 10 predicted proteins | sample 7442481 | NCBI WGS metagenome assembly JACCDH01 (sample SAMN15323433, study PRJNA562643) | freshwater metagenome | isolation source: river surface water | place: USA:Blue River Watershed | collected 2017-08-15
GGCTGCATACAAACATGTCAGGGCTTGGAGATCAACTATGTGGGTGTGATCATTGGTCCGGATTTGCTGATTCGCGATGGCAAGGTGGTTACGGATCCTAGCAAGCGGGCGAGTTCAGACAAGAGCGTTTTCGGCTGGAAGAAGCGGATGAAGGAAGCCCCGGAGCAGGCCACTGCGGAATTGGATTTGATCATCAAGAACACCTACCGCACGCTGATGACCCGCGGAATGAAGGGATGTTACATCTTCTCGGAGGACGAGGAAACAAGGAATTGGTTTAGGGGGAATTAAAGTTCTTCGGCATCCAGTTCGGCTTGCTCTTTTACTTTTAACTCAGCATTCATATTATTTTCCCAAGAAATTTTATTTTGTTTCCATTTGGTTAATTCCAACATGATTGAACCGGAAGGATCACCATTAGTGAATTTCAAATCCCACCAAGCCATAATGCTGGTTTTTTCCACAGCAACAGCCGTCATTTCATATCCGTCATTCTCCTCGTAAGGTGATAAAAATGAAAACAGCGATGCAGATGGCTCACCGTATTTACTGGTCAATTTCGACAGTAATGTTTGGTATTCTGATTTCAACCGTGGCCAAGTAGTTTTTTCCGGATTAAACACTGTTACTTTCCAAACTTGTTTTGTTTTGGGCGTGTGAAGAATCATGATTTCATCTACCTGAGATCCTAAAAAAATCCCTGACATTGTTGTTACGGTTGCATCAAATTGATTAACCTTAAAGCCTTTCGCCTTGAGCTTATTAATAAACAAAACTGCATCGCCCTCAACGGGAATCCCCATAAACTGAGGTATACCTGTAATTGGAGATACTGACTGCGCTCCGAGAAAATTAGCAATTATTACAACGAAGCTAAATATCCAATTTTTCATAGTTCTAAAGACAAATATATACAAATCGAAAATAAAATTTATTGCTTAATATCCAGATTTCTACGTTGATTTTATCGAATCATTTTGCCAAACTTTAAAAAACAATTAATTTGACCAAAATTTCTAGAATTTAAAAATTGATACTTTAGGCAGAATCAAGTAGACCGTCGTTGCAACCCTCAAAATCAAAGTATTTATGCAAAAACATATCGATTACTCCGTTCTGCGAGAAGCCGGTTGTGTATGTCAATTTAAACGAGTACCGGAAATCCAATCATAAATGCAGCAATTAAATCCAAAAAAACAAAACATACATGATCACTTATAATATCGAATATCTAAATAACTCAAAAACCTCAATAAGGACATCGTATGGTTTAAAGAAATAAACAAATAGCCAAATGCTGAATTTTTCTGAAAAAAATACAGAATTTCATTTTTGATATAATAAAATATAAACAATATGTCAGTTGTGATTTTTTCAAGGATAATCTCTCAGATCCTAGATTATTATCGTTTTACAGATAAATCATCGACATATAAATCCAAAGTGAGATATTCTGTAAAACCAATATTTGACTAAAAAAGTATTAGTGCTAAAAAGAATGAGGAACGGAAGGAATTTTTGTTAATGATTGATTTAATCGATCACAATAAGATTGAAAAAGTTTTAACTTGGCACTTAAATAGAATCGAGCGCAATGCTGCTATCTATTTCCTTCAAATGTTTAAAATTCTGAACCAAGCAATGGCTAGCCTTTTAAAAAAAAAATAACTTTGACACTTTAAATTTTAATTATACAATTAATCTATAGATTCAGCGCCTGGTCTTAATCCAAAACTCAGTGCATATGATGGAGAGAAAAACCATTTTTCAATGTTGACGTTGCACGCAAAGACGTCGCTAAAGTTGGCCCAAAATAGGCATTCAGGTAAACCCAGATGGAAAATTTCATACCGAAGACAAACAAGTGGCCAATTTGCTGAAGTAGAGTAATCCCGTGAGATTAGTTATTAAGTTGACCGATCGTAATGGTAGAACGTTAAATACAGTCAAAAAACTTATTAAATGAAAATAAATAAACCAGTTGGGGAGATCAGGCCTCTTACAATTACCGCCACTGAAATAAAATTATCAGATGGAAGATTTGTTTTTCCATCAAGAAAAAATGAAATTGAATTGAAAATCGCACGACTTTTTATTAAAATAGGTTCACTGGATAGTAAATTCGGTATACCCGCAGAATCTAAACTAATTCAAACAGTTGAAAATGATATAGACTTTTCCATAAAATCTAAAGAAATAGACTTTTTACTTGAACTCACAGAGATGATCCCAACGCAAATTTTTAAAGGCGGTTTTGCAAATCTTCCATATCAACTTAATGCGGGAGAATATTTTGATAGCATAATTAACCTAATACAAAAGAAATCAAATAAATATGCTGGGGTCAAAAGGGAAATACGCCTATTAATGTACATCACCGATGATAGAAGTAATCCCTCTCCTGCAATCGAAAAACTATTAGTGAACTTCCTTCACACTCAAAAACACAATTTTAATCGTATATATTTTTTCATTCCAATATTCGAAAATGACGGAATAGCCATGCAGTATTACCCACAGCCTAATCCTGTTTATTTAAATCAAACTGAGATAATACAATTACGACAGACCCAAATTACGAATCTAGCCTATTAGATAATTCAAGTATACCCGCACACCTTTATTCGCCCAAATACGATAAAATCAAGTTCAATTATTCATAAAGAAAACTTTCGTTCCATTTCACCGAGATAATTAGCGATTAACATTGCTTGTATACAACTTTCAGCATCCTTAACCAATTTTTCTAATTTTACCTTGTCCTTTTTTTCACTATATTAATGAATCAAATAAAAATGGAATCAAATGTTACTCATCTAAAAAAAATATAGATAATAACTCATACAATTATTGAAATGCTCATGAGCTCAAAACAATAGCAATTTTATTAAACTTCAATATAAAAAGAACACATCAACTCAATCTAATTGCGTCTTAATATCACAAAATTATCAACATCTCTATTAGAAATTTTAAATTTAACTTTGCGAGATTGTCCAGATTGTTGTTTTCCTTGATTAAATTCACTCAAGTACTTTTTGTTGTAATTATTTATTTCCAAAACTAAATACTCATTTATTGATACTGAATATTTCATTTTGGAATATAAACTTGATGAATTTCCTTTTTTTGCAGCCATTTTCAATGCATTCCAATGCTTCAAAACAACACCACCGTATTCTTTATCTTTGACGGTTGTGTGATTTGCAATGAGCAGCCAAACGCGACCAGACTCAGCCAATGCTTTTTCTAAAAAGTCAAAATCATTTCCAAGTAAATCTACACCATTACTGTGTGTTTTAATATCACCAAAAAAGGTTCCATCACCATCATTTAATCTCAAATCAAGATCAAATCGATTTGCCCAATCACCATGCATCGAAATATAATGACCAATCTTTTTGTCCAGTATATATTTATCAAATTTGAATTCATGAAAAAAACCAGCCCATTCTGCTTGATATGCATTTTTATACCTGTCATTAACCATCTCATTATATGCTAAAACACCATGCCAAGTTTGACCTAAAACAAGATTGGCAAAATCACTACATAATTTCAATAACGGAGATTTGATATTATTCCCATAATTCTGTTGCCAAATAAATAAGTCTTGAAGAGAATTAAAACTCGAAAGAGCCTTAGAATAATCTTTCAAATATGACTTAAATAACTGTTCTGTAAAAACTTGAACAAGATTTCCATTTTTGTCTAATTTTGAAAATGCACCATGTAACTTCGCTTGCAAAATATCATTTGTTGACACATGCGCAGACGATTGATTTAACTTGTGTGAGATAAAATTAACATTAGCAAACACAACAAACATATTTTCATCAATTCCACTATATACACCACACAAAACGGTATTGGACAATTTCATATAATGCCCCCACTCCTTGGGTATTTGAATCCTTTTTTTGTGAATAGGATGAGGGTGCCCCAAGTAAGTGACATTTTTTACTAATACATGAAAAACATTACCATCCACAGATAAATTTAAAAATCCAGAGGTATTTTCTACTTCTCCAATTTTTGAAAAGGCATCTAGAATTTGTTTTCGAGATTTCTTTGTATCAAAATCTATAACAATTTCCACTCCATTTAACTGTTCAACTTTCTTCAAAATCGTATTAATTTATTCAACACAAATTTCACAACCTCTACATTTACAGAATTCCCAAGTTGCTTCAATGCGATTGATCGATTGGGATGAAGTATGAACTCATCTCCGAAAGATTGAAGCAATTTGGTTTCATTTGTACTTAATCTTCTCTTTAAAGGCCCCAATATCTGAGGATGATTCATTGCCACCAAAGTACTGAAGTAATTTAATCTCTTAACGCGTACACCTGAAGGTCTAAATTGTATTAACCCGTCAAAAACAGAATTGCAATCTACACCACATTGCCATTCAAATTTCCGATGAGATGGAATAACCCATTTAAGTTTGTCATACTTAACCATCCAATTATCAATTGCTTCTTTATTGCGATTGTAAAAATCAACATTCTTTTGAATAAAATTCAATTTCCATTTTGGAAATGATTTATCAATTCTCTTTAGCAGAAAAGAATCAAACCAAATCGGGAAACCAATTACTTTAAGATCAGTGCTTTTGTAAAATTCATCCCACATTATTAAAACATCTAATTCATATTTAGAAAGTTGAAGCTCCGGATCATTATTTTCCTTAAAGTCAAAATATTCAGAGATATAAATTGAGGAATAATTCTTTTTGGGCACTTCAAAATTCAATTGCTCATAATCAGATGAGTCCAGTGCACAGGGTATAAATACTCTCGGCCGATTTACTGGTATTCCGAGATTGTGAGGACTTATAATAATTGGATTGTCTGGAACAAAATACCCCAACTTCTTAAGAGAATTAACTATTGTAGAGTAGGTATGCCCATGATCATGACTGACTAGATTTGCTACATTTTCTAGCAATACATATTTAGGTCTGTGAAAATCCAGGATACGAATTATATCGAAAAATAATGTTCCACGAACATCGTCAAAACCACTTTGAAAACCTCCCTTAGAGAATGGCTGACATGGAAATCCTGCACATAATAAATCGAAGGGAGGAATATCTTCTACTGAAATCATCTTTATATCACCCATGGGCCTAATTCCATGATTCAACTCGTAAACATAACTGGCATCGATATCTATTTCAGAAGCGAAAACACAACTTGCCCCCCCAATTCTCTTTAATGCCTCATGAAAACCACCAATTCCAGCAAACAAGTCAATATACTTCAGCATTCTCCAAAAATAATACGTCCATGGGACTTAAAGTAACTAATCAAATAAAATTAACAATCCAAACTAGCATGGGGGAATTAAACAGACACCTTCATACTAACAACTCATTTTTAAAAATCGAGTTTAAAAATCAAGTGTTGTCTCGGCATTAATTCAACTCCATAGTTTAGCGCTTATGTTAAATTTAGATGTGAAAATGAGAGTAAAATGATAAAAAAATAAATTATTTTAGTCTGATACGGCTCTTCGAAAATAAACAGGAAGCACGAGCTCGTTCTTCACTACCGATTCATTAATCACATCTATTATTCCAATCTGATCAACTTCGAATATTTCTATTGACAATAGAGAGTCTTCGATATCAAATTTATATTGACTCCTATTAATCAAATCATCATACTGCGAAACTTTTGCCTTGAAACTTTCAAGTAATTCTTGACAATCAGAAATACTATTTAATATTAAGTGAATCAATTCATTAATATCATTATCAACTTTCCGTTGCACTAACAAAACCGAAACATAACACTTACTTAGTCTAGTATCATTCAAAAGAAGCTCATGTTGATGATATTTAATCATATGCTTACGAATTGACAACCTCGTTGTTTTAACTTCATAAACAATATCCGGTAAGACAAAATCAAAATCATCGTGTATATCATTATGCCACGCATAAATAATTTCAGGATTTTTTAACGTTCTTATTTCATTAAATATAAAAAGTAGTTCACCTATTAAACCAACTAAATCAACACCAGATTTTAAAATTCTATTAATTATATAAATGGCACGACGAACCTCTTTTTCTCCGATTCCATCGACACTCGATTCCATCAATGAATTACAGAAGAAATCAACATTTTCAAACTCCGCAATAGCCTGATCTATTTTAAAAACAACAGCGCGTCCCGACAGAAATTCATCTTCGTCAAGAGTTACATGTTTGATAGAAATATTAACACCTGACAGAAAAACTTCATTAAAAAACACAGCCATATCCTGCAATAGGATACCAAATACTTTTACATTATTATCTGAATCCAAAGCAGAAAATCCAGCTTTTGTTTGATGAATTATTTTATAATCAGTCATTCGTATGAATTTTAAATGCCAATACAACCAAATTATTGTTATCATCATGATCACAATACTTACCAACCTGAATTGAGAAAGATTGCTCAGGGGTAGTTATATAACTATCACCTTTATATGATGCACTGCTATTTCGACTGCTGTGAACTGCGTTCGGAATTTTCAATGTTCCCAGTAAACGAGAATAATTTCTGTGACGAATCTTAAAATCTGACAGTGCAATTACCTTCACTTTGGAAATATCGCCAATAAACCTTGTTAAAATCTGAGTATAAAAATAATCCTTACTTCCTTTATTTATTTTTTTGTTTTTAAGTACTTCCATTAGAATACTACCGGAAATATTATAAATATAGTGAGTATTTAAGTCCGCGTCCCCGCTGGAATCATGACGTTCACCTATACCTTTGTTCCGAATGACATAATCCCATTGAGTTAGATTTTCTTCGTTGAAATATAAAAAATGCCATTTATCCTCAAGTAAGTGATATAATGGATGACTGATTACACTTTTACGGGTTGGTTCAATAGAAACATTGCTCAAACCCTTGCGTATTTCTTGGAAATTTTTGACTCCAGAGAGATTAGATTCAAGAACATTAAAAATATGTTTCTCATTGTTGTAATACTCTAACAATGATTCATAGATTCGAGATGTAACGAAGACAGTGATATAAGGCAACAAATGACGACGGTTACCATAAAAACGACAACGCTGTTCAAAAGTATCTGAATTCGGATTGCCTTTGCTAATTCGCGTAAAATATGTTGTAATTAAACCTTCAATAGTAAAACCTCGCTCTAGTTTATTTCCACCAATTAAACAAAAATATCTATAACTGTGAAAAAAAGAGTCCCAATTTAAACTCTTGTCATGCGTCCCATAAACTCTTTGTACTATAAAATTCTCAAAAATCGATAAAAAAGTATTTTTATTATTTCGCAAATAACCAATTTCCGATTCTGTATTAAAATCAATAAAACGAAATTCTATATTCTCCAAAATTATTTTTCTCAACCGCACCAATTGCTCCTTTAATACAATAAAAACACTATCATTGTTTTCGTTCAAATAATTTGAATGAACAAAACAAGAAATATTCTTAAAACTTATTGCATCTTCAATCATTCTACAAGCATTGTAAAAATATTTAATAAAAAAACGTAAAATCTCAGATGAAAGTTTATCACTTCCTCCATCAATAATTTGCGAAATCGCTGAATCGCCAAAAAATTCCTTGTTGCCAAAATAATTCTGATGTGCCGGCAGTGCCAACATGATATCAGGTCTCAATACATCGGACAAATCGGCCAATACATGCGCCTGAGGGGTTGCTGTAATTTGAATATACTTCGTGCGCTTAGATTGATAAATTACATTAATTAATTCAGCATGTGTTATTGAAACCTTATCTTCCCCTTTCTTAAGATTAGAATAATTGTAGTTGTTTAAAGAGGCCTGGTCAGACTCATCGTCAATAATTAGAATATTCTGTACAGAAGAATATTCTAGGTAAGCATACAATTGTTTTAAGTATTTATTGTGTTTTAAGACGACATACACTTGACGATTAGTTGCATTTCTTTCAAAATTCTGCAACGTGTCATCAATAGAAATTCCTAACGATGATAGATCTTGACTTAATCTTATAAAAGTTTGTTCATGAAGGTTTGTTTTGGTGCCTGCCAACACAATACAAACACCATCCAACTGGTCAAAAAAACGTGCAATAAACCCTGTATAGAACAAAGTTTTCCCAGCTTGTATTTTACCAACTATAAGAGCTTTTTTGATATCCTGGTCATTATAAATAAAATCAAAATTTGTTAGTATATTTTTTTTATAATTTTCAGCAGACTCATTATCAGCAAATGTTGATTTTTGTACAATGAAATTTTCCAATAATCCATTGTACGTTTGGAAAACATCTGATATTATTAGTGGCATCAATTCAACAATTGCTTGACAATACTGGCAAATGACTCACCTTTAATATTTTGCAAATCCGCATGTTTGTCAATTAATTTAACAAACATTTTAACTAATTCTATTTCACTCTTTAACTTAAGTTCTATTCTTATCAAATTTTCATCACCTGGTAAATTAACCCAATCAAATGTAGAATCTATTAAATTTTTATCAACTACATAACTTATCTTATATGTTTTGACATCAATACGGTATTCTTTTTCAATGTGAGCTTTTGACGTAGGAACTGAAAATGTTTTAGGCAATATTTCATCGTCACCATCTACGTCGGCCGGAAATTCAGTTCCTGGTAATGGAGGCAAAGGTATTGGCCTTGGAGGAACAGGGACAATTATTGGAGGGCTATTGTGACCAGCCTTCCCCATATGCACCTTAAAATTATTTAATTGGCTTTTCAATCCAGCAAAGGGTTCTGATTGATAAACTTCCATGATCATTTCATTCAATATCTCGATTTCCAACAAAGCATTATTACCACCAATAGGCGGCTTAGTAAACGAACTACTAATATGCAACTCCCCAATATGGAACAAGTCCGCAGAACTTCGAGATTGCAACTTCAACGGATTAAATTGATTAAACAATGTATTACATCCCAATAATCCACGATTTTTCCTATAAACTCTTATCCCCTTATTACCCTCCTGATTATTATTACTCATTCCAATGAATCCTTGAACTTCATAACAAACATTATTGAATATTTTTTTGATATTAACGGGAAACTTCCAATCCTGTATTGCATGATTTTCATAAGTACTATTGATATAATATTCCTTACTATTCATTTTAGTGTAACATGTATAAGGGTAACTTCGCAAATAAACGCGTTCTATTGGCGAAAGAAGTTCACCATTAACTCTGATCATTAATTTGCCAAGTCGAATCAATGGATGATAAATATATCCCAAACATGTTAAAATTCTATTCATTGCTACCTCGCCCAATTCATAGTTATGAGCATTAATATTAGAAATTGTAATTTTAGTATAATAAACATCCAAATCATCTGGAATTTCTTTTGAAACCAAATTAACCGTTGGTGTAGGTTGCAATTCAGGACTTATTCTAGTGATGTCCATAACACATTCATAAAACATTTTATCCAAGTGACTGCAAGATTCAATCTTCAAATGATTCCCTATCCAAAATGCACTTCCCTTCAATCCGTATCCATACGTATTATAAGTTGCATCTTTCAGTCGCATGTCATTTTGATCATATGTAATTAGTGCTGTATTGAAGTCATCACGACTCAACCCCATTCCATAATCAACAATGACCAAGCTGTCGTCTTCTAAAAACAAATTCACTTCAGCAGGATTATCGCTATTCAATCTATCATGCCCCCCAATACTATTGTCGATCAATTCTGCGAGGGCATCAACCAAGTTCAAATTGTGCAGATGAAAAGTCGCAAAAATATTAGCAGACACCCCTACCGGTATTTTATCAATTTTATCACTCATAACTAATCAAATTAAATCTATTATTATATTTTACATTAAATCCAAAAACTATAAATTCGCATTTCAACTTGTTTGCAACAAAATAATCCTTTAAAACAAAGGGCAAAAACAAGGCTTCTAAATTGTTTTCAAGAAGTATCTTATTGCCAACGTAATTGATCAAATATACTATTTCAACCTTTAATTCATTCATATTCAATCGCACAATTCCGCAACGCAAAAGATAATTTACGAAATCAATAACAAATTGATTGTTGTACACCTCCTTATCCATAAAAAATGAAATATCTCGCCGATTGGCCATTGATTCACAGATACCCATCACCAAATTATCAAGAATTACCTCAGTTCTGTTTGCCATTAGGATTTCAGAATCATTATCCAAGAATTTATGATAAAATTGTGACACCTCCTTTAAATAAATTAGTCTACTCACCGCTCCAGTAATTACCTCAGGATTTGGGACTTCAATCATTTTCTGCAGTAATTTATAGTAAAACTCCAATCTATTATCAGCCCTTTTTAAATTAGACATAATAAAATCTTGCAAATTATCATAATCTCTACTTATATCAAGAATGTCGGAGTTCGTGTGGTAATAATAAAATGGTCTCCCCACCAAACATAATCGCCGTTTTAGAAATGGTGCTTTATTTAAAATTTTACTAACTAATTGCTCGTCTATTTTTGAAATTTTTACCAATTCTGTTTGCAAAAACTCTTTCGAAGCAATTTGTCCAGGGCATTCACTTAAGATATCAAAAATTATAGAATCATAATTATCAACACCTTTTGTAATTGAAAATCGTTTCTGTCGTCCAGAGATTCGAAATTCATCAACTACATTCTTTATTTGATTTGATTTAATTTGATCTAATTCACCTAGATTCATTCTTCTAACCTGGATGCTCAACCAACGATAAATTTGGATTTCCGTGAGTGGACTTCCAGAGGACCGAGGCAATCTATTATTCTCACTCACAAAATCAACCAAATCCGAAAAAGATTTCTGCCATATTTTCACTTTTTCCGGTTGATATTCATTCAACAGCCGGCTAGATTCATCCACAGTAAAAGATTTCAATCCCACAAATCGGTTTTTAACAAAAATAAAAACCCCAGACGTATCAGTACGCAAATTGTCCCACACACTTCTAGGATAAGTATCGGGACGAAATTTTCTTACAAAATCAGTAACAGTATCTATGTGTCTCGGTCCACCCTCGATCGTTAAAAAATCAACCACCAAACCCCTAATTGTACTCCTATTAAAATCCACAAACTCTTTTCCCCACTGAACTAACCCAAAAGCACTGCCTCTTCCAATCGAAACAAAGCCATAAATAGGTTTAAGCACAGATCGTATTTGTTTTTCAGTAATAACCCGTTCAGGATATAACTCCAAAACCATACTGGCAATTTCCGAGACACTCATTGGGGATCCATATTTATTTAATACGTTCAATACACATTTGTATAATGGCACGTAATTCTTCCTGGTTAAAAGTAAAATATCATCAGGTTCAAATTCTAAACCAAATTCATGTTTAATAATGAATTTTGAAATTTTTAAAATTCTCGGAACACAATCAGTATTTGACTCATCCAGTTTGTTATTAATATATTCTGACAAATTAAAACAATCATTTTCCTCTGCACTAGAATCTAGAAATAAGTTAAAATCATTAACAAATAAAACAAAGTCAAAACAATCTGAAATCTCTTCATTTATAACATAGAAAAAATTCCAATTATGCCTGCCTGAAGTCTTATTATTCTTTCTGAATAAAACATCTTCTACAAGGCCTACAAGTTGATAACTAAAACGATAATAGAGATAAATCAAATAAGAATTCCACTCTTTGGAAAACTCTGTTTCATTAACTGAATTTATTTTTTCATTTATTCGTTGATCAATAAAAATAATATCCGAATCTTCAAAAAAATCATAGTTATCCAAAGATTCATCAATTAATTTATTAACAAACCCTATTTTTTTTAATAACTCCTCCTGGATATACTTACTTATTTGCCTGATCCTCTCTTTGGATAAATTATTATTGCGATTTGACAAACCGATATTTGCGTCATTGTAAATTTTAAATTTGTCCTTGAATACACTTAATACATTTTTATTAAATAACAGTTCGTTATCTAGAGCAACTTTAATCGCGCAAAAAATTGAATTCAATTTTATTTTTTTTTCTAATGAACAATTTGGAAATTCACTATTCAAGGTTAATCTAAAATTTAAATTTATCAACTCTTCCTTTGCACTAATTTCATTAACGAATTGTACAGTATCCTTATAGGAGTTTACATAATAAGCCAGACTTCCAACTTCACCCACACCTAAATAATTAAAATTCCCCAAACTAAATTCGGAATTGTTTATTATTTTTTCAAATACATCCTCGATAGAAATAACAGCTCCACAACCTAAAAAGTCTTTAAGTGCCTTAGATGCTCTATATGTTAAGCTTTTTCGAAGTAAATACCCATGATTACGAATAACACGCAACTGAAGCCTGCTGAAATTTTCAATTAAAAACTTCTTCGGTGCCACTACGTTGCATTGATTTCCTTTCAAACGGGATTCAATAGTTTCCTTACAAAAAGCAACCAATTCTAAATTTGTTTTTAAACCACAATTCCTAAATTTACTGAACGAACCATATTTTGCAAAATAATCAATCAAAGACTCGACTGTAGATAAATTATTGTAAACGCAAACATTGTATGCTCTTACACTCACAGCATTTTCAAGGCTTAATTCTGATTCCTTATTATCCGTCAGCGAACCAGTCTCGTAATCAATATATTTTATACAAATCAGAACCAACTCATCATTTGTATTGCTACCACAATTCCGTAATTTTTTGAAATTTCCGTACTTTTTATACCAATTCAGAATTAATTCAAAAGATTTCAAATTTGAATTAATACATACATTGTATGCTCTAACACTTAAATTCTCAATATTTCTAAGTTGATCTAGGTTCATAGAATTATCGCAGCAAATATTTTAGTACATGAGCCACAACATCAACATGTACAGAGTTACCCAGTTGTTTAATAGAATCAGAATTCGAATGCCCTAATTTAAATTCATTGTTAAACCCTTGTAATTGCTTTAGTTCATTTACGTTCAATCTTCTTTTTAAAGGACCTAAAATCTGAGTATGACCCATAGCAACTAAAGTATTAAAAGAAGACCTTTTACTAACCCTAATTCCTGAAGTTCTAAATTGGATTAGACCTTCATAAATACTACTATAAGCAGCACCAACTTGCCATTCAAAATTCAAGTGAGCATTATTTTTGATCCACTCGGCATTTTTGTGCTTTTTCTTCCAGTTATCAATAAATTTTCTATTGCTCAAGTATAATTCTTGATTTTTCCGGTTAAAATTATTCCGCCAGGGAAATTGGGACGTCTCAAATGGTTTATCCGTCAAACTTTTGTACCAAATCGGGAAGCCAATTGTCTTAATAGTCATACCTCTAATGAATTCATCCCACATAGATAAAAGTCTTAATTCATAATCCGTCAACTTGGTATTTTCTTCGCTCTCAATATTGAAATCAAAATAATTCATAACATCCAATTCTCTATTCTTGATTGGCACAATAAAGTCTCTTATAAATGGTTTATTCAATCTGCCAATAATAAAAACCCTAGGTCTTTTTACTGGAATATTTAAATCCGTAGGACTCAATAACAATGGCTTATCCGGAATGAAATAACCTAATTTTTTTAACTCATTCAAAATAACTCTATATGTATTCCCATCATCGTGACTAAGGATATTTGATACATTTTCCAATAAAATATAATTTGGCATGTGAAATCTTAGGATTCTAATAATTTCGAAAAACAATGTTCCTCTACTTATATCATCAAAACCGGCCTGCTTCCCACCTTTGCTAAATGGCTGACAAGGGAATCCTGCAGCCAACAAATCAAAGGGTGGAATGTTTTTTTCCTCAACTAATGTGATATCATTAAAAGCATCAATACCAAAGTTCTCAAAATAGACATCGGCAGAGCTTTTATTGAATTCAGAGGCAAATACACACTTTGCTTTGTGATCTGTTTTTTTGATCGCAATATGAAACCCCCCTATACCTGCAAATAAATCAATAAATTTCATTTATGAGATAACAAATTTATGTCAAATCAATGAAAATGGAATGTGATTATTTACGCCCTTCTTAAAAACAAGAAATTTTAGCCCGTTGATTTCTCTACATCTTTTTTTCTTGGATTTTCTAGAATAAAAACGACTTAGAAAGATAGGAACATCAAAGCCAAGGCCATTGATGATCTGTAAATTACATTCAAAGCTCCCCCAGCCCAAACTCCCCGTTCACACAGGTCAAATAACATCCATCTCCCAGCATATCGGCGTGGAAATAGGCCTGTTCCGTTAACAGTAAGCTCTCAGCAAACTGCAACCGGGGATTTCGCATCGTTGTATGTCCAAACACCTGGGTGATGCTCGGTAACATCGAGCCAGCGTTGGCTTTTTTGAGTGCATCCGGTCTGATCCAAATGGGCGACTGCTGAGGATCATCGCCAA
>JACCDH010621674.1_pt1 | contig 14409 bp, 9 predicted proteins | sample 7442481 | NCBI WGS metagenome assembly JACCDH01 (sample SAMN15323433, study PRJNA562643) | freshwater metagenome | isolation source: river surface water | place: USA:Blue River Watershed | collected 2017-08-15
ATGGACACCGGCTTCCAGCATTTCACGCATGGTGACTGACATGTAGAGCTCTCCAGGGTTGGGTCTGGAGCCTGGCCAGCGACCCCGCCATGGCTTGGCTGAGGGCACCCTTGGAGGCACAGGCTCGCGATTTACAAAAAAATAACGACAGGCCGGAAATCGCTGAGTTTCGACAGAAACCTGTTTTCATTCCCGGTCAACCCGCGATTCTAACCGATTTCCGCCCGCTTTTACAAACCCGGCAAGTCTGCCCGACCCCTATCGCGGGCTCGACTATAATCTGGTCTTTCGTTTTACCCGGCGCGCAGCCTGCGCCCGCAGAGAATTCCCCCATGGGCTCCATTTCCATCAAGACCCCCGAAGACATCGAAGGCATGCGCGTCGCCGGCCGGCTGGCGGCCGAGGTGCTGGACTTCATCGAGCCGCACGTGAAGTCGGGCATCAGCACGGGCGAGCTCGACCAGCTCTGCCATGATTACATCGTGAACGTTCAGCAAGCGATACCGGCGCCGCTGAACTACTGCCCGCCCGGCTACACGCCCTATCCGAAGTCGATCTGCACCTCGGTCAATGATGTCGTCTGTCACGGCATCCCCGGCGACAAGGTGCTGAAGAACGGCGACGTGATCAACATCGACATTACGGTCATCAAGGATGGCTATCACGGCGATACCAGCCGCATGTTCTTCGTGGGCGAGCCGTCGATTCTGGCCAAGCGCCTCGCCGAGATCACCTATGACTGCATGTGGCTGGGCATTGCCAAGATCCGTCCCGGCGCTCATCTGGGCGATATCGGACATGTGATCCAGCAGCATGCGGAGGGCGCAGGCTTCTCCGTCGTGCGTGAATTTTGCGGCCATGGCATCGGCAAGGTGTTCCATGAGGAGCCGCAGGTACTGCACTACGGCCGCCCCGGCACGCTGGCAAAGCTGGAGGCCGGCATGATCTTCACCGTCGAACCGATGATCAATGCCGGTCGCCGCGAGATCCGCGAGATGGGCGATGGCTGGACCATCAAGACCCGTGATCGCAGCCTGTCTGCGCAATGGGAACACACGGTGCTGGTCACCGAAACCGGCTTCGAAGTGCTGACCATCTCGCCGGCCATGCCGGCCCCCCCGGCTTTCATCAGGGAGCATCATGCCGGCAGCATCGCGGCCCTCGCCTGATCCGGTTTCGCTGGCCCGCTCGCTGCGCGAGCAATTGCGCGAAGGCCGGCTTTCCATCGTCAGCGATTACCAACAGGACCCCAAGCCCGAGCGGCTCCTGAAACAGCTGCGGCAATTCACCGATCAGGTCATGAGCCACGCGTGGCGGCAGTTCGGCATGCCCTCCGATACTGCGCTGGTCGCCGTTGGCGGCTATGGTCGCGGCGAGTTGTTTCCTCATTCCGATGTCGACCTGCTGATCCTGCTGCCCGCAGCGCCCGATGGCGCGCTGCGCGAAAAGCTCGAGCAACTGGTGCAGATGCTGTGGGACCTGGGGCTGGAAATCGGTCACAGCATTCGCACCGTCGACGAATGCCTGACCGAATCCGCGGCCGACATCACCGTGCAGACCAGTCTGCTCGAAGCGAGGCTGATCTGTGGCAATCGCCCGCTGTTCAACAGTCTGCGCGAGCGCTATGCGCAAGCGATGGATGCGCGCGCATTCTTTCAGGCCAAAGTGCTCGAACTTCGGCAGCGGCATGTGAAGTATGAGAACACGCCTTACAGCCTCGAACCGAATTGCAAGGAAAGTCCCGGCGGTCTGCGCGATCTGCAAGTGATTTTGTGGGTCGCCAAAGCCGCCGGTCTGGGCGACTCCTGGCGCGAGCTGGCGGCGAATGACATGATCACGCCGACCGAGGCGCGGCAGCTCTCCGAAAAAGAGCGTGCATTCAAGGACATCCGCATACGCCTCCATCTGCACACGAACCGGCGCGAGGACCGACTGGTATTTGATGTGCAAAGCCAGGTCGCCGAAACCTTTGGTTTTCAGACCACCGAAGCACGGCGCGCCAGCGAGGTGCTGATGCAGCGCTACTACTGGGCGGCGAAGGCCGTCACGCAGCTCAACAGTATCCTGCTGCAGAACATTGAAGCCCGCCTGTTTCCGCAACCGAGCGTATCGCGTCCGGTGAATGAGCGTTTCAATGAAGTGAATGGCATGATCGACATCGCGAATGACAACGTGTTCGAGGATACACCGTCGGCGATGCTGGAGATCTTTCTGCTGCTGGAACAGCACGGTGAACTGAAGGGCATGACGGCGCGCACCCAGCGCGCGCTCTGGCATGCGCGTTTTCGTATTGATGCCCGCTTCCGCCGCGACCCGAAAAACCGCGAGCTGTTCCTGCAGATCCTGAAAGCGCCCAAGGGCGTCACGCATGCGCTGCGCAACATGAACCAGCTGTCGATACTGGGCCGCTATCTGCCGGCGTTCCGTCGCATCATCGGCCAGATGCAGCATGATCTGTTTCATGTGTACACGGTGGACCAGCACATCCTGATGGTGCTGCGTAATGTGCGCCGTTTTGCAATTCCCGAGCATTCGCACGAGTACCCGTTCTGCAGCCAGCTGATGGCCAATTACCCGCAACCCTGGCTGATCTACATTGCCGCGCTGTTCCACGACATCGCCAAAGGTCGTGGCGGCGACCACTCCGAGCTGGGCAAGGTCGATGCGCGCCGCTTCTGCCGCGATCATGGCTTGTCAAAGGAAGATGCCGATCTGGTGGTCTTCCTGGTTGAGCATCATCTGCAAATGTCGCATGTCGCGCAAAAGCAGGATCTGTCGGATCCGGACGTGATTCGCGCCTTCGTGAAAATCGTCAAAGACGAGCGTCGGTTGACCGCGCTGTATCTGCTGACGGTGGCCGACATCCGCGGCACCAGCCCCAAGGTCTGGAATGCCTGGAAAGGCAAGCTGCTGGAAGATTTGTACCGGATGAGCCTGCGCGTGCTGGGCGGCGAGGCGCCCTCGCCGGACCGCGAGTTGCAGAAACGGCAGCAGGAAGCGATCGCCGCGCTGCGCCTGCACGGTCTGTCTGCCGATGCGCACGAGACCCTGTGGAAAACGCTGGACGTCGGCTACTTCCTGCGCCATGACGCCTCTGAGATCGCGTGGCAGACACGCGTGCTGTGCGAGCATGTGGACAGCGACAAGCCGGTAGTTCGCTGCCGGCTGGGCCCGATCGGCGAAGGCCTGCAGGTGGTCGTCTATCTGCGCGACCGTCCTGATCTGTTCGCGCGCATCTGCAGTTATTTCGACCGCAAGAATTTCAGCATTCTCGATGCAAAAGTGCAGACCACGCGCGCCGGTTATGCGCTGGATACCTTCCTCGTCAGTGAGCCCACGTTCGCCGATAATTATCGCGAGCTGATCACGCTGATCGAGCACGAACTAAAACAGTGGCTGGCCTCGGATGACGCATTGCCGCCGCCCGCCAAGGCAAGACTGTCACGGCTGTCGCGCACCTTCCCGATCACGCCCACGGTGCACCTGCAGCCGGATGAACGCGGTCAGTATCACCTGCTGTCAGTCTCTGCCAGCGACCGCACCGGACTGCTGTATTCGATTGCCAGCGTGCTTGCGCGCTACAAGGTGAACCTGCACACCGCAAAAATCACCACGCTGGGCGAACGGGTCGAGGACGTGTTCCTCGTCGATGGCCCGGTGCTCTCGCATGCACGCAGCCAGATCGCGCTGGAATCCGATCTGCTCGATGCATTGCGCGTCTGATGACGTCCGATCACTCTCTGCAGATCAACAATGACTGAACCCCTACGCCTGTCCAAGCGCATGTCCGAACTTGGGCTCTGCTCCCGCCGCGAAGCCGATGAATGGATCGCCAAAGGCTGGGTGCGGGTCGATGGTCAGGTGATCTCCGAGCTGGGCAGCAAGGTACTGCCGCATCAGAAAATCACCATCGAAAAACAGGCGCAGGCGCAGCAGGCGCGCAGGGTGACGGTGCTGATCAACAAGCCGATGGGTTTTGTCAGCGGGCAGGCCGAAGATGGTTACAAGCCCGCAGTGACGCTGGTGCGCCCGGAGAACCGCTGGTCGCAAGACAAATCGCCACTGCAGTTCTCGGCAGCGCAGCTGAAAAGTCTGGTGCCCGCCGGTCGGCTCGATATCGATTCGGTTGGCCTGCTGATACTTACGCAAGACGGGCGCATTGCGAAACAACTTATCGGCGAAGACACTGACATCGAAAAAGAATATCTGGTGCGGGTGAAATACAGCAAACCCGGACGCCTGCCCGATCAGGACCTGAAACGACTGAATAATGGATTGTCGCTCGATGGTCAGCCACTGCGGCCCGCCAGAGTGCACTGGCAGAATGATGATCAGCTGTGCTTTGTGCTACGCGAAGGCAAGAAGCGCCAGATACGCCGGATGTGCGAGCTGGTCGGGCTGAAGGTGTTGGGATTAAAGCGTGTACGGATAGGACGCGTGAAGCTGGGGAATCTGCCCACAGGGCAGTGGCGGTATCTGGGGGAAGAAGAGCAATTCTGAGTTTTTTCAGAGTGCACAACACCCTCTAGACCGTCAAAGCCGGTTCGAAAAGCAGCGTGGGCGGGTTCAGTCATCCGCCCCCGGATCCATCCCCGGGAACAACACCTCGGTATACCCAAAGCGGCTGAAATCCCTGACTCGCATCGGATACAGCACACCGATCAGATGATCGCATTCATGCTGCACCACCCGAGCGTGAAATCCATCGACCTCGCGATCGATCGTCTGGCCATACGGATCGACCCCCTGATAGCGCAAACGGGTATACCGCGGCACCACGCCGCGCAGGCCGGGCACGGACAGGCAGCCCTCCCAGCCCTCCTCCATCTCGTCGGACAGCGGCGTGATCACCGGATTGAGCAAAACCGTCTCGGGGACCGCCGGCGCATCGGGATAGCGCGCATTGTTGCTCAAGCCGAAGATCACCAGCTGCAGATTCACGCCGATCTGCGGAGCGGCCAGTCCCGCGCCGTTTGCCGCGTGCATGGTGTCGAACATGTCGGCGATCAGCGTGTGCAGTTCTGGCGTATCAAACGCTGTCACCGGCTCGGCCTGCCGCAGCAAGCGCGGATCGCCCATCTTCAATATCTCGCGTACGGCCATCGCAGCCTCCTGAAATCAGCCTGACTGCCGCTTCGACAACCACTCGGCAAACGCAGTGCCGGTCTCCGGATGCTGCAGGCCGATCTCGACCGAAGCTTCCAGATAACCGAGCTTGGAGCCACAATCGAAACGGCGGCCCTTGTAGCGATACGAGAGCACGGTTTCATATTGCATCAGCGCCTCGATGCCGTCGGTCAGCTGTATCTCGCCGCCCGCGCCTTTGCCGATTTTTTCAAGGCAGGCGAAGATGCGATTGGTCAGCACGTAGCGACCGACCACGGCCAGCGTTGACGGCGCCTTCTCCGGCAGGGGCTTCTCGACGATGCCTTTCACTTTTTCCAGACGGTCGCCGAAAGCCTCGGTGCTGACGATGCCGTACTGGCGCGTGTTCTCGCGCGGCACATCCTGCACAGCGAGCAGACTGGCCTGCTCGCGCTCGAAGGTCGCAGCCATTTGCGCCATCACGCCCGGGCCACCCTGCTCGCCCTGCATGAAGTCATCCGCCAGCAGCACTGCGAAAGGATCATTGCCCACGATAGGCCGCGCGCACAGCACCGCATGGCCCAGACCCAGCGCCTGTGGCTGCCGGATGTACATGCAGTTCACATGCCTGGGGATCACCTCGCGCACCAATTTCAGCAGCTTGTCCTTGCCGGCGGCCTCCAGCTCGGCTTCCAGCTCATAGGCTTTGTCAAAGTGATCTTCAATCGCACGCTTGTTGCGGCCAGTGATGAAGATCATTTCGGTGATGCCCGCTTCGACAGCTTCTTCGACCGCGTACTGGATCAGCGGCTTGTCGACGATGGGCAGCATTTCTTTCGGCTGCGCCTTGGTCGCCGGCAAAAAACGACTGCCCAGACCCGCGACCGGAAACACGGCCTTGGTAATTTTTGTCATTATCGAGACTCCAGCAATGTCAGAAATTCTGATTCATCGAGTATGGGCACGCCCAGTTCCTGTGCTTTGGCCAGCTTGCTGCCCGCATCGTCACCAGCCACCAGATAACTCGTTTTTTTGGACACCGAACCCGCGACTTTGCCTCCGGCGGCTTCGATCATCGACGCCGCCTGATCGCGCTTGAGCGTGGGCAAGGTTCCGGTCAGCACAAAGGTCTTTCCCGCCAGCGACTGATTGCCGCGCTGAGGTTCGTTTTCTTCCCAATGAATGCCGGCCGCGCGCAGCTGTTCGATCAGTTCGCGGTTCATCGGATCGGCAAGGAAGCCCAGTATCGACTGCGCGACCACCGGGCCGATGTCATCCACGGAAAGTATCTGTTCTTCGTTGGCTTCTAGCAGCGCATCGAGTGTGCCGAAATGTCTGGCGAGCGCCTTGGCGGTGGATTCACCGACATGACGTATGCCCAGCGCATAGATGAAACGCGCCAGTGTCGTTGACTTGGATTTTTCCAGCGCGTTCAGCACATTCTGCGCAGACTTCTCTGCCATTCTGTCCAGCTCGGCCAGCATGACCAGGCCCAGCTTGTAGAAATCGGCGGGGGTCGTTACCAGGCCGCGATCAACCAGCTGTTCAACCAGCTGCTCGCCCAGACCCTCGATATCCATCGCGCGTCGCGACACAAAATGCAGCAAGCCGCCCTTACGCTGCGCCGCGCATTGGATCCAGCCGCCCGAGCAGCGCGCAACCGCTTCTTCGGCGGGCCGCACGATGGCCGAGTTACACACCGGGCAGGCCACGGGCATGATGAATTCACGCGCATCTTTCGGACGGCGCTCCGGCACGACCGCCACCACTTCCGGTATCACGTCACCGGCACGGCGAACGATCACGCTGTCGCCGATGCGCACATCCTTGCGGCGGACTTCATCTTCATTGTGCAAAGTGGCGTTGGTGACGGTGACGCCACCGACGGATACGGGCGCAAGCCGCGCGACCGGCGTCAGTGCGCCGGTGCGACCGACCTGCACGTTGATATCGAGCACAGTCGTGGTCGCTTCTTCCGCCGGGAATTTATGCGCCAGCGCGAAACGCGGCGCGCGCGAGACGAACCCCAGCGCCTGCTGCTGCGCGACGCTGTCGACTTTGTAGATCACACCATCGATTTCATAGGGCAGCGCGGAACGCCGGCGACCAATGTCAGCAAAAAAATCCAGCAAGCCGCTCGCACCCTGAACGACTGCGCGCTCGTCGCAGACCGGTATGCCCAGCGTGCGATACCAGTCCAGCAGCTCGGAGTGACGGCGCGGAAAATCCTCACCTTCCAGCCGGCCAATGCCATAGGCAAAGAAACGAAGATTGCGCTGCGCGGTGATGCGCGAATCGAGCTGGCGCAGGCTGCCCGCCGCGGCATTGCGCGGATTGGCGAATTCCTTTTGCCCGGCGTCGCGCTGCCGCTGATTCAGCCGCGCGAAATCAGCCTTGAACATCAGCACTTCGCCGCGCACATCGATCAGCGCCGGAGGATCATTGGTCTGCAGTTTCAGCGGTATCGAGCGCACCGTGCGGATATTGGCGGTGACATCCTCGCCGGTCGCGCCATCGCCGCGCGTGGCTGCCTGCACCAGCACCCCATGCTCATAGCGCAGATTGATCGCCAGACCATCGAATTTCAGTTCGCACGCATACTCGACCGGCGCATCGCCCGACAGACCTTCGCGCACCCGGCGGTCGAAGTTCTCGATGTCTTCGTCAGTAAAACCGTTATTAATCGACAGCATGGGCACGTCATGCTGTACCTGACTGAATTCGGGCAACGGTGCGCCGCCGACGCGCTGGGTGGGGGAGTCCGGTGATATCAGCTCAGGATGTTCAGACTCCAGTCGCTGCAGTTCGGCAAACAGAAGATCGTATTCCGCGTCAGGTATCGTCGGATTGTCGAGCACGTAATAGGCATGCGCATGGCGATTCAGTTCGTCGCGCAGCCACGCTGCCCGCGACTGCCAGTCAGTCGCGTCCGGCGCTGGTTGACGCGCCGTGCTGAACAGCTCGCTCTGGGACATCAGGCAAACAGGCGCTGCGCTCTGGGCGACCCCGGCGAGATACCGGTCTGCTCCATCGCGCCGTAGAACGAGCGGATCTGCTGGGCGATCGCGGACAGTGATTCATCTGACAGCGGATGCCCGGCGTCGTCGACCACGGTGCCCGACAAGCGATTGGCCAGCGAACGCGCAAAGGCAGTCATTGATTTGAAACCATCGCGCTCGGGCGCGACGGTGGCGACCGGCAGCAAGAGGGTCATCAGGCTGCTGGTGTCATCCGCCGGGTTGGCATTGGTCAGCACCCAGTACAGCACGCTGCCTTCGCCATCCTGCATCACCATGCGCCCGTCGGGACGAAGCTCCAGCCCCTGACGCTGCAGCGCAGGGCGAATCGTCGGCAGCGACCACGGGCCTTGGTTGGCGCGTACATTGATCGACAGCTGCACATCGAACTCATGGATCAGCTGGTACAAACGTTTGGCCAGACCCATCACTTCGGCCATGTCAGGCAGTTCAGGGGTCGCATCAAGCTCATCGGATAACTGATTGAGCCCGGTAACCAGCTCGGAGTACTCAAGCTCCGACAAAGGGCCGTGGCGGTTCGCCAGTTGCACCCCCACCTGCAGCGCGTGATAGGCACCCGCCACCGCAACCTTCTCCCAGTCGCCGTTTTCGGTCTCGCCAATCACTTCGACATGCTTGTTGCCCACCAGCCTGAGCTGGTGAAACGCCGCCGTAATTTTTTCACCGCGCAGCGGCATTTCCAGCGTCAGTGGTATCACGCAATCAATGAAGGTATCCAGCGGAAAAGGCTTGGGCGCAGTCTCGACGAATGGCGCGGAAGGATCGGCGTGTCCGGCCTCGTGATGCGCGTCATCAGGCCGGCCTTGCGCATGATCCGATGCGTGATCTGACGCATGACCATTGGCGTCGTGACCCACCGGGCCCAGCACCGGCTCCTGACGCTCGCCGCCGGCCTTTGGCCCCATCAGCACGTCTTCTTCGAGCGGGGAAAACGCATTTTCCACCGAGCGTCGCGCGCGCCATTCCTGCCACTTGTTGTATGACACCACGCCCACCACGATGGCGCCGCCGATGGCGATCAGGCTGGCCTGCAACTCAGTCATTGCGGGTTCTCCGACTTTCGTTCAAGAAATTTCAATACCTGTCCGGGTAGTACCCGGAGCAATACTGCGATACGACATTGTAAGAGATGCGCATTGTCTGACTGCCGGATTTCCTGCGAGCGGTCATCGCGACATGCCGCTGCTTGCCCGATCGCACTGTTGATAGATGTCAAAATGATCAATTTTTATTGTCATTACGATAACTGCATCATCACTGCCTGGGAGGCGAACCGTGCATGAGACTACCGACATCAAACTGCATAACCTGACCATGCTCTCGCTCAAGCCTGTGCTGCGGCGGCTGCGCCGCTGGTGGCTCGAACGGAGCGAGGAACATTATCTGATGTGCGCAGCCGTCGAACAGGCAAGGGCGCGAGAGGCCGAGGAGAACGAGGCTTACTATCAGAAGCGCGCCGCGCTGGCGCGCTCTGCCCTGCAGTGGGACTGAACGGTCTGCCCGGCTCAGGCCGCCTGCACCTCGGAAGCGAGATTGGCGGCCGCTTCCATATCCACGGCAACGATGCGCGACACGCCCTGCTCCTGCATGGTCACGCCGATCAGCTGCTGTGCCATCTCCATCGCGATCTTGTTGTGCGAGATGAAAAGGAATTGCGTCTGAGACGCCATGCGCTTGACCATCGTGCAGAAACGCTCGGTGTTGGAATCATCCAGCGGCGCATCCACCTCGTCGAGAAGACAGAACGGTGCGGGATTGAGCTGGAAAATCGAGAATACCAGCGCCGTCGCGGTCAGCGCTTTTTCGCCGCCTGAGAGCAGATGAATCGTCGCATTCTTCTTGCCCGGCGGCTGCGCCATCACCTGCACGCCTGAATCGAGAATTTCTTCGCCCGTCATCACCAGCTTCGCATTGCCGCCGCCGAACAGTTCGGGGAACAGCTGACCAAAATGATGGTTGACCTTGTCGAAGGTATCCTGCAGCAGATCGCGCGTTTCCATGTCGATCTTCTGAATCGCATCTTCGAGCGTCGTGATCGCCTCGGTCAGATCGGCATTCTGCGCGTCGAGGAAATTCTTGCGCTCTGACGCCTGCGCGAGTTCGTCCAGCGCCGCCATGTTGACCGGGCCCAGTGCATTGATCTGATTGGTCAGGCGCGTGACCTCACCCTGCAGGTAGGAAGGACGCATGTCTTCGGTCAGCTTCTCCGCCAGCGCCGCCTCGTCAGCTTCCGCCTCGGCCAGCTGCTGCGCGAACTGCTCCTGATTCAGGCGCGCGGCCTGTTCTTTCAGCTGCAGCTCAACGATGCGGTCACGCATCGGCTGCTGCGCGCGCTCGGCCGCCATCTTCGCTTCTTCCTGACCGCGCATGCGCTGCGTCAGCTGATCGAGCTCATGCCGCGCGTTCGCCAGCGCGACTTCCTGCTCGCTGCGACGCTCCAGCAGGCTTTGCAGGCCGGCCTGCGCGGTCTGGTCATCCAGCGATTCCAGCTCCAGCTGGCCCTGCTCCATGCTGGCGAACAGCTGCGCGGATTGCTCCAGCGCGGTCGTGATGCTGCGCTTGAGTTCCTCAATGCGGTTCTCGTGCGAGCGCTTCGCAAACTCGGCCTGCTGCGCGGCGAGTTCCAGCTCGCGCAGCGCCTCGCGCGCCTGATTCAGCTTCTGCTCATGCTCAAGATAGATGGTCTGGCCGTCTTCGTGCTTTTCCTGCACCTCGCCCAGCTCCACGTCCAGCTGCTCGAGTGCATTCTCGGCTTCCTGACGGATCTGGTTCTGCTCGGCTTCCTGCGCCGCGATCTCGGCCAGATCGCTCTCGATCTGCGTGCTGCGCTGGCTGATGCGCTCGACCACTTCAGTCTGGCGCAGCAAATCCATCTGCAGCGCGTGCAATGAGTCGGTCATCGCAGCCACCTGCCGGGTCAGCTCTTCCAGCTTTTGCGTGCCTTGCGTCAGCGCCGCATCGGCCTGCACCGAGCGCTGACGCGCATCGTCGGCGACCAGTTGCTGCGCTTTCACCTGCCGGACGAGATTGTCGATTTCCTGCTGGCGCGCCAGCATGCCATCCTGCTCGGAATCGGTCGCATAGAAACGCACCGACAGCTTGCTGATCAGGTGGCCCTGCTTCGTCACGAAGCAGCCACCGGCGGGCAGCCGAGAACGATCGGCCATTGCTGCGCTCGCGTCGTCAGCGATATAGACGTTGTGCAGCCAGTCTTGCATCAGCGCGCGCAAGCCCGGGTCGTTCAGCGACAGCAGGGACAGCAACGGCTTCAGACCGTCAGCCCCGTCACCGCCCCCCGTGGCGGTGCCCGACAGCGAGAACAGCGACAGCTTGGCTGGTGGCGCATCGCTGAAGAACGCTTTTGCCCAATCGAGATTGGAGACTTCCAGCGCACCGGTGCGCTCGCGCAGCACCGATTCCAGCGCGGTCTCCCAACCGGCCTCGATATTCAGCTTTTGCCACAGGCGCGGCAGCTTCCCGAGCTCGTGTTTTTCCAGCCAGGGCGCGACCTTGCCCTCGGTCTGCAGGTTGTCCTGCAATTGCTTCAGCGTGGACAGACGGGCTTCAAGTTGCGCATGCGCGGCGTTCTCTTTGATCGCCTGTTCCTGTGCATCGCGGCGTTCCTGCTCGAGCCGGGGCTGGCGCTGGCGCGCGTCTTCCAGCGCGGAATTTGCGTTCTCCAGCTGTTCCTGTTTTTCTTCGACCTGTGCCTTCAGTTCCGACAGCTGGCTGGTGTCCGGCACCGACATGCCGCCTTTTTCCTGCTGCAGGCGCTCGCGGCGCTGTGTCAGGCTGGCGAGAATATTCGACGCATTGCGCTGGTTCGCCGACTCCAGCTCGATGCGCTGCTGCACCTGCATGATGCGCGAGCGCGACTCGGTGCTGGCCATCTGCGCCGAGCGCCAGGCGTCTTCCAGCGCGGGCATCTCGGCCTCTTTGTGCTCGACCAGCTGTCTTGCCTCAGCGACACGACCGGCATGCGCTTCCAGCTCGGCGTCTGCCTGCGACAGCTCATCCTGAAACTGCGTGCCCTGGCGCTGCCACTGGTCGCGCTGGGCGGACAGTGAATTCAATTGCGTCTGCAAGCGCGAGCGCGACTCGATCACGAACTTGATCTGCGCTTCCAGACTGCCGATCTCGGAATTCGTCTGGTACAGCGCGCCCTGCGCCTGATGCATGCGGTCGCCGGACGCGTAGTGCGCCTGACGCATGTGCTCAAGCTCGGTCTCGATATGGCGCAGCTTCGCGGTCTGCTCTTCCAGGTCGGTCTGCGCCTTTTCGATATCGCGCGTGAATTTTTCCTGCTCGCTCTTGGCTTCGTTACGGCGCAGCAGCCACAGCAGCTTTTGCTTTTCTTCCTGCTCGGCGTGCAGCGTGTGATATTTCGACGCGACCTCGGCCTGCGCTTCGAGCTTTTCGAGATTGGTGTTCAGCTCGCGCAGGATGTCCTCCACGCGCTGCAGGTTCTCGCGCGTGTCCTGCAGGCGGTTTTCGGTTTCGCGGCGGCGCTCTTTGTACTTGGACACACCGGCGGCTTCTTCCAGGAAGATGCGCAACTCTTCCGGACGCGCCTCGATGATGCGCGAGATCATGCCCTGACCGATGATCGCGTACGCGCGCGGGCCCAGACCGGTGCCGAGGAAGATGTCCTGCACATCACGGCGGCGCACCGCCTGATTGTTGATGTAATACGTCGAGGTGCCGTCGCGGGTCAGGGTGCGCTTGACCGAGATCTCGGCAAAGCTGCTCCACTGGCCGGCGGCCTTGCCGGCGCTGTTGTCGAACAACAGCTCGACCGAGGCTCGGCCGGCCGGCTTGCGGCTGGTCGTGCCGTTGAAGATCACGTCTTGCATCGACTCGCCGCGCAGCTCGGAGGCCTTGGATTCGCCCAGCACCCAGCGCACTGCGTCAATGATGTTCGATTTGCCGCAGCCGTTCGGACCGACGACGCCCACCAGCTGACCGGGCACCTGGAAATTGGTCGGATCGACGAAGGACTTGAAGCCGGAAAGTTTTATCGAAGTTAACCGCACGTTATCGACTTTTCAGCGTGAATAAGTAGTCAGGGGACCGGTGTCGCAAACGATGCCGGCTCAAAAAAAGACAAACCGGACAAGATCTGTCCGGCCAGTGTCGTTCAATCGCGCAATCATAACACCCCGAGTGCGCCGCTCAGCCATTTCTCGGCAGGGCAAACTCGGCTACTGCAGGAAAGTCACTGGCGGATCAGGGGCTTACGAAAAAAACCGAGAAAATGCCGCGATGACAGGCAGCAGCGCGGGGCGTTCCGGGCGACCTTGGCTTTGCCAGAAAGGTATCAGCCCGGTCCGATCAGACAAACCACCCGGAAGGTATAATCGCGCCGCCCGCTTGATCAAGCACGCTACCCTGAAAAGACGCTCGCGCCGTGAATCCCTTACTGGAAAAGCTTCAACCCTATCCGTTCGAAAAACTCCGGCGCCTGTTCGCCGATGTCACGCCCGACCGCGCCCACCGGCCGATCAGTCTGGGCATTGGCGAACCCAAGCATCCGACGCCCGCGTTCATACAGAAAGCGCTTGCAGACAATCTCACCGGTCTGGCGACCTACCCGACCACCGCCGGCACTGACGCACTGCGCGCCGCGATCTGCGGCTGGCTGGAACAGCGCTACCGGCTGCCTCGCCTCGATCCTTCGTGCGAAGTGCTGCCGGTGAACGGATCGCGCGAAGCCCTGTTCGCGCTGGCGCAAGCGGTCATCGACCCCTTTGCCAAGGCCGTCGTCGTCTGCCCGAATCCGTTCTATCAGATTTACGAAGGGGCGGCGTATCTGGCCGGAGCCGAGCCATTTTTTGTGAACTCCGACCCGGCCCGAAATTTCGCGCCCGACTTCTCCGCCGTGCCCGCCGATGTCTGGCCGCGCGTGCAGCTGCTGTATATCTGCACACCGGGCAACCCCACCGGCGCGGTGCTGACGCTCGACGACTGGAAAGAGCTCTTTGCGCTGTCCGACAGGCATGGCTTCGTGATCGCCTCCGACGAGTGCTATTCGGAGATCTACTTCGGCAATGAGCGCCCACTCGGCGGGCTGGAAGCGGCGCACAAGCTCGGCCGCAAATATGACCGGCTGATTGCCTTCTCCAGCCTGTCCAAGCGCTCGAACGTGCCGGGCATGCGATCCGGTTTCGTCGCCGGTGATGCGGCGATACTGCAAAAATTCCTGCTCTACCGCACTTACCACGGCAGCGCGATGAGCCCGTCGATTCAGGCCGCCTCCATCGCCGCGTGGAATGACGAGACTCATGTG
>JACCDH010613155.1_pt1 | contig 14406 bp, 16 predicted proteins | sample 7442481 | NCBI WGS metagenome assembly JACCDH01 (sample SAMN15323433, study PRJNA562643) | freshwater metagenome | isolation source: river surface water | place: USA:Blue River Watershed | collected 2017-08-15
CATTTTGGCACTTAAAGCCAATCGACTTTCTAGCATTCCACCCATCATGCAAGCCATATTATGCGCTCCTGCAATTTTTTGAATTTGTATGGCTTCCTGAATGCCTCCACTTTTGGAGAATTTAATATTCATTAAATGGCATGCTTTGTTAGCAATTAGTTTGCGCGCGTCATGATGCGTGAAAACAGATTCGTCTGCCATAATGGGTATAGGGCTGGCGGCGCACAATGCAGGTAAAAAATCATCATAATATTTATGAATAGGTTGCTCGCAAAATTCAATTTGAAATGGCGCTATTGCTTGCAAAACGGGGAGCGCGTCTTGTGTAGACCATCCTTGATTGGCATCTATTCTTATTTTGATTTCACTTCCAATCGCGCCTCGTATTTTTTCAATTCTTTCTATATCAGTCTTTGGGTCCTTACCTAATTTAACTTTAATCATAGTTACGCCCTTGGTCTTAAATTCAACAGCTTGTTCCGCCATGGCTAAAGGGGTATCAATGCCAATGGTTAAGTCCGATTCAATGGCTTTTTGTTGACCTCCTAAATAGGCATACAATGGCTGATTCGCTGCTTTTGCTGCAAGGTCATAAAGTGCCATATCAAAAGCACTTTTCGCCGTATAATTTCCTGCAATTATTTGGTCTAGCTCCGCAAGTCTTGTTGAAATTTCCAATGGATTTTTGCCTTTCCAATAAGCTGCAAAATCTTGTGCATGGTGGTAACAACTGGTCTGTGTTTCGCCCACTATCATGGGGAAAGCCGAACATTCCCCCAGTCCCATAATACCTTCGTCCGTGTGCATGCGTATGAGCACATTTTGCGCATGATGCATCGTGCCTGTTGCAATCGTAAAAGGGTGCATGGGTATTTTAAACAGGTAAATTTCGGTCTTTGTAATTTTCATGAAGCACAGCTTTAATTTATACAATTTTAAAGGTACTAATTCTTTGCTATTCCCTTTTTCCATACGATATTTGCCGTACGAACTAATGTTAGCATGAACCTATCTTTTGAAAACACCCAGAATGCATTTGCATACAAGAGTACTGCCCAATTAAAAAAAGCAAGTTTTTTAATAAGTGTCATACAAAACCCTGTGATGGTTAGTTTGGCAACCAAATTAACACCTCTATTCATGAAATGGGGAATGCCAATTAATGGGTTGTTGAGAAGTACGGTTTTTCAGCAGTTTGTAGGAGGAGAAACATTGGAAGAATCAGCAAGAGCTAGTAAATTATTAGGTTCCTATGGGGTTCAAGTTATCTTAGATTATGGAGTAGAAGCAAAAGAGGGAGAAGATAATTTCAATGAGGTAACAGAACGCATTATTGAAGCCATTGATTTTGCGGCTACGCAACAAAATATTCCTTTTGTGAGTGTTAAATTAACAGGAATTGCGAGTCATGTATTATTAGAACACTTAAATGAAGCGCCTAGATTAAGAAGCGGTATCCATGATAGTGAGTCTGAAAATGCAGCATGGCAAAGGGTTAGAGAAAGAATGTATGCTATATGTGATGTTGCTCAAGAAAAAGGAGTAGGCATTTTATTAGATGCAGAAGAAACCTGGATACAGGATCCAATTGACAGATTGGCTATTGAATTAATGTCTGTGTACAATAAAGAAAAAGTAGTCGTTTATAATACGTATCAATTGTACAGAAATGACCGTTTACCCTTTTTAAAAATGTCACATGGTATTGCTAAAGAGAAAGGATTTTTATTAGGCGCAAAATTGGTGCGAGGTGCCTACATGGAAAAAGAAAGAGCGCGTGCACAACAATTAGGTTATCCATCTCCGATTCATGAAAACAAGGAAGCGACGGATAAAGATTTTGATGCAGCAGCCCTTTATTGCATTCAACACATAGATCGTATTTCTTTACTATTGGCATCCCATAATGAGCAAAGTAATTTGACGATTGCAGAAGAATTGGAAAAAGCAGGTCTTCCCCATAATTATGAACGTGTACACTTCTCTCAATTGTATGGAATGGGTGACCATATCACCTTTAATATGGCAGTGCAAGGTTATAATGTAAGTAAGTATCTTCCTTTTGGTCCTATCAAAGAAGTCATACCATACCTAATGCGTCGTGCCGAAGAAAATAGCAGCGTGAATGGTCAAACCAACAAGGAATTGGTGATGATCAAAAGAGAATTGGCAAGAAGAAAGGCCAAATAGCACCCTTGTTATTTATTTTTCACAGCTTCTCCCCATCCCGTTAAAAAGATTCCTATTTAGGGTCAATGGTTGTAAATTGCAGCATGCAACAATATTTGACGCTTTTACAGCATATTTTAAAAGAAGGGACGCAAAAAACGGACAGAACAGGTACCGGCACTAAAAGTTGTTTTGGGTATCAGATGCGTTTTAATTTACAAGAAGGATTTCCTTTGGTGACAACCAAAAAAGTACATTTAAAAAGTATCATTCACGAATTGTTATGGTTTTTGAAAGGGGATACCAATATCAAATATTTAAAAGAGCATGGCGTGCGTATTTGGGATGAGTGGGCAGATGCCAATGGAGATTTGGGTCCCGTTTATGGGAAACAGTGGAGAAGCTGGGAAGGTGCGGATGGCGTGGTGGTGGATCAGATTTCAGAGTTGATAGAACAAATTAAAAAAAACCCCGATAGCAGGAGATTAATTGTAAGTGCATGGAATGTGGGCGATTTGAAAAAAATGGCCTTGATGCCTTGTCACAACATGTTTCAATTTTATGTAGCAGATGGAAAATTGAGTTGTCAATTGTATCAACGCAGTGCAGATGTTTTTTTAGGGGTACCATTTAATATTGCTTCCTATGCACTATTAACTATGATGATTGCGCAAGTATGCGGATTGGGCTATGGTGATTTTGTACATAGTTTCGGAGATGTTCATTTATATAACAATCACTTTGAGCAAGCGGAATTGCAATTGTCTCGAAAGCCTTTTGGGTTGCCTACAATGAAGATTAATCCAGAGGTGAAAGATATTTTCTCTTTTCAATTCGAGGATTTTACTTTAGAAAATTACGAATGCCATCCAGCAATCAAAGCACCTGTTGCCGTATAATTTATAAATAAGCAAAGCATGAACATAACCTTGGTAGTGGCTGCATCTAATAATAATGCCATTGGAAAAAACAATCAATTGCTTTGGCATTTGCCCAAGGACATGCGCTTTTTTAAAAATACCACCTGGGCGCTACCTATCTTAATGGGTAGAAAAACATTCGAGTCCATGGGAAGTAAATTGCTGCCTGGCAGAATGAATATTGTGCTAACACAGCGTAAAGACTTGTCCATAGAAGGTGCATGGGTAGTCAACTCCATAGAAGAGGCCGTAGCCTTAGCAGAATCAAATGATTACAAAGAATTAATGGTCATTGGAGGAGGGCAAGTGTATGAAATGGCCTTGCCACTAGCCAACAAGATTTGGCTTACCCGAGTACATACACAAATTGATGGCGATACTTTTTTCCCTGAATTAGATTCAGCCTGGGAAAGAACCCATTCGGTATCCAATTTGGCCGATGAAAAACATGCATTTAGTTTTGACTTTGAATGTTGGCAAAGAAAATAATTTATGTATTCATCGCTGACTTTACTCTTTAAATATATTCAATATTTATACAAGGCTTCCAATGGCAAAGGACACGGAGTGCATTCGCCATTTGTGTATCAGTTTATTAGAGAAGTATTAAATCAAAAAGCCGAACATCCCGCATTCGCTGCTATAGAATTACAACGCAAGGTCTTAGAAAAAAACAATGCATTCGTGCAGGTTTGGGATAGAGGGGCCGGTTCAAGACAAACCAAGGAAACCGAGAGACGCATTGGTGCGATTGCCAAAGCGGCATTGAAGCCCAAAAAATACAGTCAATTATTATACAAGATTGCTGCGCATTATCAACCTACTTCCATTTTAGAAATGGGGACTAGTTTGGGTATTACAACCTGTTATTTGGCGGTGGCAAATGAAAAGGCCCAAGTGGTTACCATGGAAGGCGCCCCTTATATCGCTCAAATTGCAAAAAATACTTTTGATACTATTGGCGTACAAAATGTAAAGCTGATGGAAGGTGATTTTAACGAAACCCTTCCTGCCTATATTGCATCACAAGAGGCTATTGGACTGGCGTATGTGGACGGGAATCATAGATACGCTCCAACCATCCAATATTTTAAGCAATTGCTAGCAAGCGCTAATGATGCCTCGGTGCTCATTTTTGATGATATCCATTGGAGTGAGGAAATGGAAAAAGCTTGGGAGGAAATAAAACAAGATCCTGAAGTTACCTTAACCATTGATCTGTTTTTTATTGGCTTGGTTTTTATAAGGAAAGCGCAGAAAGAAAAAGAACATTTTATTATTCGCTATTAATATTGAACATTTGTTACCTGAATCATTTTTAACTTCTTTAAATGGCTTACCTGGTTTTAATCGGGAATCATTTGTGCAAGTACATGCATTGGGAGAACAGGTAACCAGTATCAGAAGCAATCCCGCTAAACCTTTTTCGTTTTCAACACATCCTTTTTTACATGCCGCACAGCCCATCCCCTGGTGCTCGAATGGTTATTATTTATCCGAACGTCCTTCCTTTGTAACGGATCCATTATGGCATGCAGGTGCTTATTATGTGCAAGAGGCGAGTAGCATGTTTATTCAATATATACTGAATCGAATCATGCCTGATGCAACTGGAAAAATAGCATTGGATTTGTGTGCGGCACCCGGAGGCAAGTCTACTTTATTGGCGAGTCATTTTAAAAAGGGATTGGTTGTAGCCAATGAAACCATAAAATCAAGAAATGCAATTTTAGTAGAGAACATAACCAAGTGGGGTGCAGATCATATAGTGGTGACCCAAAACGATCCGGCCCATTTTAAGGCGCTTCCACAGTTTTTTGATCTCCTATTAATTGATGCGCCATGCAGTGGGAGTGGTTTGTTTCGTAAGGATCCCAATGCGATTCAAGAGTGGAGTGAAGAAAGTGTGCAACATTGTAGCACAAGACAAGCAAGGATTGTAGAAGATAGTATTGATGCATTACAAGAAAGGGGCTATTTAATTTATTCTACTTGTTCTTATTCTTTTGAAGAAGATGAACAAATGATGGATCGAATCATGTCCATTTCGGGCATGATCAATGTAAATATTGCCCCTCCTGCAGAATGGAATATTACTACTTGTGAGAGCCCGTTGCATCATGCCAAAGGCTTTAGGTTTTATCCTGACAAAATTAAAGGTGAAGGTTTTTTTGTAGCTGTTTTTCAAAAACAAGCAAGTCCAATCTCCAACTATTACAGTTCAGATTTCAATTGGAATATCGCCTCAAAACAAGAACAAGCAACCCTTGACTCTTTTTTCAAATTACCCAGTGGTTATTTTTGCATCAATCATCAAAATGGGTTAATTGCCGTTCCCGCCATTTTTGAAATGCCAATCAAGGCTTTGTTTAAAAATTTGTATGTCAAAAAAATGGGAATGCCCATTGGAGAAATCAAAGGAAAAGATTTGATACCTGCTCATGCACTAGCTATGAGTGATTGGGCTGAATTGCCTTATGGAAATATAGAAGTGGACTTACCAACTGCTTTGCAATATCTAAGAAGAGCCGACCTTCATTTAGAGGGAGCAAAGGGATGGAAGGCAGTTACTTATCAAAATATTAAATTGGGATGGGCTAAATTACTCCCCAATAGATCGAATAATTACTACCCAACGGAGTGGAGAATATTGAAATATTGATAGTTAGGACCATCCACATGCAGTCCCGCTCTCATTTGGCTTATTCTTTGCGTTCCCTTATGTACATTTGTAATATGTTAAAAAAATGGTTTTTAATGTTTTGTGCGCTGCTCACTCTTTTAGTGAGTGAAGACGCGTATGCGTTGAAGCAAAAAACAAAGCAAAAAAAGGCCAAGACTTCGATTGCAAAGTCTACTTCTAAATCCTCAAAAAAAAAGAAGCGTAAAACAAAGACGACTTCTAAGTATGCTAAAAAGAAAGGCAAAAAAGGCAGGTCTCGTTATGTGGTGCGAAAAAATGTTAAAGAAGGGGAAGAAATTGTCAGCAATGGGATAAGTGCACCAAGGCTTATGATTGCCCAAAACAAAGAGAAGTCAAGACTGAATGATAGTGTTCGCAAATCTTATTTTGCCAATCCAACCCAAGAAGTAGATGAGGGGTTTTTTGCAGCTTCTTTTGCCGTTCAAAAAAAGACAAATACCCTTCAGACATTACAGGGAACAGCAGCTGCCTTTAAAAGTCTGAGTGGCTGGGAAGACAAAAAGTTTTATATACTCACCAATGAATTGCCTGTGGGTACAATTGTGCGTGTGACTACTGCGGATTCAAAAAGTATTTGTGCTAAAGTCATTAATGTATTGCCGGAAATGGGCAATGAGATTCAATATCGTTTAAGTGATGCGGCTGTTGCCATTTTGGGAATCACTACTAAGACTTTTTCTGTTTCGGTTACTTATTAAGCTATTTTATGAAAAGTAAATTTTATACAAGCCTTTTTTTATTGGCTTTCTTTTTAGGAAGTTGTGCCCAATCAACTCAACAAGAGGGGTCAAGTAAAACCCTTGCTGCTACTGATTTTCAGATCGCTATTCAGCAAAAAGGAGCACAGGTATTGGATGTTAGAACTGCAGGAGAATTTCAGGGGGGACATATTGCCGGGGCCTTGCAGGCAGATTGGACCAATGCACAAGAATTTGAATCTAGAACCCAGCATTTAGATAAGAAAACTACTGTTTATGTTTACTGCCAAGCAGGTGGACGTAGCGCAGCGGCTCAAACCTATCTTATAGAAAAGGGATACAAAGTAGTGAATTTGGAAGGGGGCATGAGCAATTGGAAAATGAGTAATTTACCTGTAGAAGGGAATGCCAATACAACCCAAATGCGCGTAGCAGATTTTGATAAAGTAATTGCAAGCAATGCTTTGGTGTTGGTAGATATTGGTGCCACTTGGTGTCCACCTTGTCGTAAGATGTTGCCTATCGTGGAATCGGTAAAAAAAGAATTTGCCGGTAAACTCTATTTTTTGGCGGTGGATGGGGGTGTGGATCTGGATGTGATGAAGCATGTACAATTTGAAGCTTTGCCTACTTTCATTATTTATAAAAATGGAAAAGAAGTTTGGAGAAAAACCGGCATCGTAAACAAGGATGAATTCCTACAGCAATTAAAATAAAGCCAATGACAGCTTAATTCCGCGTTATGGTTACAGCGATTCTGTTTTTCGATAACCTCTTAAGAAATCTTCAATTGGCATTCTTTTTTTGCCCTCCCATTGAATATCCTTGAGTAATAGATAACCATCCTTGCAAGCAAATTTAGCCAGGTTTTTCCCATCTGTAATAAAACTACCTGGGGCTTCATTTGGGCTTGCTATTTCAATGCGGGTATGGTATAATTTCACAATCTTGCCCTCCACTTTGGTAATGGCGCCAGGGAAGGGTGCCAGTCCTCTTACATGGTTATGGATGGTTTGCACTGGTAATTCCCAATTGATTTCGCAATCCTTAGTGAAAATTTTAGGAGCATGTTGAATTTGACTTTCCTCTGCCACCGTACTTTGTGGCACTGATTGAATGCTCCCTTCAATAAGACCTTTTAAAGTTTTAACCAATAATTGAGCGCCTACAATCATCATGCTATCGTGTAGTTCTCCAGCGGTCATATGCTCGGGAATAGCAATGCGATCTTGTAGTAAAATATCCCCGGTGTCAATGGCATGCTGTAATTGGAAAGTGGTCACCCCTGTTTCCTTTTCTCCATTCATAATGGCCCAGTTAATAGGAGCAGCCCCCCTATATTGTGGTAGTAAGGAGCCATGGACATTTAAAGTTCCCATTGGCGGAAAGGACCATATTTTTTCGGGTAACATCCTAAATGCGACGACTACCTGCAGGTCGGGCTTCCAGGCGCTTAAGGCCTCGAAAAATGCAGGGGCCTTTAATTTTTCCGGTTGTAATAAAGGTAAATCATGGGCAAGGGCAAATTGTTTTACCGCACTTTGTTGTAGCTGCATTCCTCTGCCACCGGGCTTATCCGGTGCAGTCACTACACCCACTACATTCATTTTTGCTTCCAATAAAGCACTTAATGATGCCACCGCAAAGGCCGGTGTCCCCATAAATACAATTCTAGGTTTTTTGTCCATGGGTACAAAGTTAGTTTATCTGCCATAATTATGTACTTTTGCCCTTTGTGCCCTAGGCGCTTTATTTAAAAAACACAATATGCAACAAGTAACAAAAGGAGATACCATTCAAGTGCATTATCATGGTACTTTATCTAATGGCGAGGTTTTTGATTCTTCAAATGGAAGAGCACCATTAGAATTCGAAGTTGGAAGCGGGATGGTAATTCCTGGTTTTGATAACGGAGTTTTAGAAATGAAAGTAGGTGAAAAGAAAACAATCCATATTCCATTTATGGAAGCATACGGTCCTAAACAAGCAGAAATGATTGTGGAGTTCCCTAAAACACAATTCCCTCCAGATTTAAATCCAGAAGTAGGAATGGCATTAACCATGAACAATGGTCAAGGTCAACAATTTCAAGTAAATGTGGTGGAAGTGAAGGAAGAAGTGGTTGTATTAGATGCGAACCATCCTTTAGCTGGACAGGATTTGACTTTTGATTTAGAATTGGTAAGTATTGATACGCCTTCTAAAATCATCACTGAGTTCTAGTAGCTCATTTAAATTAGCACTTTACTAATTATTAATAAGTAGTGTCATTTGTAAAGGCGTTTCCAATCATTGGAACGCCTTTTTTTATTCGACAAATTCAAATTATCTTGAGCCATCTTATTACTGGCTTTAATATATTTAGTTTATGGAATTATCTAGTTTACAAGTAGCAGAGCGATTTATGCGATATGTGCAAATTGACACCCAAAGTGATCCCAACAGCACCAGCTTCCCTTCTACGGAAAAGCAAAAAAACTTGTCACAACTATTAGCCAATGAATTATTGGCAATGGGCATAACCGATGCACATTTGGATGCGCATGGGTATGTGATGGCTACCCTACCTTCCACCTTAGGGAGTGAACAAAACAACAATAGGCCAGTAATTTGTTTTTGCGCTCATGTAGATACGGCACCGGATTGTAGTGGTACGGATGTGAAACCTATTTTGCATCAAAATTATACGGGGGCGGATATTGTATTGCCAGACGATCCTACGCAGGTAATTACTATGGCAGATCATCCTTACTTAAAAGAAATGTTGGGAGGGGATATTGTTACTGCTTCTGGAAAAACATTATTAGGAGCAGATGATAAAGCGGGTGTAACCATCATTATGGAAATGGCCAAGTATTTAATGGAAAACCCCTCCATTCAACATGGCCCTGTTAAAATTTTATTCACCCCGGACGAAGAAGTAGGAAGAGGAACCGACCACTTAGATTTAAAAAAATTAGGTGCGGATTATGGATATACTTTAGACGGAGGGGCTTTGGGTTGTTTTGAAATGGAAACATTTAGTGCGGATTATCTAACACTGTATATTGCAGGTGTAATTGCGCATCCAGGTGCGGCAAAGGGGGTGATGCAAAATGCCATTAAAGCGGCGGGCGCCATTATTGCTGCACTTCCAAGTGACCAGTGGTGTCCCGAACATACAGAGGGAAGAGAAGGATTTATACATCCCAATCATATAGAAGGAGGAGCAGAGCATGCGCGCATTGAATTTTTAGTACGTGATTTTGACAGCTTGCAATTAAAAGCACATGCCCAAAGATTATTGCAAATCGCAAAAGAAGTGGTTGCGCAAAATAAAGCATTTTCAAAAGTTAAATTAAGCATAGAAGTACAGGAGCAGTATCGCAATATGCGAGAAGTAATTGATCAATACCCTGTCATTGTTGAGAATGCACTAAAGGCTTATGAAAAAGCAGGAATCAAGCCCATCGTAACACCTATTAGAGGAGGGACAGACGGTAGCAGAATGAGTTTTATGGGCTTGCCTACACCTAATATTTTCACTGGCATGCAAGCCATTCATAGCAAGCAAGAATGGGTAGGTGTTAGAGATATGCTAAAGGCGGTAGAAGTATTGGTAAATTTGGTGGAAATAATTTAACTTTAAAAAATAAATTAAACCCTATGTTGTTTTTGTTAGATGTTGCAGAGAATAAAATTTCCCTATTGAGTTTATTGCAAAAAGGTGGATGGATCATGTATCCTTTATATGCATTATTAGTCATTGCCATTTTTGTATTTATTGAACGCTTGTTGGCTATTAAAAAGGCAGGTGCTATCGATCCTAAATTCATGTTCATTATTAAAGACAATTTATTGTCTGGCAATGTGGCAGCTGCAAAAAGTTTAGCAAAAAATACAGACAACCCAGTAGCAAGAATGATTGAAAAAGGCGTGGTAAGAATGGGCAAGCCTTTAGATACGATTGAAAAGAGCATGGAAAATGTAGGCAGATTAGAAATGTATTCCATGGAGCGTAATTTGAATATTTTGTCTTTAGTAGCAGGCATTGCACCTATGTTTGGATTCCTAGGAACCATTGTAGGAATGGTACAATTGTTTTATGGCATTGCGTCTACTGGAGAATATACTTTAAATACCATCGCTGGTGGTATTTATACTAAAATGATCACCTCTGCAACCGGTTTGATTATTGGACTGATTGCTTATGTGGGACACAATTATTTGTCTACTCAAATTGATAAAGCAGCCAACAAGATGGAAGTAGCTAGTGCCGACTTCTTAGATATTTTACAAGAAACCACGCATTCCTAAATTAGCAGTATGAATTTAAGAAAGCGATTAAGAGATCAGCCCGAAGTACATACCGGTGCACTAAATGACATTTTGTTTATTTTACTCTTGTTTTTTTTAATTGTTTCTACCTTGGCAAATCCCAATGTCATTAAAGTATCCAATCCAAAATCTACTAGTGATACCAAAGCAAAGCAAACGGTAGTGGTGACTATTGACAAAGATCAAAACTTATTCATTGGGTCAACCCCTGTAGTAATGGATGCTTTATCAGTTCAATTAAAAACTTTTTTAGATAAAGAAACAGAAAAGCCATCCGTCGTAATTAATGGGGATAGCGTTGCTAATTTGGGTGTAACCATTCAAGTGATGCAAATCATTAAACAATTAGGCGCAACGCCTGTTGTTGCAGTAGATCCTAATCATTAAGACTTAAGGCATGCTCTAAGCATCCTGTCTTTTCCAAACATATCTTGACGTAATTCAGCATGGTATCCCATTTCGTCAAACAAAGCAAGTAAAGCTTTCCCTTGGTCATAATGCATTTCAAAAAACAATTGACCTTTAGGTGCCAAGTATTGTTTGCCCAACCTGGCTATGCTACGATAAAAGATAAGTGGGTCCTCGTCTTTTACAAATAAAGCAATAGCGGGTTCAAAGTCTTTTACTTGTACCTGCATATGGATGTTTTCTTTGAATGGGATATAGGGTGGATTGCTAACCATCACATCAAAAGTATTAGGTAGATAAGTGGTATTTAAAATATCTTCTTGCAACCAACTTATTGCTGCATTGAGCATTGTTGCATTTTGCTTAGCTACCATTAAAGCTTGTTCACTAATGTCTAAGCCTGCAATCATACAGTTGGGTAAATTTAATTTTAAAGCAATGGGTATACATCCAGAACCTGTACCAATATCTAAAATCTGTAGTGGCTTGTCAATGATGTTGGCATATTCTAAAATCCATTCCACCAATTCTTCCGTTTCAGGTCTGGGAATGAGCACCTCATTATTTACCCTATACTCATTGCCCATAAACCAAGCCTTGCCTGTTATGTATTGGATTGGCATGCCTGTTTGTAAGGTGTTTACTGCATTTTGTAAATTGGATTCAACATCAGTATCTAATGCTTGATCCTTATTAACCACTTGTTGTAATTGATTCCAGCCTGTAAAATGTTCAAAAAGAATAGCCAGTAAGCTATTGAGTTCAACGCTTTCATATTGATCAGCTAATTGTACTTTAAAGGCTTGTTTTAATGCTTGTAAACTCATACTGCAATGTTACAAATGAATGCCCATTATGCGTTAGCTTTGCGGAGTTATTATTTGCAAATATTCATGGATCCTTTTTTTTACAATACCATCGAGCAGCCAGCGATTGCTGAATTTAAAGATAGGGGCAGTAAGTTTTTAGCTTACAGCTTTCCTGTACTCAATATAGAGGCTTGTAAAAAACAGTTGGCATTACTAAAAAAAGAACATCCCAAGGCAGTACACCATTGTTTGGCTTATCGTATTGGTATTGATGGAGCAACTTTCAGGGTGAGTGACGATGGGGAGCCAGCAGGTTCGGCTGGTCGTCCTATTTTAGGACAAATTGATAGCAAACAGTTAACCAATATCATGGTGGTGGTGGTGCGTTATTTTGGAGGCACTTTATTGGGTGTGCCGGGTTTAATTAACGCCTATAAGACGGCCACTTCCTTGGCATTACAGCTTTCTCCGATTGTACAAAAGCCAGTAGAAATAGCGTACGAACTCAATTTTGATTATCATCAAATGAATGAAGTGATGATGCTTGTTAAGCAATACAATTGTTCAGTTGTGGAACAATTGGCACAATTGTTTGTTGAATTAAAAATTGGTATTCCCAAGCATCGATTGGAGGAAGTATTAAATAAGATAGATGACTTACAAGGAGTTACTTACAAAACAATGCTTGTAGTTTAATGCAACTAGTATTTGTAAAACCCTTCTCCTGATTTTATGCCTAATTTTCCCTCATTAACCATGTTGACCAATAAAGGACAGGGCGCATATTTGTCATTTTCAAACCCTGCATGCATAATATCTAAAATATTTTTGCAAACATCTAATCCAATATAATCCGCTAGCTGCAAGGGTCCCATTGGATGGGCCATTCCTAGTTTCATAATTTGATCAATAGTTTGCGCATCACTTATTCCTTCGGAAAAGGCGTGGATGGCTTCGTTAATCATGGGCATTAAAATACGATTGGCAATAAAGCCGGGAGCGTCTTTTACAACGCAAGGAATTTTGTCAAGGGTAGTCGTAAGGGCAACAATAGCATCGGTTGTGGCTTGGTCGGTTGCCGCACCATTAATAATTTCCACCAATTTCATAACCGGCACTGGATTCATAAAATGCATGCCAATTACTTTAGAAGGACGGTTAGTTACCGCTGCTAATTGTCCAATGGAAATAGAAGAGGTATTGGTAGCAAGGATACAATCTGCTTTTGCAAATTGATCCATCTGCTTAAAAATGCTTTTTTTAATCTCCCTATTTTCTGTTGCAGCCTCAATAACTAAGTCAACATCTACTACTCCCAATTCAATAGAGGTGAACTGGGTAATATTATGTAAAGTAGCGGACTTACCTTCTGTCGAAAGGATTCCTTTATTAATTTGTCTGTCTAAATTTTTTTCAATGGTCGCTAAAGCTTTATCCAAAGCAGCTGCTTGGGTGTCTATTAGGTGTACTTGAAAACCTTTTTGTGCAAACACATGTGCAATACCGTTTCCCATTGTTCCTGCTCCAATCACAGCAATTTTTTTCATACGCACTTTTTACTTTTCAAATATTTTGTTTCCCAATTATTAGTTTTTCGTTTTATAGTCACCTCGTTTCCAGGAATTAATAAAGCTCTTCCAAGCAGAAGGGTTTAGGATATTCATAGGCGGCAATTGACCTGAATAATAATATCTTGCGGCTTGGTTATTTAAAGACGCGCCCACTGCTTCTCTTCCATCTCTAGGGAGTGAGGCTAGAATGATTCTTTTTTGACTAGGGCTTGTATTTTTTCTTGCAGTTTCAAATAATTCATCATCCACCCTTGCATTCACAAAATCTCTTTCAAACTGGGCTCTTGTAGGCCTAGGCTTTAAAATGGTGACAGGCAAATAATGGGTATCGTTAATCATTAATTGTATGACACTATATTGGTTGCCTTCTAAGTTTTTAGGGATCAAAATGGTTCTATCTTTAAAACCAATACAAGTAAATGTAATATGCTCCCCTTTATTCACCGCAATGGAAAAAACGCCGTCATTATTGGTAATGGTTCCACGCCCTTTTTGATTCACTACAATACTCGCAAAGGGGATGGCTTTTAAACTATCTGCAGTCATTACTACCCCATATAATTGCACGACAGAATCGCGATAAATATTAGGGCTAGGATTAGGGGTTTGTTGAGCGCTGGCGTTCGTAATAGCCAAGCACCAAAGACTCATCAATACTAAAAAAATGCTTTTTTTCATGTGGATACAAATTTAAGCCAGATGAATGAAATTTTTGCGAAAATAAGCCACGCATCAGTTAACTTTGCTCGTGTTTTTAACTTTTTAACAAAAACTTCCAAAATGACAGAAGCAGATATCCTAAAAGCGTTA